>ERZ772818.2821-NODE-2821-length-12636-cov-3.668866_pt1 | contig 12636 bp, 6 predicted proteins | sample MGYA00580837_ERZ772818 | MGnify/ENA primary metagenome ERZ772818 (study PRJEB29015, sample SAMEA2737671) | human gut metagenome | biome: human gut; feature: human-associated habitat; material: faeces | place: China | collected 2012 ...
ATCTTTCATTACCGTCGGAAGATATACATAAGAGATATTGTCACACCGCTTCTTCAAATCCTCTCCGGCCTCGATAATGTGTGTCGATATCATAAATATACAATTCTTTTTTTCTGCAAAAGCCTCCATAACGGCAAGCGTTGCCTCATGTGCATCCTTCACATTGGTACCTCGGAACAACTCATCAAAAACTATTACGAGATTTCCGATACGTCCCACCTGTTCTGCCACCTTCTTCAAACGCTGCACTTCCGCATAAAAATGGCTATAACCAAGCATCATATTATCGGGAAGGTTAATGGTCGTATACATACCGTTTTGCACGCTGAAACGCATTTTCTTTACCGGTAGCGGGAATCCCATATGGGCCAAATACACCACAATACCGAATGTCTTCATAAAAGTAGACTTACCTGCCATATTCGCACCGGTCAGGAACACTACATTATGCTCGGCATCTGCCTGAATCGAATTAGGGATTGCATTCTCTATCAAGGGATGAAACATACCCTCGATTTCAAGAATATTACCTCCCAGAGGCAATGCCTCGGCAAATACAAATCCTCGTTCTCTTGCAACCTCTGCAATAGAGATATATGCATCAATTTGATAAAGGTAACGAAGGATTTTCAGTATCAACTCATACCCCTCATACCTCAATAGATTATCATACTTCGATGTCCTGGCATACGACAATTTTGTCTTGCCATTCTCTTCTGGAGTCCAGGCTAACTGAGGAGCTGCCACCAACTGCGCCAACTCCTTGCATTCTTGAGCATAGGGATTATTCTCACCTTCTGCCTGAGCAAGAAAACCTCTGACTGTATTTATCAAATTAATACCGGCCAATACACCTTTCAGCACTTGCTCAAATTCCATATCGCCTCCGACACATCTCTTCATTCTCCGCTGCAAGGTATTATCTTCCGGCATCAATCGGGAACGTTCATCACGATTTGCCAAATATCCTTCCAATGCATCAAACCACTCATTCTGGAAATCAAAACGTACATTCTTATCCATAAAATAACGGATTACAGTACTTCTATGATTTATTCTTTCCGCATCAGAGAGAGGATAATGGAACATCTCTTCCAACAATTGTGCGCCTCCTCGGGTACGGGTGCTGTTAAACACCCCGTACACCGAATTACCGCGGACCTTACCAAAGATATTCAGGTCGTTAATTGTTTGTCTATCTATAATAAAAGCCATAATGTCTATTTTAGATTTTACTATCTGCCTCGCCGTCTCAACCAGATAAACAGGGCAAGTAAAAGAAGGAAACAAGGCAATATCCACACAAACATTGCGCTAAGTATAGAAGCAGATCTCTCATTGAGGAACACTTCATTATCAGGAGCCTGCGGACGACGGATGTCAATAGGTACTTCTCCGTCAGACAGCCAATGGAATCCACCGGCAATCAGATAATAATTAAAGGCACTGACTCCCGGACGGGTTTTCAACAATTCACCGTTGCTTACACAATCTGCATCACCGATAATCAATATCTTCTGCTCTCTATCACCCTTCTTGCGAGACAAAGCCAAGGCTGTCGGATAGGATTTCTCCACCTCCCCGGCTTCTGCATTCAACGCAACCTTGCCGTCCACAAAATCCACTGTTTCCAATTCATTCCAGCTTCCGGACTCCGGACTCATCAATAAAGGCGTAACTTCAAAGCCTTTATCTTCTGTATATTCCAAGCCGACAGCATTAGGCATCATAATACCATACCCGTTAATTCCCAATTGATGGAACCAATAACTAAGTTTCTGTGCTCCTTCTGTCGGACGGGTCAATACCAAGTCTGCATCATACTCCACAGTCGGACAAACTATACATCCCGGCATAAAACGTACACCCAACGATGCAATCAAAGGATTCATCACCTCCTGACGCTTCGGCTCGCCAATAACCACCAGATTGCCTCCACGTGCGATATACTCGTCAAAATATTGCTGTTCTTGCTCGTTCAAAGCCTCTTTCATCTCTGCTACAACCAGAATATTGATGTCTTCAGGTATGCCTTTTTCCAAAGTCACTTCGGCAAAATCAAATCCTTGATTTATCAATGCATAACGGAAATTATTAGCGTGAGTAAACATACTGTACGCACGTTCGCCGACATTATCTACTGCACGTTCGCCATGTCCCTGCAGGAAACCGACTTTAGGGAGGTCCATAACAAGTCGTTTCAACGCAGCAGAAATTTCCGCTTCAGTCGGGAAAATCATATTGTCATCAAAAATACGCAAGAATGTTTTTTTACCGTTGTATTCCAACTCGCGCACCAATCTGTTATGCTCGCCGGACAAGTCTATCTTCGCTTTTATCTGCTCGGGAGTCAAAAACATTTTAGGATTCAGATCATTGATTTTCATCATTTTCTTGGCTTGCTCTTCCATCGTCAGGTTACCCTCTTCCTGATAGGCAGGAACGCTCGGAGTATCATAATAGTACACATACTCCATTTCCATGTCAGGTTTGAAACGAACATACTGCTCAAAAAGCTTCAAATCCTCATTCACACGTGCCGGCAGACCAACCCAGAAATACTTGTCCAACAAATTGACATAAGTTGTCATTTTAAGCTTGCCATCCATTTGTCCGATTATCTTCTGGCTATTGGGAGTCAACGTATTCAGTTTTGTAGCGGTTGCATCATAATAGCTTTTGAAAGCCGGACGCGAAGTGACATATCCAAGAAGCAATACAATAGCCCAAACACCCAAATATTTTCCCCAGGTAACAGTCCATTTGCTCTTTTGTCTTCTGGACTGCAGACGAATGATTGCCATTGCCAAAAACAGGGCTATCACCAAAAAGAAATAAATAACATTTGCACTGCAGACCATTCCTGACAAAAACTCCCGAGAACGCCCGGGCATAGCCAACCAATAAGTCAAGTCGCGCACGAATTCGATATCCTGCCACCATCCCTGTACATAGGTAAGCAACGACAATACAGCCAGCGTACCGACAGCAGCCACCACCTGATAGGAGGTCAAGCTCGACATCAACAAACCGATAGCTGCATAGGCACATATCAAAAAGTAGATACCCAACAAACCGGTCAGAACCTGAGGATAATCAAAATTCTTGATGATAATAGCACCGATGATAACATAAAGCACCAGAATTCCCACTAATACAAGGGCGTAAATCAACATGGATAGATATTTTCCCAAGATAATCTGTACATTAGTTACCGGAGAAGAATATAACAACTTAATAGAACCGCTTCCCAATTCACGGCTCATCAAATTCATTGTCAACAATGGAATATATAAATAAAGATACCCCTGTACAACAGTCAACACACCATCCCAGCCCCCGAAGAATCTGGAAGTCCCGTTTGTCACTCCATATCCCATTTCACGTCCCTTCATCACACCGTCCACCAGACCGGCAAAGTCCATACCTGTCTGAAAGGTGTATAAAATCAAAATCAACCATGCAATAGGCGAAAAGAAAAGCGATTGCAATTCTGCTTTTGCAATTTTATAAATAATCTTCATGATAATCTGTATAGAATAATTTATTATTTTCTTGACAATTCAGCAAAAATATCATTCATTGAACTCTTTTCTTGCCTCAACTCAGTCAATCCCCAACATCTGGCGGAGCTGGCTTCCACTAATCGTTCTGTCACCTCCTGAAAGTCTTTGTATTTAATTCGGTAATTGGGTCCTCCCAGTTCCTCGACATCCAACACTCCCGGCACTCTCTTTAAATCCTCTATCGCCGGCATGGCCATCAGCGAAACGAACAGAGAATCCGGCACAATATAGTTGTCAAATTCCTCCACGGTTCCGGCAAAGACCAAACGACCTTGCTCAATCATGCGGATATGGTCGCAAACAGCCTGCACTTCCGAAAGAATATGTGTAGAAATAAGCACTGTATGTTCCTCTGCAATCTCTTTGATTAGATGGCGCACATCCAGAATCTGATTCGGGTCGAGCCCATTGGTCGGCTCATCCAACACCACAAAGTCCGGATTATGTATAATCGCCTGGGCAATACCCACTCTCTGTTGATATCCCCCGGAAAGATTTCTAAGCAGACGCTTGCTGAAATGACTGATACCGCAACGTTCCAGCACTTTCTTCACAGCTTGAGGAATTTCTCTATCCGGGATATAACGCAAAGCGGCACAATATTCCAGATATTCTGTCACCGTCAAATCCATATGCAAGGGGGGATTCTGCGGCAGAAAGCCGATGTGTCTTTTAGCCTCCACCGGATTTTTACTCATACTGATACCCTTGATATAAACATCCCCTTCCGACTGCCGTAACACACCACACATAATGTTCATCGTTGTGGATTTCCCGGCTCCGTTGGAGCCGAGTAATCCATATATTCCATGCTTGGGAACTTCAAAATTGATATCACGAATAGCCCACTGTACACTATAACGGTGTGAAAGATGGTCTACTTTTACTATTGTCTCTTCCATTGATATTATAACTTTATATTTTTTAGCTCTACTAATTCATACACACTCCATTATCAATACCAGTCGTGACTAGTTGTATGCCATCCTATCTGTTTGATAGAAGCCACCTTGCCACCGACATTCTTCTCAAAAAGCAGTACAGGAGAATTTATGTTTCTGATATCATAAGCCTGGATAGTTCCATCCTCACAACCTATCCACAATTGATCCAAGTCAAAAAAGGCATAAGCCAATGAGGTGATTTTAGAAGGAATGGTAGCATTGAATTTTACTACCCTCATAGAGAAATCAAAATAAAAATCCGGACGTTGAACAAAATACAATTCATTGCCAACAGAATAAAAATCACGATATTTTGCATCCTCTGCGTACTCAGAACTACGATAATTAGAACTAACCAAAAATACAGAAGAGGCATCCAATTTCACCGGTAAAGTAAGCTTACGCTCAAGTCCCGCATACTTAAAAGCAGCGCTACGATTATCAAATCCAAAATCTCCTATAATAGTACCGTCTGCACCAGGTTCGTTATAATATGCCGTAAACAACAAGCTTGTACCGGTAAATCCCCAAGAGATGTGATTCTTCTGCGAAAGATAAAGCATCTCTGTTCCTTCTGCAAATCCGGAAACAGGCACGTTTACATGACTCTTCAAAGGAATAACTCTTGTTTTATATACAGAAGTTTTGTTATACATATCTTCTCCCACATCCTCTCTCCAGGTTGTAGCCATTACAATTCTACGATTCTTGGCATCATAACAAGGGATATTCTGTCCATAAGTAGAATGCCCTAACATTGTAATCTCATAACCATTGGCATCAATATAGTAAGGTTCTGTAAGATATTTTCCCACCAAATAGTTGGCAGATCTCATTCGTGTAAACAAACGTCCGTCTTCAGTCACGATAAAGGATGCTGCACCTTCTCCAAAGCTGGGACTGCTGGGAGCCTTTTCCCTCATGGCTGCAATTTTAAAATCAGCAGGAGCTCCATCCAAAAACTGATCTTTCACTTCGTCCACCTTCGTCATAGTCTGCACATTAACCTCATACGCCACCTGATCGGTCAGTATCACACAAGCACCACCGGCGCTGACATCGCGGGATGTTTCCATGACCAAATCCTTTGGTTTTCCGGGTATATCGTGTCCATTAATGGTGGCATAGACATCTTCCTTCAATTTATAGTTAACCGTGTTTTTACCATTCTCCGAAACAGTACGCGGGCTGATTACAGAAACTTTTGACTTATCGCCATTTTCTGACAATATGAACCAATCGTCCGGAGCGAATGGAGGATAGAAATACACAAACAGTCGGGCAGGGAACGTAATTCCGGTCTTTTTTTCAATCACGCTGAAAGTTCCCCACTCTCCCACATCGTTACTATAGCGAGTCAAACCTATCTTTTTCACAACCTCGTCCGTAGGCATATCAAAATCCAACTCCTCGCTGATTACCACTCCTTTGATTTTCCATTCATAACGCACCTCTTCTGCACGCATTGCCGAATCTGTTTCCCACGTGAACATTTTACTGCCCCTGAACTTCATGACTTCACCATCTCCCGCATAACCAGACATACGTTTAGGAGAACTTGTATTAAAATTATCAGACCATAACGGAGGATTTATCTCCTCATACGAATAGTTCCCTTCGTCCTCAAAACATCCGGTCAACAGACCGAATAAAAACAATATAATATATAATCTTATCGATTTCATGACATCAACTTATTATTAGATTAAACTTCCACAGACATCGGTAGGCCATTCTCATCCTCCGTTGGATTCTCCGCCAGCCATTGCTTGAACAATTTCACTAATTTAATTGCCTCATCAGGAGCACTCTTTATCATATTTCCATCCAAACTGTATGCTCCCGGTATATTCTCCAGGAATGTCTTGTATTTCAAGGATGAATAGTTCCCCAGCAACCCGGCAGAAACTTCCAGGGTCCACCATTCCGGTTTCACAGCATCTTTCGTCAAATGGATAACGGCTTTCGAACGTTCGAATTGTCCCACCTGCAATTCATCGCTCGGCACAATTTCAACCACCAACCGGATGCCTTCCTCCAAATCATTCAAACGGGCACTGCGGTTCATCCGGATTTGAATTGTATCCAATATCAAAGAAGCTCCTGCCGGAATCGGACGCGCACGGAAAGTATACGAATTTTCCAGAACATATTCATCCGGAGTAGCGGTTGTCATATCTTTCACAACCTTCAAACCGAAGTGCAGATCCTTCGTCAAAGGTCTGCCGGCCAAGGCAACTACTATTTCTGCCATCACATGGTCGTCTGTCGGCTTGGCAAAAAAGAATGTCACATCCGTAGAATCGGCTTTAGCAGTACCGGGAGCTTCCTCATCCATAAAATATTTATAGAAATAAACTTCATGGCGTTCTCCAAAAGGTTCGATATCCTGTTCCGTACATGCACTGAACAACATCATCCCCAAAATCGCAAACAATATAAAGATTTTCATTTTTTCCGTTTTTAAATGGTTACATACTCTGATTATCGGGGATAGGTAGCATATACTCTGATTTATTCAACTCACGCTCCTCTTTCTCCTTGAAATAAATCTTTGCACCTAACCGTTTGTATAGATAAAACAATTGTCCCTCCGAAATCCATTCCCGCTGGGCATCACGAATCAAATCCCTTTGGAACATCTCGAAATCCCGTGCCACCTCCAACGGCTCCATCGTTTTCCATTCATCTCCGACTTGTGCCGTTTCAGAACGTTTCTCGCGAATTTCATTCAAGATTTCATAAGCTTCAGCGAACTGATTTTTCCGGGCATAACATTCTGCCATAATGTAACGCATTTCTGTCGCACGGATTACAGGCAGAATACGTATATTCTTCTTGCGAATTTCTGCATTGTCACTGCAATACCATTTACCGGAAATTTTATAATTTCCATAAATGCTATTATCCTCCGGTCTATACAACAAAAACCTGGAACGAATGTCCATCTCAGATTCGTCTGTCTGTCCGTCCGGACTTTTAAATATTTTCTGATTATCCAAATCGAGCATCAGCCAATTTCCCTGATTCATTCCATCTGCTTTTTTTCTAAAGAAACTTCCCAAACTATAATTGTCGTAAGCCTCCTCATTATAGACTGCAAAAATCAAATTGGAAATACACTTCAAATCCTTCTTGCTTTCAAAATCATTACCACGCAACTCCCAAAACTCATCTTTTGAGAACATATCGTAAGAGCTGCCCTGTGTACCGGTTGCTTTGAATTTCAATACAGCATCAGCCATCTGAAAAGCCTCGTCATACATTCCCGCATACTGATATGCTCTTGCCAACAATGCTGTGATAGCATAATAGCTCAACCGGAAACCGCGTCCCTGGAAAAAACCGTCTATCACACTCGAAGATTGATATCCCGGCATACCCCATTCAAACTCTCCATTGAAACGAGTCTTGCCGGAAGCGCTCAAACTCATACCCCAAGCCGTAGTATCAAACTCTATTGTAAGTTCGCGAGCTTTATTCAAATCGCGGATAACCTTCTCCATAAAAGGCTTTACAGCAATCCCGTTTGGCTGGATATTAGGGTAGTCTTCCACATAAGGCACCCGTTTTTCTCCGTCATCATGAATCAACGCCGGCGCAAACAACCGCAATAAATCGAAGTGCACCAATGCCCGACAAGCATATGCCTCCCCTAAAATCATCTTACGCTCGACCTCCCCCTCTGCAAAAATATCGGCAGATGCACGCTCCAGATTCTGAATCAGATTATTTGCATTAGCCACCACATTATATCCATCCTTCCAGATATTGTCGATAGTCGGTCTCAATGCAGAATTGTAATAATCATAGTTTCGGGCTATCTTATACATATTAGTCCCCTCCTCGCCATATTTCCAAGCCCAGGTATATTGCCGTGACATACAGTCCACCAATCCAAACTGAAGTTCCACTCCATAAAGATTACGGGATGCCATCGCTTCGTAAACTCCCGCCAGGACAGAACGATAGCCATCACCCGTTGTAAACAGCTTATCGCTCGTAGCCTCACCTTCCGGTTGCAAATTCAACCAATCCTTGCATGAACTCAATGACAACAAGGATAATAGAATCATAATTTGTATATATATTTTCATACTCAAATATTTTATTGTTAGAATCCTAACGACAATGTAAAGCTATAGTTCTTCGCATAAGGATAGCTTGTTCCGCGCTCCTGCTTTATATTCGACCAGCGGCAAACATCATTCATGTTAAAACGCAATCCCAACGAAGTCAGTCTCATTTTGCGAATCAAGTCACGGTTAAAATCATAACCGCAAGAGATACTGCTAAATGCCAAATAATTATTATCCTGTACGAATCTTGATGTAGGCTGCGTCTTTTGTTTGTTCTTCAAGTCAAAGAACGGAGCTATATCACCCGGATTTTGCCAACGCTGAGTCAGTACACGACGGTCTACGTTGCTTCCGTCAATATCTGCCTCTTCTACCTTGTTTTTAATGGTCTCGTTATAATCCTGAGCACCCCACTGATAGAGGAATGTTGTATTTAGGTAGAAACCTTTCCAAGCCACATTGATACCGAAAGAACCTTGTGCATCCGGACTCTTGTCACCCACTACCACTTCATCAGCGGCATTCCATACATACGTACTCTGGCCGTTTCTCTTGCGGAACAGTTCCTTACCGTTTGACGGGTCTATACCATAAGAAGGCACAGCATAAATCGCAGTTGTAGATGCTCCCACATAATACTGTGTCAACGGGATATAGAGCAAATCTGAATAATCTCCGCCCTGTCCCTGATTCTTTCCATTGTGAAAATCCTGGATATTCTTATTATATCTCTCAGCCTCCTGACCCAATTTTGTAATCTCATTCTTATTGGAAGCCAGAGTAGCATTTACAGCCACGGTCCAATTATCATTCTGGAAAACAGTTGTATTCAATTTAATCTCAAAACCTTTGTTCAAAATCGAACCGGCATTTGTGTAATAAGTAGAAAAACCTGATGATGTGCGGACAGACAGCTGTTCCAACTGATTCTTGGTCTCCTTGCGATAATAGTTTCCTTCCACTACAAGACGGTCATGGAACAAGCCCAAGTTAATACCCACATCCAAAGTATATGTCTTCTCCCAAGTTAATTTCGGATTACCCAAAGCAATCAAAGTATTCGATGGTGTATCGTAATACCATTTGTCGGAAGTCTTATAAGTGGAAATTGCCGCATAAGCCGGGAAGTTGACATTACCGGTAACGCCATATGTTCCACGAACACGCAACAAACTAACCAACCAATTATCTTTCAACCATGAATAGTTATGGAAGTTCACACCGGCACCCACAGACCAGAAAGGAGCGAATCTCTTGTCCTCGCCGAACTTAGAAGAACCGTCCAGACGGAAAGAAGCGTCCAACAAATACACGTTGTTGTAAGAATAGTTAAGAGAAGCCAGCATACCTAACAGACGGCTCTTGTCAGAAGAGACAGCCGACTTGCGAGTCTGCTCTGCAGCATAAGTAGGAGAGTTCAAATTACTCAACTGGAATCCACGATACTCTATTGCAGTCGTTTTACTATGAGATTCCTGCACGTTCAATCCGGCGGTAGCATTAATGAAATGCTTGTCGATACCTTTATTGAAATAGAACATCGCATTGGTGTTCCAAGTGAATCCCTTGTCAGAAGAAGTTGTTAAAGTTCCTCTTTCACGAGTCGGAGATCCCTTGAAACTCGGGTCTTTAGGGTCGCTGAAGCTCTTCGTTTCAGAATCGGTTCTTGTCATAGAAAGCTGTCCCTTAAACGAGAAGTTCTTTGTAAAATAGATATTGATACTGAAATTGTTAGTCAAGTCGTTCAATCTTGAGCGACCGGAAAAACTTCCCAATTTCTCAGCCCTGTAGAGAGGATTGGTTGTCTTGCCGTCTTTCAATGTCTCCAACAACTCGCCGTCGTTTGAATACGGAGCCCAGTACGGTTGCAACTTAGCATAAGTATCAAAATTTCCATAAGGAGAATCCTGTGATTTAGTCACATTGAACGAAATAGAGTTCATAACCTGCAACCAGGACTTATTGCGGTAGTCCAGATTCAAACCAACACCTACATTGTCACGATAAGAATCGATCATGGCTCCGTTGTGTGTTCCGTAGTTCAAATCCAGGCTATATCGGATACTTTCAACACCACCGGAAACATTCATACTGTGTGAATGGTTGAACACATTGTGCAAAGGCTGAGCCAGCCAATCGGTCTGCACGCCACGGCGCACCTCATTCACCAAATCATTGTAAGCAATATCTTTCTCCAACTGCATGCCAGGATCTCCGCTTTCTGCGATATACTTTCCGGACAAACGTTCCACTTCTACCTTTTCCCAGGCATTACACAAGTTATAATCTGACAAATCCGGTAATTCAACTCCGGCATTAAAATTATATGTCACCCTCAATTCTCCCGGTTTCGGTGCAACAGTAGTCACGACCACCACTCCGTTGGCAGCACGAGAACCGTATAGAGCTGTAGCGGCAGCATCTTTCAAGATAGTCATACTCTCGATGCGGTTGATATCCATATCGTAGACTTTCTGTACAGATACTTCAAAGCCATCCATGATAAAAATAGGCAAGTTCGGATTGTCCTTCAGAGAAGTTCTTTGCGAACGTCTGGCTTTTTCCATTTCCAGACCACGATTCATACCGATACTACCCTCTCCGCGAATGGTAAACTCCGGCAAAGAGTTCGGGTCAGAACCAAACAATTTATTATCCTTAATTCGGAATGACGGCTCGAAAGCCTGCAGAGCAGCAATAACGTTTTTATTATTTGTTTTTAACAGCTGATCTTTATTGACCGTAGTTGTATTACCTGTAAAGCTCTCTTTTTTCAGTTTCATGTATCCGGTTACATCCACCTCTTCCAACTCCTCCTTGGCAGTCTTCATCACCACATAAAACTCTTGCTGTCCCTTATATGCCACTTCTTTCGGCTCCATACCGATAAAAGAGAATACCAATGCCAGATTGGCTGTTTCGGGCACTCTCATGGCAAACTGTCCATTGGCATCGGTCACAGCACCTACAGAAGTTCCCTTCACCAAAATGGTCACCCCCGGTAGCGGCTCCTTTTTTTCATCAACCACCTTTCCTTTCAAGAGCACCTCCTTGACTGTCTTTTGAGGTATTGTCGGTTTCAAAACAATCACATTGTCTTGCAACACATAAGTCAATGTCGTACCCTTCAGACAGACATTCAGAATAGTCCGGATATCGTCCCCCTGTACGTCAACATCCACCTTGCCGATTTTATCCAAATCCTCTTCATTATACATGAAAACAAACGATGTCTGGCGTTCTATCGCCCAAAGTACATCCTTCAGACTGGCAGCCTTCATCGAAAGCGTCACCTGTTGCCCGTTCTGCGGGTAGACATTTGCATGAACATGCAACATTCCCAGCAGAACAAATACAAATGTCCATCTAAACATAAGTCGCAATTTTTTCATAAATTTGTAATTTGATTTTTATGTTGATTATTTTGACAAGACAAAATGGTCAATCGGTAGGGATGCTGCAACATCCCTACCTTTTTATCTGCCTCGTCTGATTCTTAAAACTTTTCCATTTCTATCTATTTTTATACGTCCGTTCGCTTCAAAAATGCGCAGAATGGGATCTATCGATTCGTCACGTCCTACATTAAATCCGAAGCGATAATCCTTTACTTCTTGGTTTTCGTAAAACACCGTTACATCATACCAACGTTCAATGGCATGCATAATATCCTCCAGCCGAACATCCCGAAAACGGAAACCGGCATCCTTCCAAGCCACGATATAGCTGACGTCAACCGTCTTGATTTCCTGCTTCCCGGTATTTTTGTCCAATACGAACTGCTCATTCGGCTGTAATATCCTCTGACGGACTCCGGGACCGGAAACAGCCACCTTGCCTTCAACCAAGGTTGTGTGTACACTCATATCATTGTCATAATCCGCCACATTAAAACGGGTTCCCAACACTTCAATGTTGTAATGGGAAGTTTTCACAATAAAAGGTCTTGCCGCATCTTTTGCAACCTCGAAATAAGCCTCTCCATGCAACTCTACCTCACGGGTATCCCCTGCAAACCGAACCGGATAACTCAAAACAGAGATCGGA
>ERZ772818.2825-NODE-2825-length-12619-cov-3.570996_pt1 | contig 12619 bp, 10 predicted proteins | sample MGYA00580837_ERZ772818 | MGnify/ENA primary metagenome ERZ772818 (study PRJEB29015, sample SAMEA2737671) | human gut metagenome | biome: human gut; feature: human-associated habitat; material: faeces | place: China | collected 2012 ...
TAGTTTGGATGTTTCAAGTGCAGTTCTTTCTGGAATTGGACATTTAATTTTAGGTATTTCTATGATTTTAGTGTTGATTTCAATTCGAAATTGTGTCAAGGATTCATTTTGACAATATCACATAATTCAATGAATGTGCTTTATATAAAGTGGATAAATGTGTTTTTATCCGCTTTTTTGTGCTTGTGTTTTTGTGTGATGCTTTTTCATGTGTTATACTTTTAAAGATAGGAATACCTATCGAATTAGAAGGGGAGTCAAGCATGATTTCAGTATGTATGGCCACATATAATGGCGAGAAGTATTTAAAAGATCAACTAGACTCTATTTTAAAGCAGATTCAAAGTAGTGATGAAGTCATCATTTCGGATGATGGTTCAAATGATTCTACAAGATATATTATTGAGAAATTTCAAAAGGAATATAAGAATATTTATTTGGTGGATGGTCCTAAACGTGGGGTTCAAAAGAATTTTGAGAATGCCTTAAAACATGCCAGGGGAGATATCCTTTTTTTGAGTGATCAAGATGATATTTGGATGGATGGTAAGGTTGAAAGAGTTTTGAAGGAATTTGAGAATTCAAATACTTTGTGTGTGGTTCATGATGCCGAAATTGTGGATGGAAATATGAATAAAGTTAAGGATTCTTTTTTTGAATTGAAGAATGGAAAGCCTGGCCTTTTACATAATTTATATAGGAATGCGTTTATTGGATGTTGTATGGCATTTCGTAAATGTGTTTTTGAGAAGAGTTATCCGTTTCCAGATCATATTGAGATGCATGATTGGTGGATTGGTTTAGTGGCTGAATGTATGGGGAATACGGTATTTATTTACGAGCCGTATTTAAAATATAGAAGGCATGGCGATAATGCGTCTTCTTTGCTTCATCATCCATTAAAGAAAATGATCTTTAATCGCTTATATTTTATTGAACAATTGATGATTCGTTGGATACAGGTGGGATGGCATGCTTAAAATAGGTTCTTGTACAGTATTATTCAATCCGGATAGGGATGTGATTTCGAATGTTGAAACATACAAAGATTTAGTGGATGTTTGTGTTGTAGTGGATAATTCGGAAAAGAAAAATGAAGTATCAAAATATTTTGAGGAAGATTCTTCATATATTTACATTGATATGCATGGCAATCAGGGGATTGCGGCTGCATTAAATGCCGGTATTGAATATCTTCATTCTAAAAATATGGATATGGCTTTGACAATGGATCAGGATAGTTTATTTCCTACATCGGATTATTTAGCTATTTATCAATTGATTGAAAAATATAAGGATGAATATTCATTAATTGGTTTGGATGTGAATCGAGTGGATCCAAGTAAGGAAATTGTTTTAGTTCCTTATTGGATTACTTCGGGTAATTTTGTGAATATTTCAGATTTCTATTTGGCTGGTAAAATGAATGAATCTTTATTTATTGACTATGTTGATTTTGATTTGGGATATAGATTTAAAAAGGCGCATTTAAAGATTGGATATTTAAGTGGATATTGTATAACGCATACAATTGGAAATCCTATTCCAATTCATGTATTGAATAAGACTTTTTATGCGTTGAATCATTCGCCAATTCGTTATTATTACCGGTATAGGAATGCGTATTATTTATATCATTATGTGGATAAAGAATTCTTTAAAAAAGAGTATCGTCGTGAGATGTTTGGCAGTTTGATTAAGATGTTTATTTTTGAAAAGAAGCGAAATGAAAAGATAAAAATGATTAAAAAGGGACTTTCGGATGCGAAGAAAAAGCGTTTAGGAAAGTTCAATGCCTAATTTTTTTGTTTCAGTGTTGTAATTATGGTATACTTTTGTGCGTGGGAATAATTCCTGCAGAAAATGAGATGTATTGGTTATTCAGTCATTTTGACTATAAAATAAGTAGTTTTTAACTGGGGGATAGTTAAAGGCATAAACAAACTTTAGACAAGGGAGTCAATTATGTTGGTCACAATTATAAGTGCAGAGCACTCTTTACGTAGTAAATGGGTGAGAGAATATTTTGCTTCAAAGGGGGACGAAGTTAAGATAATCTCTGTGAATACGAGTTCTGTACATTCTTTCTTTGCGAAGATTCATTTTTTGAAGCAATTAAGAAAGAGCTTGGATGCATTAAGTCCAAATCTTATATATTGTGATGCAACAATTGATTTTCTTATGCGTGAACTTACGGTATATAAAAATAAAAATAATAATGTAAAATTAGTTTTTGATGTATGTGATGATATTCATGTAGATCAAAAATATTTAAATCAGGCAGACTATATTTTTTGTGCGAGTGAATCATGTAGGGGGCATATTCATGGTGCACACATCTTATATTCGACAAATGGTCAATCTTGTTTGAATACAAGTCCTGAGTTAAGTAAAGAGGAATTGTTTTTTTGTTTAATTGGAAATAAGAATATAGATATGAATTTTTGTGTTTCCTTTTTAAGAGAATGCTCTATATTAAAGAAGTGTACTCTACATATTTTGGGGGATTGGAAACTCAAAGAAAGTTTTATACAAAGTGTTTTAAGTGTTGGTGTAAATGTCATAGATCATAAAGACTTAGATAGTCAATCAACAAGACAAGATGTCTATGATCAATGTCATTATGGGTTGAATTTAATGGATTTTGAAGGGATTAATTCAGAATCTTTAGAATATATGTGTGGACAGATTCCAATCATAAATTCTATAGAAGGGGATCTTAGCCAATTTTGTAAGTTATGGGATATTGGAAAGAATATTGATGCTCAAAACTATAAAATTGTTGCTTCTAATATTTGTGCAGAAAGTTTAGATGTGCAATTAAATCGAAGATTACATATGCGTAATTTATATAAAACATATTTTACGAAAGATAAATTTTTTGAAACATTAGATGAAATAGGAGGAAGTTTATGAGTCGTCATGAAGAAAAGAAGAAGTCTATAGTTTTTATAATATTTGGCATTTTATTATCCATTGTATTAGTTGCATTCACAGGTGTTTTAATTTATCAACTTTATAAATTACAAGTTTTACCTGATAATATCTTAATACCTGTTATCTTAGCTATTATTTTATTTGGCTTAATATTATTACTACTGATTAACTTCTGTACACATGGAATAATTAGTAAAATTATATATTCATTTTTAGTTATTGCGATTTGTGTTGTATATGGATTTGGAAACTTCTATTTGTATTCTACAAGTAAAACATTAACGACAGTAACAACACAATCCAATAAAGCGAAAAACACTGTTTCAGTCATTGCGATGAGTTCTAGTGGCATGGAAGATGTAAAGAGTTTAGAAGGGGCTAAGCTTGGTGTTTTGACAAATATTGGTAAGGAATCGACTGAAAAGTCATTGAAGGATATTAAAAAGAATAAGGTAACTTATACAAAATCAGATTATGATAATGTGCCTAGTTTGATTAAGGCTTTGTATGATGGTGAAGTGGATGCGGTTGTATTAAATGAAGCGTATCGTTCAAATGTATGTGATATTGAAGAATATGCCAATTTCAATAATGAAACAAAAGTGATTCATAAAACGGTTTATTATACAAAAGAAAACAGTTCTCCATTAGCAGTTTCGGATATTACTGCAAAACCATTTAATATTTTAATTAGTGGAAACGATTCATTTGGCTCATTAGATGAAAATTCAAGATCCGATGTAGATATGTTAGTTACAATCAATCCAGTGACTTCAACTATTTTATTAACAAGTATTCCTCGTGATTCTTATGTTACAGAAGTATGTGATGACTATGCATGTAACTATGGAGTAACGGATAAGTTAACACATACAGGAATGTATGGTGTAGATACGACAAAAGATACAATTGAAAATTTATTGGATATTGAAATCAACTATGTATATCGTGTGAATTTTACAAGTATGATCAACATTGTGGATGCTCTAGGTGGAGTGGATGTAACTGTACCTGAGGGTATGGCCGTTTCTAAATTTTATACAAATAGTAATTTAGAAGGTGTGCATGAGGGTGAAAACCACTTAGATGGAAAACGTGCATTAGCTTATTCTCGTGAAAGAAAAGCTTACTTAGATGGGGATGTTCAACGTGCTCGTAACCAGCAACAAGTATTGCAGGCTATGTTTAAAAAGGCTACATCACCAGAGATTATTAAGAATTATGTAAACTTATTAAATGCCTTGATTGGTGCTTTTGATACAAATATGACAACAGATGAAATTACTTCTTTTATCAAATACCAAATTCAGGCAAAACCAAATTGGAAATTTGAACAATTTGTGCTTAAAGGAGATAATGATCTACGTGTAAGTCCAGAACTCGGTTCGGAAGTCAGTGTCGTTATCTTATATGATTCTTATATCAGTGTTGCACATGATAAGATTCAAGCTGTATTGGATGGAAAATCAAGTGATACAGTAGAAGCACAAGAGGATACTCCAGCAGGAACTTTATCTGAAGAAGAAATTGAAGCTCAAATTCAATATGGTTTAATGACAGAAGCTCCAATTGAAGAAGAAGGTTCAGAAATTTATTACGGGAACTAACAAGATTCTTTATTTAGAATGATGATTGAAAAAAGATTAGGGGAAGCTTGGCTTCCCCTGTAATGTTATGAAAGACTAGGTGTATTTATGAAAGTGTTATTCAAATTTGTTTTATTATCAGCTATGTTAATTAGCTTTACTGGCTGCCAAAAAAGTAATGAAGTTGCGATTTATCAATTATCAAATCAATCCTACTCACAAATGATGTCATACATTATTGAAGATGAAGGAACAACAATTGTGGTAGATGGTGGTACAGCAGAAGATGAAGAAAATTTAATTAAGACTATTAAAAAGGTCAGTAAAGATCGTAAGGTAGATGCTTGGTTTTTAACACATTATCATAAAGATCACACGGGTGCTTTAGCAAAATATCTACAGAGTGGTTCAAATGAAATTCAAATTGATAAAGTATATTATAATTTTCCAGAAGAATCTTGGGTAGAAAAAAATGAACCTCATCGTTATGAGGATGTGGTTGCGATTGATCAAGGCCTAAAGACATTTGATAATAAGGAAGTTGTTTCATTCAATCAAAAAATTACAGTTGGTGAAGATCAAATAGATGTATTAAGAACATATAATCCAGAAATCACTGAAAATGCCGGAAATAATTCATCGAGCGTATATAAAATGAATGTACAAGGAACGAAAATTTTATTCTTAGGAGATTTAGGTGTTGAAGGTGGCGAAGAACTTTTGAGTTTAAACAAAGAAGCTATCAAAAATATGGATTATGTTCAAATGGCTCACCATGGACAAGCAGGTGTAAATGAAGATGTATATCAAGTCATTGATCCTAAATATTGTTTATGGCCAACCACAGATTGGTTATGGAAAAATGAGGGTAAAGCCTATAAAACAGATGAAACAAAAAAATGGGTTAAAGCTTTACATGTAAAGAAAAATTATGTAGCAGACAATGGAACTGTCCGTATTGAATTAAAGAAAAAAGAAAAATAGATTGCGAGGAAGAAATATGGATTTTTTGAGAAGTCTTAAAAAGAACAAAGAGTTAATATGGTTTTTAGCTAAGGATGATATTAAAAAAAGATATGCCGGATCCTCATTAGGAATCGTATGGGCTTTTGCACAGCCTTTGGTAACTATCACTATTTATTGGTTTGTATTCCAGATTGGATTACGTTCAGTTGCGCCAGGACAATATGGAGATATGCCATTTTTGGTCTGGATCATGTGTGGCTTGATTCCGTGGTTCTTTTTTAGTGATGGTATAAACAGTGTAACTTCAGTCTTTCTTGAATATAGTTATTTAGTAAAGAAAGTTGTATTTGATATTAATATTTTACCGGTTATTAAAATTATTTCAGCCATGTTTGTACATATTTTCTTTATCTTTTTGATTTTCATTGTCATGGCTTTATTTGGATATATGCCTTCAATTTGTTATATTCAAGCGTTTTATTATTCATTTTGCATGATTTGTTTGATTCTAGCTATTGGATATTTTACATCAAGTTTATCCGTTTTTTTCAGAGATTTACCACAACTTGTACAAGTATGTTTATCAGCAGGAATGTGGTTAACACCAATTATGTGGGCTTTTGATATGCTTCAAGGTTATTGGTTTTCATTTATTTTTAAATTAAATCCAATGTTTTATGTTGTAGAAGGATATCGTAGTGCCATTTTAGGTCATCAATGGTTATTTTCAAATTGGAAGCTTACAATTTATTTCTGGTGTGTTGTTGTATTGTTGACTTTAATTGGGCGAAATGTATTTAAAAAGATGAAGCCTCATTTCGCGGATGTTTTATAGGAGATAAGAAAATGGATAGTGTTATTGAAATAAAAAATATTTCCAAAATCTATAATTTATATAATAAACCAAGTGATCGATTAAAAGAGGCCTTATTTGCACGTCAATCTAGACATACAGAATTTGCGGCATTAAATAATGTTTCTTTTAATGTAAATAAAGGAGAAATCTTAGGAATCATTGGTAAAAATGGAAGTGGAAAATCGACAATTTTAAAAATTATTACTAGTGTATTAACACCAACATCGGGCGAATGTATTGTCAAAGGTAAAATTGCAGCTTTACTTGAACTTGGTGCAGGTTTCAATATGGAATATACGGGTATTGAGAATATTTATTTAAATGGACAAATGATTGGTTTTTCGAAAGAAGAAATGGATAAAAAATTACAAGATATTATTGATTTTGCCGATATTGGAGAACATATTTATCAACCGGTTAAAACATATTCAAGTGGTATGTTTGCGCGTTTAGCTTTTTCAGTAGCTATTAGTGTTGATCCAGATATTTTGATTGTAGATGAAGCTTTATCGGTTGGAGATGTTTTTTTCCAAAATAAATGTTATCGTCGTTTTGAAGAATTTAGAGAACGTGGTAAAACCATTTTATTTGTAACGCACGATATGGGTAGTGTTATTCGTTATTGTAATCGTTGTGTTTTATTAAATGCAGGGAAAAAGGTTGCGGAAGGTAAACCACAGGAAATGGTGGATCTTTATAAGCGTATTATGGTTGGTCAATGGAATGAAAATGAAGAGAGTTCAGACGAAGCATCACCTGTTCAAAGTTCAAATGTAAAGAATGATCAATTATGGAAAGATCAAATCAGTACAAATCCAGATATTGAAGTTTATGGAGATGAAAGAGCGGATATTATCGATTTTGGAATTTTTTCGGATACAGGAGATATTGGAAATAATGTCTATAAAGGAGATTATTATTCCGTAAAAATGAAGGTTCGTATCAATGAAGATAATTTGAATCCAATCTTTGCGTTTAAGTTAAGAGATATCAAGGGAACGGAATTAACAGGAACAAACACAATGTTAGAAGATATTGATACTTCTCAATGTAAAAAAGGAGATATTGTTACGATTACATTTAGACAAAAACAATATTTACAACCAGGACAATATTTAGTTTCTTTAGGATGTACTGCTTTTGAAGGAGATCAATTTGTAGTATATTGTCGAAATTATAATTGTTGCGTCTTAGGCGTTGTTGCACAAAAAGGTACGATTGGTATATTTGACAGTGAGTCTGAAGTGAGTGTTTCTGTCGAATAGTCTAAGTGTGTTATAATATGTATATATATTTTTAAAAAGGTGAAATTATGGATGTAAGTATAGTAATACCAACAAAAAATGGTGGTGCTTTATTTGATGAAGTACTAACGATGATTGATAAACAAGAAACAGAATATGAATATGAAGTGATTTGTGTAGATTCTGGTTCAACAGATGATACAGTAGACATTATTAAACGTCATCATTGTATTTTAAAACAAATTGACAAAACAGAGTTTGGCCATGGTAAAACACGAAATTTAGGAGCAAGTTTAGGAACTGGTGAGTATATTATCTTTATTACACAAGATGCTTTACCTTATGATACGCACTGGATTCAAAATTTTATTGATGGTATGAAATCAGATCCTGAAATTGTAGGTGGTTTTGGAAAACACTATCCATATCCGGATTGTAATATTTTTGATAAAAGAGATTTAACTTTATTATTTCAAGGGTATGGTACAACGAATACGATTTATCAATTAGAAGACAAAGAGCGTTATAAAAATGAAGAAGGTTATCGTCATTTGTTAGCTTTTTATTCAGATAATAATTCATGCATGAGAAGAGATATTTGGGAAAAATATCCATATGATGATGTGAATTTTGCAGAAGATCAAATTTGGGCAAAGAAGATGATTGAGCTTGGCTATAAGAAATTATATTGTCCTTATGCAGGGGTATACCATTCTCATAATTATGAGCTAGAAACATATAAACAAAGATTTTATGATGAATATAAGGGTATATATACAATCCATCAATATGTAATGGTAAAAGACATCCCCCATTTACTTGTGGGATATTATAGATTTGTGAAAAATAATTTGAATTATGTTAATTCATTGGATATGGATTCAGCTGAAAAGAAAAAATGGCGTAAATATACGATTAAAAGAGATTGGTATCGATTCTATTCTGCATATATGGCTGGAAAGTATTATCGTAGTTCAAAATCGAAACAAGAGAAAATGGATCAAAAGTTTTCTCAGCAGTTAAGACAAATCAATCAATAGAGGTGTAATCATGGAAGCAAGAAAAATAATTAATTCGCTACAAAGAAGAGGTTTAAGAGGTTCGATTCAAAGGTTTCGTCAAGGACCTCAAAAGGTAGGCCTAATCGATTTTTGGAGTTTTATAACAGACCGAGAAGAAACTCCATTGAATCTAGAGGAGTATAAAAAACATAAAGAGGGAAATCAAATCACGTTAAATTGGGTGATACCTGAAATGGGTGAAGGATCAGGTGGACATTTGAATATTTTCCGCTTTGTTTCCTATTTAGAAAGACATGGAGTACATAACCGTATTTATTTATATCGTTCCACTCGTTTTTTAAATAATAGCTATTTAAAAGATTTTGTACGTAAATATTTCTCTATTTTGGATGAAAATGTTGAGTTGTATCATGATACAAAGTTAATGACTTTTGCGGATGGTATAGTGGCAACAAGTTGGGATACAGCTTATTGTGTTCGTAATTTTAATAATACAATTTCAAAATTTTATTTTATTCAAGATTTTGAACCACATTTCTTTGCGCATGGTTCTGAATATGAGTTTGCAGAACAAACATATAAGTTTGGCTTTAGAGGTATTACAGCAGGAGATTGGTTAAAAGATATTTGTATTAACCAATATAACATGAAGGCAAATAGTTTCAGTTTCTCATATGATAAAGATTTATATACAGTTAAGAAAAAACAAGATAGTACTAAGCGTGTATTTTTCTATGCTCGTCCAGTTACACCTCGAAGAGATTTTGAACTAGGCTTGTTAGCTTTAAATGAGCTTTCTAAAAAGATTCCAGATTTAGAAGTTGTTTTCGCAGGATGGGACGTTTCACAATATGAAATTCCATTCAAACATCAAAATTTAGGCATTATGAAAATTGAAGAATTGTCTGATTTATATGGAAAATGTGATTTATGTCTAGTTATTTCAAATACAAACCTATCATTATTACCACTTGAAGTAATGGCTTCAGGTTCTGTTGCCGTATGTTCAAAAGGAGCAAATAGTGAATGGTTAGTTAGTGAAGAAAATAGTATTTTAGTTTCATACGATCCAATTGAGATTGCGAATACTATGTATACATATTTAAATGATTCAGAAAAATTAGATGCAATTCGTCAAAAAGGAATTGAATTTGCGCAACATACATCTTGGGATGTAGAAGGAAAGAAAGTTTTAGATGCAGTTTTGAAAGGAATTAAAGAAGATGAAGAAAGTTTTAATAATAGGGGGTAATGGATTCATTGGTGCTAATCTTGCTCGCTATTTGAGTAAAGAATATAAAGTATATTCTTTTGACATTCAAAATCCGAAAGAAAAAAATCCAAATGTAGAATATGTCGAAGGGGATTTTTTCGATGATGAAATTCTAGAAAATGCTATTCAGGATAAAGATATTGTGATTCACTCTTTAAGTACGGTTAATCCAGGAAATTCAAACAAACGCTTTATGCAAGGGTACTCTAGAGATTTTGTACAAAGTGCACACTTATTTGATTTATGTGCACAAAAGAATATTAAAGTAATCTTCTTATCTTCTGGTGGAACGGTTTATGGAATTCAAGAAGAGCAACCAATTAAAGAATCAAGTTTGGCTAATCCAATCAATCATTATGGTTCAGTAAAACTTTGCATTGAAACTGTCTTAAAGACATTTAACAAACAATCTCATTCGAATATGATTATTGCTCGTATTTCAAATCCATATGGTCCTGGACAAGATTTTAATAAAGGTGTTGGATTTATTGACGCAGCTTTGAAAAAGACATTAAATCATGAACAAATTGAAATCTGGGGTGATGGAAGTGTTGTACGAGACTATATCTATATTGAAGATGTTTGTGAAATGATTGGTTCGTTGATCAATTATGATGGAAATGAAGAGGTCTTCAATGTCAGCAGTAATCAAGGTATTTCATTAAATGATGTAATTTCAAAAATGAAAGAGTATGGTTTAGCGCCTGATGTTGTTTATAAAGATGCAAGAAGCGTAGATGTTGCTAAGGTGGTTTTGGATAACCATAAGATTGAAAGTATTCACGAATGTAAGATTCGTTCTTTCGAAGAAGGTTTAAAGTTGTATATTGATTATTTAAAAAATACTAGTTTTTAATGGAGAAAATTATGAAGCAGATCAGGAAGTATAGAGATTTTTACAACAACATTAAATATCGTACAAATGTATTTGAATGGTATCCATTTAAAGAAGATGCCAAATTATTATATGTTGGTGATAGTGCAATTTTAGAATCTTATTTTTTACAACGCTTTAAATGTTGTACGACTTCCTTGTCTAATTTAGATACATTGAATGATTCTACTTTTGATTATATTATTGTCGATGGCGAATTTGATTGCATGGATGATAAAGAAACAGCATTATGTGATTTATTGAATAAATTAGATTTAGAAGGACAACTGATCCTTTTAACAAACAATAAATTAGCTCTTCGTTATTTTGCAGGAGTCAAGGAGTTTGAGTCGGATGAATTCTTTGGAAATCTAAAAAAACATACGAATTTATATTCAAAGAATCAATGGGATACATTATTTTCTAAATTAAAAGTTCATGCTCAATACTATTATCCATATCCAGATTATTTCTTAACAACACAAGTTTTAAGTGATGAATGGTTGACTGGAAATATTAATTTAGAGTATGAGGATTGTCATGAATTTAGATATTGTTTCTTTAATGAAAATATAGCTTTACAATCGCTTGTAGAATCTGGTGATTTTGCGACATTTAGTAATTCATTTATGATTATTCTTTCAAATCATAAGAGTAATATTATTTATTCAAAGATTTCTTCAGAAAGAAAAGATAATTTTAAAATATGTACAAATATTTTAAAAGATCAGGATACATATCGTGTAGAAAAAATCGCATTAGATCCTTCTGGAATTTCTCATTTTGAAAGAATTCATCAATTTTATAAAACAACGAAACATAATGATTTATTTCATTATTGTCCAGTACAATTAGAGAATAACACATTAATTTTTGATTTTATCAAAGGTGAAAATCTTGAATCCATTGTCAATGGATATGTGAAGCATGATCAATTGGATAAGATTATTGAAATAATGGATTTGTTGTATAAAATCAATACGTATGGAGATATTGTTGATTTTAAAGTAAATCAAGAATTTATGGATGTGTTTGGCAAACAGGATGAAAGTCTTTTATTAGATCAGAAGTGTATTCGTTTCTGTGATATAGATGTCATTTTAGAAAATGTAATTCTAACGCAGAATCATACATATTCAATTTTAGATTATGAATGGGTGTTCGATTGCACTATTCCAGTCTCATTTATTATGTATCGAGCTATTTTACATAGTATTGCACTTTCTAAACTCAATGAGGAAGAAATTGAGAAAATTTATTTGCGTTATGGGATTACAGAAGAGCTTAAAACATTATATTTATCAATGGAAGAAAACTTCCAACATTATGTATCCGATGAAAAAATTTCTGATTATTATAATAAATTAAGAATGTATTTGTTAGATTTGCATAAGGAAGAAGAGAAGGATCTCTTAGATATTATAGTGAATGGTCAAAAGAATACTTTGTTTAATTCTAAACAAATGCATTACGAAACAAATGTTGAGAATCAAGATGTTAATATTCAATTTGGAAAGAAATCAATCCTTAAATTAAATAGCATAAAAATGAATGGAGATTTGATTTCAGATTTTAAGACAAATGCATTTTTTGTGATCAATGACGATTATTATTTTATAGAAACACCCAAAATTTCTGTGCCAAATCAAGAAAGTGGGTTATTAGAAATTGACTTCTTCATGTATTATTATGGTGAAGACTGCATTGATAACATTATTAATTTAATTGATGCAAATCATAGATTAAATCAAGAATTAAGTGAAATTAAGAAGTCTAAGATATATAGATTAACGAAAAATAAGATATGAATTATTATAAAACAGGTCAGTTCGCACGTCTTGCGAATGTGAGTGAAAGAACA
>ERZ772818.2836-NODE-2836-length-12575-cov-3.017252_pt1 | contig 12575 bp, 15 predicted proteins | sample MGYA00580837_ERZ772818 | MGnify/ENA primary metagenome ERZ772818 (study PRJEB29015, sample SAMEA2737671) | human gut metagenome | biome: human gut; feature: human-associated habitat; material: faeces | place: China | collected 2012 ...
GGGGGGTAAATTATATTTAATGTTATTATATACAAATAGGAGGAAGAAGAAAATGATGAAAAAAAGACTAATTAGTACAATGTTGATTATGGCTTGTACAATGAGCTTGACACTTGTGGGGTGTGGGGTTAAAGGAGAAAGGAAAGAAGAAACAAAGGAGAACTCAAAAGAAGTAGTGACATTAAAGATTGGCGCTTCGCCCAATGTTGTTGAAGTTGTAAAAGCAATGGAAAGCAGTTTGGAAAAAGAAGGATACAAGTTGGAAGTAGTAGCGTTTGATGATATCAAACAGCCAAATGTTGCGTTAGATGAAGGCTCATTAGATGGAAACTTGTATCAGCACAAACCTTTTTTGGATTCTTTTAATAAGGATAATGGAACAAATTTGACTTTTGTAGAGCCATTATTTGGTGGATTTACAGCTTTATATTCTGAAAAATGGGATTCAGTTGAGAATCTTCCTGAGAATGCTAAAATTGGTATTTTTCAGGATGCAAGCAATCAGCACAGAGCACTTGTTCTTGGACAGGATGCAGGTTTATTTACATTAGGTGAACCATCCAATAATGGCATGTATACATTACTTGATATAAAAGAAAATCCAAAGAATATTGAATTAGTTCCATTAGATACGGGTGGTTTGAATACTGGATTATCTGATCTTGATGGATGCTTTAATCAAGGTACTTCTATGTTTCTTGCTGAAAAGGATCCGACATCTTATATTGCAATTGAGAAAGATAATACAAAATTTGCAATTGGTCTTGTTGTAAGAGAAGAAGATAAAAACGCTGAATGGATTGAACCATTCATCAAAGCATTTAGAACAGAGGATACAAAAAATAAAATTGATGAATACTATAAAGGAAGTTATGTATATTTCGATTAATAATTTAGGAAATAGGTCATGATAGAAATTACAGGATTAGAGAAGCAGTATGATGAAGTTCAGATACTGAAAAATATTAATTTGACAATTAAAAAAGGTGAAATTTTCGGCCTGATAGGCCTCAGTGGTGCGGGAAAATCAACTTTGTTGAGGTGCATTAATGGGCTTGTCCCTTATGATAGAGGAAGCCTTAAGGTGAATGGTATTGAAGTAAAAGACTTGAAGAAAACAGAAATCAGAGAATTTAGAAGAAATATTGGAATGATTTTTCAAAATTTTTCTCTTCTTGAAAGGCGTAATGCGTATGAAAATGTTGCATTTCCTATGCATTTATGTAAAAAGAGTTCTTCGGAAATTGATGAGCAAGTTAAAAAAATGCTTCAATTGGTTGGCTTAGAGGATAAGATGGCTAATAGACCAAGACAGTTATCAGGAGGACAGAAACAGCGAGTTGCAATTGCACGAGCAATGGTAACCAATCCGGAAATCCTTTTGTGCGATGAAGCAACATCTGCATTGGATCCAAAGACAGCAATATCTATATTAAATTTATTAAAAGAAATCAATCAAAAATTAGGGGTCACGATTATTGTCGTGACCCATCAAATTGAAGTCATAGAGCAAATTTGTGACCGAATGGCTTTGTTGCAGGATGGGAAAATGGTTTTAAGTGGAGAGGTACAGAAAGTGTTTTTAGAAAATCCAACTCCATTAAGATCTTTACTTGGAAAAGAAATAATTGAAAAAAAAGGACTGTTCTTCAGAATACTATTAGATGGAGAAGAAAAATATCGTAAGTTTTTCTATAATTTATTCCATGACACAAATATTGCATATGAAATTTATGAAGGTGGAATTCGCGATTTTAAAAATAGTTCTGTTTTTTTAGGCACAGTTAAAATTTTACCTAAAGACAAACAAAAATTCACTGAATATTTGAAGGAAAGCGATATTTTATTTGAGGTACATGAAAATGGAGCATAGTTTTACAGAGTTGCTAATGCGTATTATTATTCCTGGGTTAAAGACAACAGTGTATATGGTGATGATTGCAACCATTTGTTCGACTATTTTAGGATTTGCAATAGCGATACTTTTGTATGTTACAAGAAAATCAGGTTTACATCCAAATGCGGGAATCTTTGCATTTATTAATACGATAGTTAATGTTATTCGATCATTTCCATTTGTGATTTTGATGGTTTCAATTATTCCGCTTACAAGATTTTTAGTTGGAACAAGCATTGGTGAGAATGCGGCATTGGTTCCATTGACAATTGCATCTGCACCATTTATGGCGAGGCTTTTTGAGACAAGTTTTGAAAGTGTAGATTCAGAGGTTCTAGAAGCAGCACAGGCATGTGGAGCTTCAGATATTCAAATTATCTTTCAGGTGATAGTGAAAGAATCTTTGCCATTATTGATGCAGAATTTAACATTGGCTGTGATTTCAATTCTTGGTTTTTCGGCAATGGCAGGAGCAGTGGGGGCAGGAGGACTTGGGTCTGTTGCTTTAATGTATGGATATCAAAATTTTAATGACACTATTATGTATGGAACGGTCATTATTTTGATTATTTTAGTTCAAGTAATTCAGTTTGTTGGAAATAAATTGTATGATCGATTGAAATAACAGAAGGAGCTAAGATAATGTTTGAGAATATACCGAGAGAAACCTTGACACCTAAGGAACGAGGGGTTCTTTATAATGCCGGAAAAGAAGTGGATCATATTCCTTATTCCTTGCTCGGAACAGAGGCGGCTGCAATTTTATATGGGATGGATATTCGAAAGACCTATATCGATACAGAAACGGTGATTGAACTTGAAAAAAAGATGGTGCAAGACTTTGGGATTGGCTGTATGCTAGTTGGACCAAGATTGAAAGGAATTGCAGAAGCGCTTGGTGCAGAAATGCGTTATCCGGCAAATAATATGTATCTTGTGAACGAATCTTTAATAACAGAATATCATGTATTAGATAAATTAGAAATAATCAATCCATATAAAGATGGGAAATTACCGATTATGTTAAGTATGTTAGACGCATTGAAGAAAAAATTTGGAAATTATGATAATATAAAAAGCAGCATTTGTGGACCTATGTCATGTGCAATTTCGTTGAGAGATGCAGGACTATTTTTGAGAGATTTACGGAAAGATCCAGATGATGTTCATCGATTGCTCCGATTTAGTTTAGAGTGTATTAAAGCCTGGATGAAAGTTGTTTATGATGAGTTCGGTTGTGTATGTGGAATTGCAGATCCAGCATCTTCGATGGATTTGATAGGGAAAAATCAGTTTGATGAGTTTTCTAAACCATATTTAAAAGAGTTAGTAGAATGGACGAGAGAATATACTGGACGAAGTCCTTCTATCCATATTTGTGGTCGAAGTAAAAAAGTATGGACTGATTTGCAAGAGATTGGATTCTCTGGTTTTAGTGTGGATAATTGTGAGGATTTATTGGAATTGAAGCGATGTCTAGGTGACACGATGGCTATTTCTGGGAATGTACCGCCAGTGGATGTATTAAAAAATGGGAATCCTAAAATGGTAATCGAGAATGTGAAAGAGTGTCTTGTAAAAGCATCTGATAATCCGAATGGTTTTTTACTTAGTGCGGGATGTCAAATACCGCTTGGTACACCAAAAGAAAATTTATTAGCCTTTGTATATGCTGCAAGAATTTATGGTAAAAATGCAAGAAGAGGAAAGCCTACAATAATATAGCAACTGTTAAGAACCCGTTAGTTAAAAATGATATCAGGGGTTTTGTTCAGTACTTTGCAGATAATTTCTAATTGTCAGATATTTTTGTATAACTTCTTCGCATTGGAAGCATCCAGAAATCTTGCTTTTTATTTTTACCATTCTCGGATTGTGTTTCGTCTGATTGCTATTAAAAGGTATACAGAGATTTTTATATAAATAGACTATGTCAGAGATTTCTTTGGGGGAGCTGGAAAAGGTTTTGCAAGGTTTAATCTGGCTTGCCCCCCGAAGTACAGTGAAAGAAGCTGTAAAACGATTGGTGGCTGGTTTGACAAAATAGAAATGTTAACATATAATATACTTAACAGGAAAGCTGGAAGGTGAATGCAGCTCACCCGTTCCGGCGAATAAATTTATTGGTTATAAAGAATAGTCGTCAAACTCGCCAAAGTCAGGACGGCTATTTTTTATGGGTAAAACTAAGTATTGCAACAATAAGCATCGCTATGGATACAATAAGCTGTAATTCTTCATATGTACTCATGTAGCACCACCTCCGACAGGCTCGGAGCGGGTGCAGCACGTCCCCCGGCTTCCCGGTTAAATGTATTATGTTGATAAATATTATCATTTTTCAACTGCGCAGTAAAGCAAAATATAAAAAAGTTATAACTGAAAAATGTAATTAAAAATGCAGTTCGTGAAGAATTTTCAACCATTTATGCAAGCAGGCTTTTACAGCCTGCTTTCTGTGTTATGCTATTTTCAGCAGGAAAAGAAACAGAGATAGAATAAATAAGGTGGTTTCAAAATGAAAATGAAGTATGAGAATATCATAAAACAAATGACATTAGCAGAAAAAGCACGGATGGCTGCACCGCAATCCATTCATTTATCGGTTAATAGCATGGTCAACCCACAAAAATTTGAATCAATTGCACAATATTTGAAACAGACAGCTTAAGGGAGGAAAACAGCATGCAAAGTTTGCCATTCGACATGATCGAGCTCAATCGATCATTTAAAACCAAAGAAGAAGCGATCCGCTATTGCGGTCAAAAGCTTGTAGAAGCAGGATGCGTTGATGAGGAATATATCGATGCCATGGTAGAAAGAGACAACATGTTATCTGTTTACATGGGGAATTTTATCGCGATTCCTCATGGAACAGATGAAGCAAAAAAATATGTGAAAAAATCCGGCATCTGTGTCGTTCAAGTACCAGATGGTGTAGATTTTGGTACCGAAGAAGAAGAAAAGATTGCGACTGTTTTGTTCGGTATTGCAGGAGTCGGAGATGAGCATTTGCAACTTGTACAGCAAATCGCACTTTATTGCAGTGATATGGACAATGTTGTCCAGCTAGCAGACGCGCTCAGCAAAGAAGAAGTAACGGAAAATCTAGCAATTGCTTAAGGAGAGAGAAAAATGAGAGCAGTACATTTTGGTGCAGGAAATATCGGTCGAGGATTTATTGGAGAGGTTTTGGCAGCTAATGGATTTGAGATTACTTTCGTAGATGTGAATCACACGATCATTGATGCTTTAAATGAAAGAAAAGAATACGAAATCGAATTAGCAGATGAATCAAAAGAAAGAATCACTGTAAAAAATGTCAAAGGAATCAACAATCAAACAAATCCAGAAAAAGTAATCCAAGAAATCGCTGAAGCAGATTTAGTTACTACCGCCATTGGCCCGAATATCTTACCTTTTATTGCCGAGTTGATTGCAAAAGGGATCCAAGAAAGAGAAATGGAAGGAAACACAACACCTTTAGATATCATTGCCTGTGAAAACATGATTGGCGGTTCAGCATTTCTAGAAAAAGAAGTGTATAAATATCTTCCAGAAACATCATTTACTGACAAATATATCGGCTTTCCAAATGCAGCAGTCGATCGAATCGTCCCATTACAACACCATGAAGATCCTTTATTCGTCCAAGTAGAACCTTTCAAGGAATGGGTCATTGACGATAGCCAAAGAAAAAATAAAAAAATCCAATTAAAAGGGGTTTTATATGTAGATGATCTAGAACCATATATCGAACGCAAACTATTTAGTGTCAATACTGGTCATGCGACTGTCGCTTATACAGGTGCCTTGTTAGGTTACCAGACCATTGATGAAGCAATGCAAGATGCGTTAGTTGTGGCACAATTAAAATCAGTTTTGCAGGAAACAGGAAGTTTGCTGATTGCCAAATGGGGGTTTGATGCAGAGCAGCATCATGCGTATATTGAAAAAATCATTCATCGCTTCCAAAACAAAAATATCTCTGATGCGATCACACGTGTCGCTCGGACACCATTACGTAAGTTAGGTTATCAAGAAAGATTTACACGTCCAGTGAGAGAACTACAAGAACATAACTTGACTTGCCCACATTTGACGGCAACAATGGGGATTATTTTTAATTACTATGATCCTGAAGATGAACAAAGCCGTCAATTGCATGAAATGAAGATCCATGAAAACTTGGAACAATTGATTCAAGAAGTCACAGGAATCAATGATCCGAAAACAATTGGGAATATCAAGCAAAACGTGAACCGTTATGCCAAGCAAGTCGCTTAAAATAGGATACGAAAAAGGGGAATGTGACGAAATTTTTGTCACATTCCCCTTTTTCGAATAACTAGGCTGTTTGTCCTTCAAGATAGGGCAGATCCAATTCTTTACCGTAACGTTGTTCTAAAGCTAGGCGGATCAAACGAGCTGCCAGGTTCTCATTTCTTGCAAGGATAGGTCCGTGGAAATAAGAACCGAAGACATTTCGGTAAATGACACCTTCAGATTGGTCTTCACCATTATTTCCGTGACCTTGAACGACTTTTCCTAAAGGTCGTTCGCCTTCCCCTAAGAATGTCCGCCCATTGTGGTTTTCAAAACCATAATAGGTTTCATTAAACTCTTCATTATAGATAACGATATCACCGATAAACCGGTTATTTTCCTGACTTAATGTGTAGTGATCCAGTGCACTGATTCCTTGGATCTTTTCTCCATTAGCTCCCATGTAGTAGTGACCTAGCAATTGGTAGCCACCACAAATGGCTAACATGACGCCATCATTTTCGATATAGTTGATCAAAGAATCTTTCTTTTTCTGGATGTCTTTTGAAATGATTAATTGCTCAAAGTCTTGACCACCGCCAAAGAAAACCAAGTCATATTTATCAGCATCAAAAGGTTCATGTATACTAACGATCTCCGTATGGCAAGAAACCCCCATTTTTTCTGCTATATATTTCAACATCAAAAGGTTTCCGTTATCACCATATGTGTTCATCAAATTTCCATAAAGGTGGGCGATATTGAGTTCATAATTAGCCACGGTTCATTCCTCCTTTGATAAATCCTTGAGCAGCTAGTTCTTTACGAAGCTGCAATACAGCAGTGTAAGTAGCTAAAATATAGACATGCTCAGTTGGCAATTCTTTGATTTTTTCGATTACTTCTGGTAATTCTTTTGTTTCTGTCAATTTATTTTCTGGAATCCCGGCAACTTTTAGACGTAAAGTCATATCTGTATGACGGTCTCCTCCAGAAATAACAGCTGGGATATCCATATCGGCAAAGTTTTCAAAATTACCATCCCAAATCCAGCTGACATCGATTCCGTCTGCGTAATTGGCATTTAATAAAGCCACTAAAGAAAATGGATAAGGAGCTAGACCAATCATATCGATTACTTGATTGATACCTACAGGATTTTTGACAAGTACTAATGTACATTTTTTCCCATTGATATTGATGACTTCTTGTCGGCCGAATACTTTCTCGTCATATCCTAAACCTTGTTTGATTTTATCAGGATCGACATTGAAGTACTCTGCCACTGCAGTAGCTGCTAAAGCATTGTAGACATTATACATACCGCCAACTTCGATTCCGTATTCATGACCATCGATCATGAAATCTGCTGACACATTGTCCATCCGTACCATATCAGTCAATCGGTAATCCAGTTCAGGTCGTTTGAAGTCACAATTTGGACAGTAATATTTCCCTAAGTTTGCATAAGTGATCATTTTATAATGCAAGATGTGATGACAATTTGGACATAAGACACCGTCTGTATTGTAATGAGCCATTTGTTCACGATCTTCTTCATGGTCAAAGCCATAATATTTTCTAGGATTGACTGTTTCGATAGAATTGAAGATTGGTGAATCACCGTTACTGATAATCGTTGCATTTGGTGACTTTGCGGCACCGTCTACAATCATTTTATAGGTCGTATAGATTTCTCCATACCGATCCATTTGATCACGGAAAATATTTGTAAATAAGAACAGTTCTGGTTTCATATATTCTGTGACTTTGCTCAAACTTGCTTCATCTATTTCTAGGACAGCAAACTTTTTCTGTCCTTTTTTTGGTTTTGCCTGCAAGAAAGTCGATACAATTCCCTGTACCATATTCGCACCAGTAGGGTTGGTTAGAACTTCATCGAATTGCTGGCGCAAAATATTGACTGTTAAAGCGGTAGTCAATGTTTTACCGTTTGTTCCGGTGACAACGACGACTTGGTAGTCTTTTGCCAAACTATCTAGTATATGTGGATCGACTTTCAGCGCTAGTTTACCTGGTAAACTTGATCCGCCTTTAAAAAAAGTTTTTAATGCCCATTGCGACGTTTTCCCAACTGCAATCGCAAAATGACTGCGTATTCCCATTATGTAACCTCCAAAAACGATTTGCTGACGAATAAATTCAACTAATCATACCATATGTTGAAAAAAAGGTTAAATTGCTTTTCTTATTCTTAAGAAAAGGTTACGGCTGAAAGTGCATGAAATCGGACAAAATCGCATGATTTAACAAAAAAACAGCTTGAAACAAAATGATTGTTTCAAGCTGCTGTGATTTTATTATTCCCTCTTACCTATATTCCCATTTTAACCGATAATAATTTTCTCGCTTGGATATTCATAGCCTAGATCTCGTGTTTCTTTTGGCACGAATAACATCAATGTATATAGCATTCCGATCCGCCCAATAAACATCAGTGCAGCAATCGTGATTTTGCCCACAACAGACAAGTCTCCGGTAATCCCTAAAGATAAACCAGTTGTTCCAAACGCAGAAGTTACTTCGATGATGATCGAGATCAGCGTTTGTTCTTCTGTAGCAGATAAAAAAACGATACAAAAGAAACACATACCAAGAGAAAGCATAAAGACAACGACTGATTTTCGCACATCATCTTCGTCGATTTTTCGACCGAATATATTGATGTTATCTTCACTTTTGAGGAAGGAATATAGATACAAACCGATGATTGCTACAGTAGTTGTTCGAATCCCGCCTCCTACAGAACTAGGACTGCATCCGATAAACATCAGTAAAGAAAAAATGATCAGTGTTGTGATTTGAAAATCACCCAAATCGTGAATCTGCAGACCAGCATTACGAGTCGTAATCGAATAAAACATCGAATTGATCCATTTGACACTCATATTGGAATCTTGGAATAAATGGTCCTTTTCCAATAGATAAATCAAGACAGTTCCCGAAACAAACAAGATAACAAAAGCTAACACAGCTAATTTGGTAAACAAGGAAAAACGAAACGGAAGCTTCGCATTGGAACGTTTGTATAATAGCCATTCCCGGCACTCCATCAATACAGGAAAACCAATTCCGCCGACAAAAATCAAAAACATGATCAGAATCAAGAAAAAATAGTCATGTGCAAAGGGCTTGATGGAATCCCCAGTGACGTCAAACCCAGAGTTCGTGACAGCCGATATCGCCTGATAAAAACCGTAAAAAACGGCATCACGCCAACGATCAAAATAGCCTCTGTAATAAAAATAAATAGAAAAGAATGTCCCAAAAAGTAATTGAAACCAGATTAAAATAGCAAAAGTGATCCGAATCAGTCGGACGATACCAGACAAACGCGGTTGATTCATATCCGTCATGATCAGCTGTCGCTGTTTCAGTGTGATCCGTCGTTTAGAAAAAATGACAAAAGCAGTAGAAATCATCATGATCCCCAAACCACCAACTTGAAATAATATTTCCAGCAGTATAATACCGTTATCATTGAACACAGAATTGATATCAAAAGTCGATAGTCCAGTCACACTCACTGTACTGATTGCCATGAACAGCATGTCCACAAAAGAAACATGGCTATCTGGTTCGCGAAAAATCGGCATATAAAATAGAACGAGTGATAAGACCGTCATCAATATATAATAAAAAACGATGATTTGGATCGATGAGAAATGATTGGCAGCAAACTTCTGTCCTCGCCGCTGCAGCCTTCGAAAGAATAAATCAACATGCACAGTACTATCCTCCTGACAATAGTCGTTTCTACCAGTATACAAGGGGAATTAGGAATACTCAAAGAAATTATCAAACAGATAACAATACAGCTTTCGATTAAAATAGAAATGGCTTATAATAAGGCAAATCCTAGAAAAAAGAAGGAGGAGGAATAACAAATTGATTAATGCTCAACAAATCGTAGAAAAAATGAAAAATCAAAAAATAAATTATGATACAGTTCTGAAAAAAATGATCATGCAATGGGAGAAAGAAGAAGTAAAGCCTAAGATATTAATACATACATGCTGTGCTCCTTGCAGTACGCACACATTGGAATTCATGTCTCAATATGCAGAGATCACGTTATTTTTTTCAAATTCGAATATTCATCCTAAAAGTGAGTATTTGCGGAGATTACATGAACAAAAACGATTTGTAGACCAATTTAATGAGAAAACTGACCATCATGTAGCGCTGATTGTTGATGAATACCGTCCAAGTGAATTCACCAAAATGGTTTTAACAAACCATCTTGAAGACGAAAAAGAAGGTGGTGCTCGCTGCAGTGCATGCTTCAATATGCGATTAGATCTTGTTGCGCAAAAAGCGCAAGAACTAGGATACGATTACTTTGGAAGTGCCCTGACCATCTCGCCAAAGAAAAATGCAGCTTTGATCAATCAGATCGGAATGGATATCCAAAAGATTTACGGGACACAATACTTGCCAAGTGATTTCAAGAAAAACAAAGGCTATGAACGCTCTTTGCAAATGTGCAAAGAGTATGATATTTATCGCCAATGTTATTGTGGTTGCGTGTTCGCTGCCAAGCAGCAAGGATGCGATCTGAAAGAAATCAATCGGGAAGCAAAAGCTTACTTAAAAACATCAACCGTAGTTTTTGAGGAAAATTAAAGAAATCTTTCGGAAAAACGTAAGAAAAAAATAAAGAATTTATGGTAGAAATAAGGTAGACTGTATAATTTGTCCGTAGTAAAGTAAGGAAACAAGAATAAATTTCAATGAAGGAAGAGATAAGATGCGAAAAGTAGCACCTATTTTGAAGCCAATCGCTGTATTAACAATCTCGACGATTGTCGCGACTACTACAGGTATTGTGAATAGTTCCAGCTACCGTGCACCAAGTTCAAGTTCTAGTACTGTAGAAGAAACAACACCAACTACTTCAGTCTCGACATCTGAACCAACAACAACGGAAAGTTTGAATGAAACCACTACGACAAGTACATGGGACGATACAACAACTAGTTCGTCGTATGATGAGACATATACAACTGACAGCTCAAGCGAAACAAGTAATACGGTACCAGATGGCATTCCATCGTATTAAACCAATCCAAGTACAAGTCCGGATACAAGTGCTAGCTCCGAAACGATACCAAGCAGTACGACTGTAGATGATAACACGCAAAATGATGATGCAGCACGTACAGCACAGCAAAACCAAGATTCAGGAAATACCCAAACGTATAACCAGCAAGCAGGTGATTCTCAATGACATTTTTACTAGACCTTATCAACGGGGTGCATAAATTCCTTGGCTATTTAGACATCAGTCCTAAATATCTTAACCGTGGATATACGATTTTAAGTGTGATTCCCACGCTTTATTTATTGAGAATTGTTTATGGACTTTGGCAAAACCAAAATTACTTACAATTTTTCTTGTATGGAATCGGCTTTTTAGTGTTAGTTTATTTTACTGTTTTAAATGTATTTTATTACTTTTTAGATAAAAACACGAAAGCCGATGTCACTCAGCTTTTTGTGAAGTATTTACCTGATGAAGCGTTCAACATCCAGACAGAAGAATCGATAGATAATGGAAATTCGATCGATAAAGTGAATACACAAGAGGTCATGGTTTCTTATGACGAAGATTATCAATTGAAATTAGCCGAGAATATGCGGTATTTGATTGGAAATGGTGAGATCAAAACAAATGAACTCGGTCGCATGGATGGATTTCTGGTCGATAGAAATACATTGTATCCTTATTACTATGTCAAGAAAACAGGAGAGAAAGAGTATGTTCTAAATATTGGACGAAGCTACTCGGACATGGAAAAAGTAGGGACCATTCGACTTGACTCAACAGAAGACACATTGGAACCTGTCGGATTGTTCATCGTCGGCGGTGATTTTGTCAAAGACGGGTTACGCTATCATGAGCCTTATCGTCTGAAATTGATTGCAAAAAAGGCACAGTCGCAGGAAGAACCAGTGGTTTATAGTCGTAGCCAAAGAAGAAGACATTCATAATGTGATGAAACGCCGTGTATCAGTGGTTGCGATAAAAACGTTTATTCGGAATAAGGGGGATGTGACACGTCTTTTGTCACGTTCCTTTTTTATATAACGAGAAAGATAAGACGAACACATCACTTATTCTTTCCTTTCATTTATAAACATTGTAGAATAAAGAAAGTACAACGAAGTATTGTGAAAAAACGTAATAAATAACGAGGAAAATACAAGTAGGAGGTAAGCTGTGAAAGAATTTTTGAAAATTTGGGGGATTTTGATCCTTGTATTAGCGGCTATTTTATTAGCTAGAGTGTACGTGTTTACACCAGTCACTGTAAACGGACATTCGATGGACTAGGTCACGTCTTGAAGCAGTCTGGACACGTTCTTGGAAATTTTTGGATTCGCAGGG
>ERZ772818.2837-NODE-2837-length-12574-cov-3.553399_pt1 | contig 12574 bp, 9 predicted proteins | sample MGYA00580837_ERZ772818 | MGnify/ENA primary metagenome ERZ772818 (study PRJEB29015, sample SAMEA2737671) | human gut metagenome | biome: human gut; feature: human-associated habitat; material: faeces | place: China | collected 2012 ...
ATATAGTGCGTGACGGGACCGATGTCTATGTACATGATATAGGCGTACGGCTTTTCCCCATTGTCCTGCTCCTCCTGCGCGGACATGAAGATCAAGTGATGATTGTCCATTTTAAAGGTGTAGCACTGATCGAGTGTGATATCACGTCCGGCACAGTATTCCAGCAGCTTTTTCTCCAGCCGGTAGGTATCCCGATTCCATGTGTTGTGCCGGTAGCCATCCTCCAGCTCCAAAAATACGATGCTGGGCGTAAAGAAGTATCCCTCCTCCCAGTTCTCGTCATAGTCCGGTTCGTCATAGGTGTAGGGAACGGTTCGATTCTGATATTCCGCTTCGTTGAGCAGCGCCTTTTTTGCCTCGTTTACAAAGTGAGACGGGATGATCACGTTTACCGCCAGCACAAAAAGGGCAGACAGAAGTAAAGCCGAGCCGAGGATCAGATACACGATCCGCAGCTTGATGTTTTTCATACGCTTCCCGCTCCCTTCAGCTTATAGCCAAAGCCCCAGATGGTGCTTACGCTGACGGTGCTGCCCGCTTGCAGCAGCTTTTTTCGGATACGGCGCAGGGTTTCGTCGGTCACGCGGGTCTCCACCTCCGAGTCAAAGCCCCACACCGCGCTGAGCAGCTCCTCGCGGGAATAGGCCTTTTCCGGCTGCTTCATCATATAGCTGAGCAGCCGCAGCTCGGTCTGGGTCAGCGCCATGATCGTGCTTCCGCAAAAAACAGCGTTTTCCGTAGAGGAATAGCGGATATCCCCGTAATGCAGCTCGTCCTCTGCCGCCGCTGTTTTTCCTCGATCCATCTCCACACGGCGCAGCAGCGCTTTGACCTTCATCAGAAGAATGGTCGGGCGAAAGGGCTTGGTGAGATAATCGTCGCTGCCCTGGCTGATGCCCATGACGTAGTCCAGCTCGCTGTCCTTGGCCGTAAGCAGGATGATGGGAATATCGGAAACAGAGCGAAGCTCCCGGCACACGGTAAGTCCGTCCGTGCCGGGCATCATAATGTCCAGTATTACAAGCTCCGCAGGCTCCTGACGAAACGCCTCCAGCAGCGCGTCGCCGCTTTCAAAGGAGCGCACGGTATAGCCGTCGCTTGTGAGGAAGCTATGCAGCAGCTCCCGTATGCTCTTTTCATCGTCCGCCAAGTAGATGGAATGCCCCATGCGTCCTCCTTGAAAGCAACGCCAAATGCTGCGCGTGGGCGCAGCATCGGCATGATGTTGATTTTATACTATCAGAATATCGCCTTCCCGTCAAAGGGGGCAGATGCCGCTTTCGCAGCCGATGTTGCCCCAGATGGAATTGTACAGCTCGCACAGCCGACTGTCGATCTCCGTAAGACGGTTGTAGTCGGCGATCAGCGCGTCCTTTTCCGCGTCGGTCAGGAAGCTCAGGCTGCGGATGAAGGCGGCCTCATCGTAGTTGTCGAAGTCGTAGTCGTCCGGCAGATTGAAGTACGCTTCATCTACCTTGTCCCACAGGTCGGCGTGCTTTTCGCAGACGCGGTCATACTCCTGCTCCAGGGTGTCGATCTCATCCAGCACCTTGGGGTCGGCCTTTTCCAGCGCCTTCTCGTAAAGCGGCATATTGTCGCAGTCGGGCAGTTGAGCGTACAGTGCCTCCATCTCAGCGTCAAGGCCGTTCAGCTCCTTGATATCTGCCAGAAGCGTTTCCTTCTCCGCTTCGGTCAGGGCGTTGGTGCTGCGGATAAACGCTGCTTCGTCAAAGTTTGTGAAGTCGTAGTCGTCGGGCAGGGCGTTGCAGATTTCGTCCAGCTTTTCCCACAGCGCCGCGTTTCTCTGGAAGATGGCGTCGCTCTTCTCTTCCACCGCCTCGATCTGCTCCCAGATGGCGTCCTCGTTCTCGGTTGCAATTTTAGTAACAGGCTCCATTGGTGCGGATGTGGCGGCAAAGGCGGAGGTTGCCGTGCCGATGGCCGATACCGTCAATGCCAGTGCCAGTGCAAAGCTCAAAATCGTTTTCTTTTTCATGGTATGTTACGCTCCTTTTTGAAGTATTTTTGGTTGAGTTTCAACCTTGTCTGTAGCATACCAGAAGCTGTATTGAAATTCCCCCATGAAAGTGCGGGGAAAGTGTCACAAATTCGTCACAGCATCCATGCTGTACAATCGAGTTCTTGGAACAGCGCAGAGAAAAAAATAAAAACATCATAACTTAACAAAGACTTTATCTCAATTATGGTAGCATATATTATCTATCTTTTTGTTAACAGACTGATTCTGCAATATGTCAGTCAAGTTGAAAAGGTAGAAAGTATCAATCGTGAAGAATATGTGGAGGAAGTCGAATGAAACGGATATTCTTGTTCTTGCGCCCAAGGACACAGGTCCGCAGCTCGGAAGATGAGCCTTTCGGCGATTGAGCGACAAACTTGTGCACCGTAAGGCAAGTCACGATCAACATTTTTTCAACAGACAAGGAGGATAACAATGAAGAAACAACTTTTAAGCATCCTACTCTGCCTTATCATGGTTGTAGGTTTGCTCCCAACGGCGGCACTGGCGGAGGAAGCCGCGCCAACATTTGATCTGACAAAGGATCTGGCGGACATCAAAATTCCAAACGATCTGGTCACCTGCATCTGCACAAAGACCGGCGAAAGCAGGAGTTACGGCAAACTGCCCGGCGGCTTTTCTGCTTCTCAGCCCCTGATGGAGGACGGTTCCTGGACGGTCCTTATCTATGTTGAGAAAAAAACCTATTTAGAGAAGTTCAGTCAGGACATGGGCAGCACACATACACGGGACACGGCGCATGCGAGTGAGTTTACTACCCCGATTCAGTTCAAGCTGAAATACGAAGGAACCAAGTGGGTGCTTGACGGTGAGATGCCCAAGGATAAAACTCTACACTTCACCTGCAGCGGCGGCCATGTGTATCAGGGGGACATTCCTGTCATCGAACTGGTTACCAGAACGCATACGGATATTAAAGTGACGGAGAATGACAAATGGGAGTATTCCATAGACAGTGGGACGAATTGGCAGGGCAGCAGCCATTTCACCAACCTGCAGCCTGGCACGGAATACACCATCATCGCCCGTGTGAAGGCAACAGCCACCCACCAGCCCAGTGCGAACAGTGAACCCCTCAAGACCTCCACCATCGGCTCCGCAATTACAGAAAAGGATCTTGCGGGACTCAACATTCCCGCAAACCTTGTCACCGTCAAGTGTGAAACCACCGGCAACAGCAAGGCATACGGGAAGATCTCCGGCGGCTTTGATCTGAGCAAATCGACGCCCTACATGGAAAACGGTGTTTTGAAGGCCATCGTCAAGCTCAATTTGTCCGTCTACAAGGCCAAGTACGATGCGGATACCGGCAAAACGCACGAAAATGCAAGGCTGGAGGGGAACCCCCACATGGCCTTCACCCTGAAATATGTCAAGGACAAGTGGGAGCCGGATGGCACTTTCCCTGCTGTGGTATTGCTCGTCACCTGCAACGGAAGCCATGAAAATCAGACCTACACCGTTACCTTTGACGGCAACGGCGGTAGGCCCACTAACAGCACCATGACCACCACCGGCAAGAAGCTGGCCTCTCTGCCCACTGCCACCCGCAGCGGCAGCTACAGCTTCAACGGCTGGTACACCGAAAAGAACGGCGGCACTAAGATTACCATGGCTACCGTGTTTGACAAGGATACCATCGTGTACGCCCATTGGACTTATACCGGCTTCACCGGCAGCGGCGGTGGTGTCACCACCTATCCCATCACCGTTCTGAACGCGAAGAACGGCACGGTGGCTGCCAGCCACAAGACCGCGCCCAAGGGCGCGACCATCACGCTGACTGTCGCCCCCGATAAGGACTTCGTGATGGATGGCCTCGCCGTCGTGGACGGTGCTGGCGCGGCGATCAAGCTCACCGACATGGGCAACGGCAAGTATACCTTCATCATGCCCGCGAGCAAGGTCACCGTTGAAGGCAGCTTCAAGGAAGAGTTTCCTGACTTCCCCAACCCCTTTTCCGATATAGCTCCCAGCGACTTCTGCTGCGATGCCGTGATGTGGGCAGTCGCAAAGGATATCACTAACGGCATCGGCAACTATACATTCGCTCCCAACCAGCCCTGCACCCGTGCGCAGATCGTCACCTTCCTGTGGCGTGCGGCCGGTTCTCCCGCTCCCAAGAGCGCGAGCAACTTCACCGATGTTCCCGCTGACGCTTACTACGCCAAGGCAGTCGCCTGGGCCGTTGAAAACGGCATCACCGGCGGCACCGGCGACGGCAAGTTCAGCCCCGATGCCACCTGCACGCGCGCTCAGGCTGTCACCTTCCTGTATCGCGCCTCCGGCAGCCCTGCCGTGAGCGGCAACGCTGCCTTCACCGATGTTGCCGCTGACGCTTACTACGCCGCGGCTGTCACGTGGGCGGAGAAGAACGGCATCACCGGCGGTATCGGCGGCGGTCTGTTCGGTTCCGACCAGTCCTGCACGCGCGGTCAGATCGTGACCTTCCTGTACCGCGCCCGTAACAAGTAAAGAGTCCTGATTTATTCTCTGCTTGTTCTTTCTCTGGCTTAATCTCCGATAGAGTGGGCTGTTCCGGTGGGTTCATATTGAACCCCTCCTCGGTCCAGCAAACAGGCATAGTTGCCCCTTGGTGGGACGATAATTTTGCACTTTGTCCAAATAAAGAGCTTGGTATCATATTTTGATACCAAGCTCTTTGGGTTTATTTCAGCGTATAGAGATTGGAGGTATTGCTCCCATTGGGACGGTAACGGGGCAGCTTGGCAAGGTATCCGTGCTGCTCCAAATCCGCCAGTGCCCGCTTGACGGTGCTGCGGGAGAGGTTCATATCCCTTGCAATCGTCTTGATCCCCGGCCAGCAGCTTCCCGCGCTGTTGGACCGGTCTTTGAGGTACATATAGACGGATACAGCCCTGGGCGGCAGGAGCGTGTCGGCGTAAATGCTGTCAAAGTAGCTCACCGATCCACCCCCTGTCGGGGAAGATTATAAGGGGTGCGCTTGTGCGGCATACGGTCATAGTCGATGTCCTCCGCCACCACCATCTCCTGCACAGGCGCGTCGTGGAGCTGCCCCTCGCCCTTAACGGAGCGAGTGGTCTGCCGCTCCGCCAGCTTGGGCGGATACTTCCGCACGATGGCACGGGTCAGCGCATTCTGATCGGCATAATAAACCTTTCTGGCTGCCTGCTCCTCCACACGGTATTTCTCCTCGAAGGTGATGCCCCATTCGAGGAACAGGCGCAGGCGGGTACGCATGGGGTGGCATCCGGTCTTCTGCACGATGAAGCTGCCCTTGGGGATCGACTTGAGCTCATCCGCCGTCAGCAGGGGGCGCTCCATCATCTGCAGGCTCTGGCTGGGATCGTTTTTCCCGCGGCTCACAGAGCCGGAGAGCACCGTGCGGCTGCCGAGGGCTTTGGAGAAGGCATCCGCTGCCTCGCTGTTGGGCGCAAAGCCGCCGCAGATCACATCCTGGCAGTTATCCATCAGGACGGATGCGCCTTCTTTGCCGTAGTTCTTTACAAGCTGATCCACTGACTGGATGATCGGTACCATCGTCAGGCGGCGAGAGCGTCCAGCACTGAAAAGCGGCAAAATATCAAAGGGCGGCATGGTACCCAGCTCATCACAAAAGAGAATAACACGGTTTTTCAGTTTGCCGCCGTTCTCATCCGCTACTGCGAACAGCTCACGGGAGAGGTTCTGGATCATCAAGCCTGCCATGAAGTTCTTCGTCTGATCCTCCTCCGGCAGGATGAGGAAGATGGCGGATTTCTCCGCCGCAAACTTTTCGGCGTCAATGGCACTGTCCAAGCACAGAATTTGCTCCAGCTCACTATCAAGGAACGAGTTGAGCCGGGACAGCACCGTGGACATGACTGATGCCATCGCCTGCTCGGAGCTGTTGAGTGCGGCGCCTGCCAGCCAGCGCGCCTTGTGCTCGGACGGCAGCTTGTCCATGAGCAGCTGGAAACGGGAGCGTCCCCGCGCGCCACGCGCCGGCTCCAGCAGATCCTGCACCAGCTTGAATACCGACACGATATGCCGTCGCTCCTCCGGGTGCTCCTCATCCGGTGGCAGAAACTCTGCAAGCAGCAAGATCGTGGAAGACAGCAAGCCCTCCGCCGCATCGTAGAAGAAGGCGTTCTGCCCATGGTCGGAGTTTTCCTCTGGGCTGACGATGGACTTGGCGAGGATCTTGGCATACTTCTCCGCCTTTGCGCGGGCAGCGAGGTTGTCCGGTTGTTTTCTGGCGATGTCCATATAGCGGTTGATGAGCGTCAGCAGATTGTTGCCGTCCGAGCGGGTGGGATTACGCAGGTCTATAACGGAGATATGCTTGTAGCCGTAATACTTTTTGGCAATAGAGCCGTAGTTGCGGGCAAGATCACCCTTGGTATCCAGCGCCAGAAAACTCATGCCGGACGCGCAGGCATATTCAAGGTTGGGATAGAGGAAGAAAGCCGTCTTGCCCGCGCCGGAGGCGGCGATCATCAAGCAATGGATATCATCGCTATCCACCAGCGCAGTCAGTTCATCTTTCTTACCCTTGCAGCCCAGCACCAGACCCTGTTCTGTGGGAAGACTTACTCCCTTGCGCCAGTCTCTGACCTTGAACGGCACGTGGGCATAGGTCTTGCGGATCTCCTTATCGGTTGCCCAACGCGCCGTGCCGTGCTGCCCGTCACCCACGGTGCGGGACTTGATGCCGCTGAGTGTATAGTGGTAGGACAGCATGGAGAGTCCACCGATGATAGCGAACATCCCCAGCCCTGCCGCAGCCAATATCCCGATGTTGGAGCTTTTGATCGTGTCCCACATTGTCAGCAGAAGGTTTGGCATAGCTCGCTCCTTTCCATGTTGTTTTCCTGTTCTGCCTTGAGATCATCGTTCCAGTCCTTTTGCTGCGGTACGAGTCGAGCTGCATTGAGACCGTGTTCTTCCAAAAGCGCAGCCATGCGCTCACTGGCGGCATGACCGGCAGCGTCATTGTCCAGACAGAGGTACCCTTGCCGGAGCTGGGGGAGCTGCCGCAGCATCTCCAGCACGGGGATGGAAGATGTCCCGCAGCAGGCCATATAGTTATGCTCCTGCCACCCCTCCGGGAAAAGGGAGATGTAAGAGAGCAGGTCAATAGGGGCCTCAAAGACATAGAGCGTGTCATCACCGCCGAGATAGTAAAAGCTGTGCTTCGGGTCGCTGCCCTTAATGTTGCCGCGATAGCTTTGCCCCATGGTATACAGCCCGCGCTTATGCCCATGACGGGGAACGCCGTGTTCATCGAATCCGACGAACACGGCGTTGTGGTATTCCTTTGTCCCATCCCTGGCTTTTTCACAGCTTTCGTAGATGAGCTTCTTGCGCACGAAGGCATTGAGTATCTCACGGTCGATGCAACGCTTTTTCAGCAGGTAGGCATACACACGGCGCATGGACTCACTCTGCGCTGGGAGCGTGAAGGGCTTTGCAGGCTCCGGCACCTTCTCCTTTGCCGCAGGGTAGCTTCCGCCGAGATCATCGCCGAGGAGCAGAGACATGGCGTCCGGGTAGCTGAGTCCATAGAACTGCTTGACGAAGCTGATGGCTCTACCGCCCTGTTCGGTGGCGTGATTGAACCACTCGCAGCCGCGGATGGTAATGCTGTGGTCGCTGGCAAGGAGTTTGTCCCTGCCGGAGGTAATGAGCTTTTCTCCTCGGCGGCGGAGGAACTCCTCCAAGTCCACCAACGCGGCTCGTTCTTTCTGCTCGGTTGTAAACGGAATGTACTTTGACATAGTCCCTCCCTTATTGTGTCTGTTGCGTCAGTCCGCGATCCTCATGGTCATCCGCCTTGTGTCCCATTGCCATGCGTTTCTCCTGCAATCTGCGGCGACGCTTCTTGTCGATCTGCATTCCTGCATAGATGGCAGGCTGGGCGGCGTTCTCGCGGAAAATGCGACTCATCTGATGGAGCATCCGAAGGACAGCTGTTCCCGCCGCTGCACCGGAGAAGTCCTCCTGATGGTCGATGAAATACTGCGCGTAGGTGTTGCCCTGTGCCGCTGCCTGTGCGAAATAGCGCAGAGCTTCTTCACGGTCTGCTTGCACCTCCTGTCCCAGCAAATAGAGCTTTCCCAGCGTGTATTGGGCAAACGAATTCCCTTGTATGGCAGAGCCCTTCAGAAGCTGAATGGCCGCATCTATATCCTTTGGCACACCCTCCGCGCCGGTGAGCAGCAGTTTGCCGAGCCGGTATTGCGCGTATGGATCGTTCTGCTCCGCTGCCTGCCGCAGCCAGTAAAGGGCCTGCGGGAATTGTGCTCCAGCAGCAGTTTGCCCAGCGCGTATGCAGAGCAAGGATTACCGGCTTCTGCCGATTTTTGAAACCACTCTGCCGCCACTTTTCGGTCAATCGATATGCCAAGCCCGTCCTGATATGCCTTTCCCAGCTGGTGTGCCGCGATGGTATAGCCCTCCTCCCACAGACGGTGGAGTGTGACCAATGCCATTGACTTCTCGCTGGGATCTGCCGCAGCATCTAATATGCTTTTTGCTCTGCGGTAAGACTGCGCCTGCTGATAGATCATCCGCTCCGCACTTGGATCTGGAGGAACAGGCGGTTGGCTCTGGCTCATCCTGCATGGCATCATCCTCGAAGGTGAAGTGCATCTCCGAGAGTCGGAGCGTTTCCCGGATGACCATGTTGCGCACCGTCTTGAACTCCTTTTGCTGCGACAGCGGTACTCGCTGCGGCGGTGTCTGATTATAGTCAATGCAAAGCTGCTCTCGGAGATCCTGCCATAGAGCATAGGCGGACGACACCCGTTCGTCCTTTGCCAGTTCATCCACGATCTCATCCACGATGCGCTTGACACGGGGCGGCAGATAACCGTAGACCTTTTTGCCGCTGACCTCCTGAAGCCGCTGGGCGAGATCCGCCACCAAAAGCTCCAGCTTATCTCTTTGCAGAGTACCGGCAGCCATCTGCCCGATGAGCGTTGCCATCCGTGCTTCCGCCTCCTGCCGGAGCAGGCCGCGCTGTTCATCCTTCTGCTCATAGATGTGCAGGCGGTCGTTCCGATAGATCGTGCTGACCAGCGCGGACTTGATGCTGCGGATACCCTGCCGGGAGAGGTAGCCCTCCTTCGGATCGGTTGAGAAGAGCACCATGTGAACATGGATGTGCTTCTCCTTTTCGTGCATAGCTGCGTACCAACGAAGGCGGTCCGGGTGGATCTTATAGCCCTTGGCGATATCCGTGATAGATGCGTTGATGAGCTCCTGCCAGTTTTTAAGGTCGGTATAACCCAGCCGCTCCGCGTTCTCACGGGAGAGGGAGATGACTGGCGTCCACACATTTCCCGTGTGCCGCGCCACCTCCGCCACGGCATTCTCCAGCGACGGGACCTTCCCGTTGGCATCCCACAGGCCATGTTCGCCCAACGCTTTTACGCCGGGACGGTTTGCGACATAATCCAGATAGTTTTCCCAGCCATCCATGGGCTCGATAAAGTCCTCGTGGATCTGCGCGATGAGCGCAAAGGCAGTCTGCCGGTTGGGTGTGTTTGCATAGTCCTCATGCTCCGGCAGCTCCCTTGCCTCCGGGAAGCTGCGGAGCAGACGCTGGATGTACTGCTGCTGTTTCTTCGTAACAGGAAGATGGGCATTGTCATCCTTGAGGAGCTGCACACCTTCGCGGGTGGCGAAGTAGCGGGTGCGATGGGCCAGCCGAGCGGCATCTCTGCCGCCCTTCATGTATGGAGAGATAAATATCAATCTCGCCATGTGTCATCCGGCAGCTGCCGTTGGACATCCTGGGCATCCTCAAACCTGATCTGACCATTGGTGCGCTTTACCTCGTCCACCACATACCCGCGCAGGGCGCGGCGGTCCTCCAGCGTATCCCGGAAGTGGGCGGCGATGGTGTGCGCCATGATGCCCTGCTCTACCGCGCACTTGAATAGAATGCCGTTGGTGCGGTTGGTGCTGTCCGCGATGATCCCGCACAGCGTCGCCACCAGCGCGTCCGAGAGATACTCGGAGGTGTCCTCCGTTCCCAGATAGCCCATGTAAAAACAGACCGCCTTTTCAATGAATTCGCTGCGGCTCCTGCAGTTCGCCTCCTCCATCCATGCGTCCATGCGTCGAATGACGCTGGGCCGCAGCCAGATCGTGGTGCATTTCTTATTGTCCTCCATTTTTCCTCCTTCCTTCCGCTGCCATCGGCCAAAAACGCCGGAAAGCCCTGCGAACGCTGCACTCCTCCTGCGGACCGACATCGGTGCATCTTGACAGAGCCTCAAGCCGACATTGGTTTGTGACCTGTGAAAAAGCCCCGCACTGCGGGGCTTTGTGGACAGCCCGCGGCCGTTTCCGACTGCGGGCGTTTATCTTGTGCTTTTATCGAACGGCTTTCCCTATTCAAAAATTCGGCTTAAAAAGTTCGATTTTTCGCCAATAGACACTCCCGCAAATATCGCCAAAAAGTTACCGTTACAACGCTGTTTCAAACCGTTTCTCATCGCGATTTTCAACTTCTCACACAAACGGCCCACGTTCGCTCTCACTCCCGAAAGCGGGTACACACTCGCCTTTCGGAGAAAGATGGCACACAGCGGCTTACACGCCGAAACACAGGGCTTCACTCTTGTCGTTGCATGGAGGTTTATCTCTCATCTCACATTTGGGCAAGCAAAAGCCGGAGGAAGCGGATGCACGCCTACGGCGTGTATCCGCTTCCTCCGGTGTCGCGGCCCTGCCGGGCTGCGTAACCCTGTTTGTAATTTGGCAATGTTGCTGTTTTTCGCTCTGTGCGCAGGAATTCCTACACGCGCAAGGTGAAGGGGTATCACTACCCTCGGCATACTCCGCGTGTTATTGAGCCGCCTGCGCACGGTTGGTGAATTTGTCATTTTTATGACAAATTCTTTATTGATTTCAGCAGCGTAAAACACGGGTTGCATTGCATGCTATGTGTCTTTTGTCCCTGATACACCAATCTTCTACGGGCTCCTTGTTGACTTCATTATCGCTTCAGCTTTTAGCCGCACGAGGGGCTGAATCCAATTTGAAACACGATAAAGCGTCCGGCGGCACATTGCCGCCGGACGTTCACTTTATAACGCCAATCTCATTTACTTGCCGAACGCTCTCCACAGGAATGTGACGATCTGCGCGCGGGTGCAGTCGTTGCCCGGCGCAAAGGATGTCTCGCTCACGCCCGTGGTCACGCCGTTCATGTAGCACCACGCCACCGATTCATACGCCCATTCGGGCACATCGGTGAACGGCAGGTGGAACATCCACGCGCCCGTGAAGCCCTTACCCTGCGCCTGAGCGTAGCGGTAGATCATGGCCGCAGCCTGCGCACGGGTACAGACGCCGTTCGTGCCGAAGGTCGTCTCCGTCAGGCCGGTGACGATGCCGCAGCTCGCCGCCCAACGGACCGCCTCGGCATAATATGCGCCCTCGTCCACTTCGGTAAACGGCATCAGGTAATTCACCACGGGGGAACCCGCCGCGCGCCAGAGGAAGGTCACGATCTGGGCGCGGGTGCAGGGCTGGTTCGGTGCAAAGAGGCTGTTACCAACGCCGCCGGTGATGCCGTTCTCGGACGGTTTTTGGTCTTTTGATTGATGTAATTCGCCGAAATATCGATTTTCAGTTTGTCCTTGAAGAAGGAGAAGTTTTGCCGTAACGAGATGTTGTGCCGTTCGAATTTATTGGTTTCGACGATACCGTTGGCTGTGGTATTTCCATAAGAGAAATAGGTTTGTGCCACTTTCGTACCTCCGCTCAATGCGATGGAGTTGTTGAAGTTGGTTCCTACCCGGTAGAAGTCGCTGATGTCGTAAGCATTGTGGGTGAGGTGATAGGGGGAGTTTGCGGTGTCGTAATATTCGTCACCGAGAGTGTTCATGCGTTGTCCCCAGCTATTAGAGTTCATGGTGAATCCGTTTTCGACCGACCCGGACATTTGTGCTCCATATCTGTTTTGTAACTTGGGGAGTTTCAGAGGAGTCTCGAATGTCGTACTGCTCGATACATCGATACGGATTTGTCCTTCCTTACCTTTTTTGGTGGTAATCATAAGTACACCGTTAGAGGCGGCACTACCGTAAAGGGCTGCGGAGTTTGCTCCTTTCAGCACGGTAATCGATTCGATGTCGTCGGGGTTGAGTTGGGAAAGGGCATCGCTACTTTCTTTCGAACCGTCGACCATCATTGTAGCACCGCCGCCGTCCATGTCCATTTGTCCGGCCACGCTGTTTTGCATGGGCACACCGTCGATTACGATGAGCGGCGAGTTGTTACCCAGCATAGACGCATTACCCCGTAGAAGGATTTTGGAGGCTCCACCGGCTCCGCCGGAGTTAGGCGTGATGACCAAACCTGCACTTTTCCCTTGCAACGAGTTGATGAGGTTGGCTTCTTTTGCACGAGTGAGCTCGTCGCCTCCGACGGTTTGCGTCGAGTAGGAAAGGGTTTCTTCTTTACGAGCGATACCCATAGCCGTGACTACGACTTCGTCGAGCAACTTCGTGTTGTCTTGCATCACTACATTGATTTTATTTTGTCCGTTGATGG
>ERZ772818.2839-NODE-2839-length-12554-cov-9.069926_pt1 | contig 12554 bp, 14 predicted proteins | sample MGYA00580837_ERZ772818 | MGnify/ENA primary metagenome ERZ772818 (study PRJEB29015, sample SAMEA2737671) | human gut metagenome | biome: human gut; feature: human-associated habitat; material: faeces | place: China | collected 2012 ...
ACCAAGGGGAAAGAGAAGTCTTTGAGAAGCTTTATCCTGGGTTTATTTATACTGGACATGATGTGGTTATTAATAATGTTGATGGAGGGATTTATGTTTATTTGAAGATGAGAAGATTAGAGTAGTATATATAATTATAAATCTACTATATATGTATTATCGTGGGCTTTTATTATGTCTATAAAAGAACTATTGTTCTAATATTTGAAAAACGATGTTGTTTTTCAAATGGCAAGATGGTAATATATTATTTAGGAGGCGATATTATTGTCGAAGGGTGGCAAGCGTAATAATAGCGGAAGAAAAAAGATAGGTATGGTTATTAATATAAGAGTAGAAGATGATATAGTTTATAGAATTGATAATGAATTTGAAGGAAAAAGTAGAGCAGAAAAAATAAGAGCTTGTTTAAAGAAAGGATTAGATACTACCAATGGAAAGAATAAAATATAAAAAAAGACATTTAAAAACAGTAAGTCTATTTGCAGGAGCTGGTGGACTAGATTTAGGTTTTTTGAATGCAGGCTTTGATATAGTATGGGCAAATGATATAGATAAATATGCATATGAATCTTATAGACATAATATATCTGACCATATTGTATTAGGAGACATAAATCAATTATTAAATAAAATACCTTCTCATGATGTTTTAATTGGAGGATTTCCTTGTCAACCATTTAGTATGATGGGACAACAATTAGGGTTTGAAGATGAAAGAGGGACATTATTTTTTACTATAGAGCAAATAGTGAGAACTCATAGACCTAAAATTATCGTATTAGAAAATGTTAAAAATTTAGAAACACATAATGGAGGAGAAACATTTGCTAGAATGCAAAGGATTCTGAGAGATGAATTATTAGATGATAATGGATTAGGATATAGTGTTTTTTATCAAGTGTTAAATAGTGCAGATTTTGGAATACCTCAAACTAGGCGTAGAGTTTTTGTTGTTGCTTTTGACAGAGGATATTTCAATAATATTGATATTAACTTTGAATTTCCACAACCAATAGAATTACAACAAAATTTAAAGGATATATTAGATGATAGTGTAGATAAAAAATATTTTTTAAGTGAAAAAATATTACCTACAATACTATCTCATGGGACTGGAAATTACTATTCTAAATCAGAAATAGATTTAAAAATTGCAAGACCTTTGTGTGCAACAATGCATAAAATGCATAGAGCTTCACAAGATAACTATGTTACAGATGTGGAAAATAGAAGGAAATTTGAAGATACTGAAGAAAAAAGAATATCTAATGTTAGAAGATTAACACCTAACGAATGTAGAAAACTACAAGGATTTCCAAGTGAGTGGGAAATAAATGTATCTGATACTCAAGCATATAGACAATTCGGAAATGCTGTTACTGTTGATGTAGCGTATAATGTAGCAATGCAAATTGTTAGAACATTAAATATTACACTAGAGATAGAGGGATAAAAGATGAGTGAAATAAATAAGTCAGCATTTAGTTTATTTGACAATATAAACAATATAAACACTTTAACTGAAAAGAAAAGGATAAAAGCTATATTAAAAGATTTTACAGATTGTATATGTGAATTATATGGGATAAATAAAAATAATGAAATACATAATGTTAGAATAAATAGTAGTGTAATTGAATTTTTAATACAGTTAGGAATAATAAATAATTCATTTGAGATTAATGTATTAAATAATTTGTTAGGAAATGATTATAATACATTTATATCTATAATTAACAAATTTTTAGATTTAAATGTAGAGGTAGATGATTTTCTAAAAAAATATATGGATTATTATAGAAAAGACAGTGTTAAAGCTTATTTACAGGATAATGAAAGTCCAACACTTGTAGATTTTTTCTGTGGAGCAGGAGGTATGAGTTTAGGGTTCTCACAGAATGGATTTAAGGTGCTTTTAGCGAATGATATTGAAGCTGTTTGTACAGAAACATATTCATTTAATCATTTAGAAATTCCTAGAGATAGAATTATTACTGGAGATATAAAGAGTATTGTAGAGAATGTAGATGAATATGTAAAAGATAATGTTGATGTTATAATTGGTGGTCCACCATGTCAAGGATTTTCAATGGCTAATAGACAGAGAATAATAGATGATCCAAGAAATATTCTTTATAAATATTATGTGAAAGGTGTAGAAAAATTAAAACCAAAGTTCTTCGTTATGGAAAATGTCAAAGGAATGTTGAGTGTAGCAGAACAAGTTAAAGAAGACTTTCATAATTTAGAGGGTGAAGATTATGATGTAGCATACCATTTGTTTAATTCAAAAGAATTTTCTGTGCCTCAAAATAGGGAGAGGCTTATTTATATTGGTATAAGAGCAGATATAAGTAAAAAAATAAATAAAAGTGCCCAAGATATTATTCATGAAATAGAAAATAATAATCAGAATATAAAAAACTATGTTTTAGAAAATGCAATTGCAGATTTAAGAGAATTACAACCTTTAACAATAAAAAATGCAACTGAATTAGATACTGAGGAATCTGGAAGAAAAATAGAGCGAAACAGAGTAGATATAAGTTCAGATTATGTTAAACTAATAAATCAAAATAGGTTTAGTAAATTAATATTTAATCATAAAGCTCGATATAATAATGAAAGAGATATAGAGATATTTGGAAGAATGTTACCAGGTGATAAATCAGATAGTGAAAGAATAGCGGATATTATGCCATATAAAAGCAGAAATGATATTTTTAAAGATAAATATTACAAATTAAAACCAAATGAAGTATGCAAAACGATAACTGCACATATGAAATTCGATTGCAATATGTATATTCATCCATATCAATCAAGGGGGTTAACACCAAGAGAAGCAGCGAGAGTTCAATCTTATCCAGATGACTATATGTTCTTAGGGTCTTATACTAAAACTTATATGCAAGTTGGAAATAGTGTTCCACCATTAATGAGTAGGCAAATAGCAAGAGTTATTAAGAATAACATTAATTTAACATTATAGTATTGAATTAATTAGTGACAGAGTATATAATTCTCCTATAAAAGGGGGGATTATATGCTTAATAATAGTAAACTTATAACAATAAATGATTATGTAAGTTTGGTGCAAAATTTTCTTAAAAAAATAGGGACTGATGAATCGATAATAGAACAGATAAGAACAGAGGAGTTTGAAAAAGGATTATATATTAAACTGCCAGATGTATGTGTACTAAATCATAGCAATAGATTAGATGGAAGTAGTAGCCATCAAACACATATACATATAACAAGCAGAAATATGAATTTCTTTTATAATGAAGAATATATATATTCAGTAAAAGAATCAACAGATGATATTGAAATTCCAGTAGTAGTAATTAATACTAATATTGACTATTTACAAAAGTCTAGATATCTTAGACGCAATAGTAGGATGGAAGAAAGTGAAGTTGAATCTACTAATAGGTCATATTTTATAGAGACTAATACAGTAAAAAAAATATCTAAAAGAAATAATCAATCACCACAAGTTCAGTTATCTAAAAAAAGAAAAGATGGGAAAGAATTTAAAATAATAAGAGATATTACTTTTACAAGAGATATAATGTTATTTTTAAAGTATAAAGGTAATGAGGAGCGATATTTATTAGTCGTTATTCCATCTACTGATTACACGGTATATGACGAAAGTGGTATTTGTGAAGAGCTTGAAGTACAATCTAGAATAGGACAAACTATAGATGCTAATATTAATAAGGTGAGTACAATATTAGAAGAGAATTCGGAATACAGAAGTGATATTAATCAAGATAAGGAATTAAAGATAAATGTTAATCAATTAGAAGAGAATGAAGTAAAACTCGTGCAGGTACAACCTAGTTATAAGGAAATTCCTAATAGTGAAAACAGAAAAAATGTAGTAAATAAAAAAAGAGACTATATTGATGATGCAGAAAAGAAAATAATTATTGGAAACTTTGGTGAAAAACATATTTTAAAATTAGAAAAATTAAAACTTGAATTAAATGGTTATGGAAGTTTAGCTGAGAAAGTTAAGTGGATATCTAAAGAAGATGATAGTAAAGGATATGATATATTATCATATGAAGTAATTAATAATGAGATTATCACTAAATATATAGAGGTTAAAACAACTATAGGAGTAGATAAACCTTTTGAAATAAGTAAAAATGAAATAGAGGTGTCTAAAATCTTAAGTGTTGAGAAAAATTCAAAGTATGTTATAGCAAGAGTTTTCAATATAAATATAGAAATGGGAACGGCTGAGTATTATTTTGTAGATGGAGAGATTGAAGAAAGTTTTAATTTAATACCAACAGTTTATAAGGCATATTATAAAAAGAAATAGTTTTAATAACATTAAATTATATATGGAGAAAGATATAATTTAAATAACTGAATTTCCTCAATAGAATGATAAAAATGGTTGTTATATAGATGATAATTGTGATTTAGAGGACATAGCAAGTTATCTTATGATGAAGTAATTAAATACAAGTTTTTAAGATAAAAAGAAATAAAAATGAATTAATAATAGAGCATACACAAGAAGTGACTAAATACAAGAAAATTTATTTGTTTAATAATTTAGGGAGTTTAATAGAAGAAGATTTAAAGATATTTATAATTAATGATAATGACTACAATATAATATCTTTAGCAGAAGAATATTAATAGAAAAGTGGGTGCTAAAGAAGGAATGGTACAAATATAGTACTAGTTACCAAAAAGGGGCTGTATCAAAATAATATTTGATACAGCCCCTTTTGACTAGTTAAGATCCCATTTTGTAACTTCTCTTTGTACAACTTGAGCACTGTATTTACTAATTAATGCACCTTTATTTGTTACAAAGATATTGCTTGCGATAATGGTGTCCATTAGGGCTATTACATCTGAGTTTGTAAGTCCAGGTTTTACATCTGAAATTGTAATTGAACTCTTTTCACCACTCTCACATAAAAAGACCATTTGTAATGAGTATTCCATGGTTTTTCCTCCTTTCTATAAGATTTGGATTAATAAAGTTAAGCGTTGTCTTCTAGCATAGAGATTTCATTAACTAAGGTGTATCTAGTTTGATTAGCTAATACTAATTTAATTGCATCTGCAACTGTTGCTAGAGCTTCTGGTGTAGCATCTCCTTTAATACCTGAAAAATTCTTTTTCTTGTATGATATATTACCCTTATTATCAACACCGCTTTCTACTTCAATACTTAAAGTAGTTGTCATTAATTCTTTTGAAACTGCCATGTTATTCACCTCCTTATAGCTTGGTATTTAATATATATGGTTTAAAAAGAAGAAATCAAAAGTTAATACTAAAATATAAAAAATCTGATAAACTTTTAGCCTATCAGATTTTTTATATTATGCAACTTTGTCTTTTTCATCTTTTACAACAGCACCTAATTTTACTGAAACAATGGTATTTAATGTATTTATACTATTTGATAGTAAAGTAAGTTGCTTTTCTAGTCTAATCAATAGATAGGCTGTAATAGCTATTGGGAATCCAGTACTGCCTATTAATGATATAAGATCTAAATTTTCCATGATATCACCTCCAAATAATATATATGGTTTTGAAGCATGGAGTATAGGTTATTTGTTTATAAAAAAATAAATCAGTAAGTTTTCATACTGATTTATTCGTTATCAAAGAGACAATTGAAGTAATGATTGATTGCAATATCTACTATAGAGCTGACATAAACTATATCTGGATGCATGGCTTTGATTTGTTCTAGCTTCTTTAGGGTTGAGAATCTTAGCATATAGCATCTTTTATATTCTAGCTTTTCTCCATCTATTGGAGGGGTAAGTCCATTTACTATTGATAGTTTTCTCATATCTAAAATATCTGTATTATTATTTTTAGATTTTTGTTTTTCTACTTTAGATTTTTCTGTTGTATTTGGAGCAGTATGTGTAAATTGCACTGGCTCGTTTGTAAATGAAAAGCCTTCTACTAAATTACCTTTTATTTCATCAGGTGCTTCAAAACCTATTTCTTCACATTCTTCTTCATAACATATGTCACTTGGATCTATAATTATCCCTTTTTTTCGTCCCACTAAAAACACCCCTTTCGTATTGAATATATATGGGAATAGAAGAATGGTTATATAGATATTCTTATATTTTCATATATAAAAGAATATAAGAATAAAAGAATATGCGGGAAACATCAGGGATTGAGAGGTTTATTAATGAAAAATATCCTTTGAATTTACATTAATAGTTTTTAAACCATATATCTTTAATGAGAAAAATTTAAGGAGGATGGTTTTATGATATCTAATAAAATTAAAATTACTGAAGAGGGAGAAGTTTATGACAGAAAGGAAATTGCTTTAGCAATTAGAAATTCAACATATAATGATGAGCTTAAGTGTTCACTTATGGAGCAAAACATAATTAAGAACTGTGAGAGTTGTAGCTTAAAGTTTATTTGTGATGGAATTGATGGGCTGGCAGATGATTATATTAAAAAGACAACTAAGGTTGTTAGTAGCTTTTCACTTTAAATTATATGTTAAGGCAAATTCTCTTGGGTCAAAATTGAGGGGATTTTTCTGTTGAAAATACAAGAAAAGAAGAGTGGCTTTAGGGTCCGCATATAGAGCAAAAATCCCCTTAAATTTATATCACATCCTACTAAACAAGATCTAATGGTAAAAATAGTAGCTACACTTCAAAAATATTAAAGCTTTGCTATATTTTTTTAAAATGTGTATAAGATATAGAAATTATGTCCATATTTTAAATAGAGGTGAGGATTTGAAAGAATTTTTAATGTATAGAAAAAATAAAAGTTATATAAAATTAGAGTTTGGAATTAAGTCATCATTAATACTATTAACAGTATTCATTATAGTACCAATGTTATTAAAGGTGTTTCTGTAAATAGTAACAAAATACGAGTACCTAATTTCAATATTGTTTAAGAGAGAGTACCTAATGGTATTCTTTTTTTGTACCTGGTGGTATAAATGAAGTAGAAACTAATAGCAAAAGAAGCGTTATTATAACTATATATAATAATCTAAAAGATATAGTTTACATCATAGATGTTCTTTGTTAAAATCTTTTACTATGAGTATTAGTCCTATAGAGTGAAGCTTTACTTTATCGATAAGGGAACCTTAATCATTAATTCATTTATCTCTAATCCAGAAACCATTCTCATACTTTTACCTATATTTAATATTGCAAATTAAACTTTTCTATACATAGATAAGCGAATTAATTATTAAGCTTTGAATTTATAGCCTGCGGCAGCTAAGGAAATCTTGATTACATCAAAATAGTTTAATATAAAAGGGCTCTGCCCTTAAACCTGGCTCATAATCTATATATGTTAATTTTATTTAATAAAACAATTGCATCATAATGCTAAAAGCTACCGTTCCTTTCACTCACTATGCTTTTAAATTCTGATGCATTAGTTTTATTATCTACTCAATTAAACTTTTCCTTTTCGTATCACCCATTGGCTCCATAAAGATTACCTTACATGAAATAAGATTTTTTGTAGGTATTCCTCTTAAGTAGTAAAAATCATATTTCATTCCTGGGAATCCTTATTTCGCTTAAAAAGGAAACCTTTAAAAATAATTCATTTATTATTATCTTATAATCTAATCTTTATTTTATTTCATAAAAATCTATTTAACTATTTATTATCACTGAAGGTATAAAAGAATTTTTTTAAAGCTCTAAATTATAGTCCTACGGACAGTAGCAGTCCACTTTTTCAAAGTTGACAGAGTGGAAGTTTGGCTTATGCCAAACCACTAAAACCAAAGTGCTAACGCACCTCTCATGTTTATATTGCTATATTGTTTTCCTTTGTTATGTTATTTACTGTTAATACTCTTTAGAAGAATTATTCCTACTACTATTACTGTTAGTGCTGTTATTACTATTGCTGTTATTAGTATACTGAAAATTGATACTTTGGGGCCCTTATCCACCACCCGAAATAGTACAGGATATTACCTTTACTATCTAAGGCAATATAAGTCTCTTAAAATGAAGCGAGCCTTATATTACCTAAGATAGTAATAGGATTAATCTAGTCATATTTAGGGTACCCGGTGGGGGCTATTATTTAATCTGAAACCTTCCATGCTGGAAGCTCTATTTAAATATAATGGGGCACTGCCCCAAACCCTGGCTCCTAATCTATTTATGTTAATTCTAACTATTTTTAATCATGAAACTGCGCCCCTTTGGACAGGTAGGACAGGTATTCTTCCATTACATATTTTAATGACAGGTAGCCTTACTAGTCCTAAAAATATACAATTCCAGAATACTAATCCTACTAGTCCACCTTAGACAGGTAAAAAAATCTTACTACTTAAATGACTTTTGGGTACAGGTTGCCTAACTAGTACGCCAAAAGTCATTTACTCCGCAATCTTTTTTTACTAGCCTAAGGAGTGGCTTTTACTTTTCTTTAGCAGTCCACTTACCGCTACGCTCACATGGACAGGGTGGAAATAATTTTTACAAAATTATATATTTAATTTTACCCGTATTAAACTTTAATATTAGGATTGCTTTAAAAAGGTGTTGAAATATTATTAAGCACTAAAAAATAAGATGTATTAATATGTATAAGATGTTTTAATAATGACATATATGTAATTATATGTTATGATTTCAATATAAATTTATGTAAAAGTGCTAAGCATAAAAAGCACATAGTGTTTAAAATAATAAAATTAACAAAGGATTAAATAGGAGGAAAAAATGGGATTTAGAGATTGGTTAAAATACAACGTTCTATGGGAAATAGAATCAAAGGTGGATGATATAGTATATGGAGTAAGGGATGTAAAATATAAAGCAGAACGTGCAAAAGATATAGTATGTGAATTAGCAGAAATCTTTCAAGAGGCTGGAGAGGAAGCAAGAGAAGGTATAATAGAAAGTGGTAAAGAGTTTGTTGAGTTAATGGGCGAGGGGGTTGATGAATTAATAGGTAAGGATAAGCTAAATGAAGCTGAGGAAATATATAATAAAGCTGTAAACAAGCTTCAAAAGAAAGAAGAAGATTTTAAAAAGTTTAAAGAAGAAAAAGAAAATGATTTAAATAACAAAATTGAAATAATTAATCAATGCAAAGAACATTTATACAGAGATACGCTCAAGCAATTTATAAATCTTGCATCTAAAATAGAAGAAACATCAATAAAATCAAAAATGAAGTTAGACTATGACGTTAAGATTGTTGATATTAAAAAAGCATCCATGCCTTCATATTATGAGATATTAAAAAGTCCAAGCTATCCTGTAATTACATTTATAGCTTCCCCAATAGTTGGTATATGGAAAATGAGAAGTGCAGCTAAAAAGACATTGGAAAACGCCAAGGAGGTAGAACTTCAAGTTGAACTAGAACTTAAAAAAATTACTGCAGAAAGAAGAAGGTTAACATTATTAAATAAATCAATGAATAATGTATGTATTTACTTTGAGGAAATGTTAGAAGTAACAAACAAAGTTATTGATAAGTTTGAAAAAACTTTAAAGAATATAGACAAAACCCAAATGTACTTATACAAAAGAGATGGCTCTAATAAACTAGATTTAGAGTTATTACCGGATGAGGTGCAAGATTATTTTATTGCATCATACAATATGTGTGCAACAATGATAAAAATGGGACAAAAGCAATACATAGAAAATAAAAAAGTAAAATCTAAAGAAGTAGTTGAACTTGAAAATAAGAGAAAACAATTTATAGAAATATATGAGGGAATAAGTGCATAATGTGTAAAGAAAAAATATGGTTAAAACAACTACAAGAATGCTCACCTTTGGACATGCCTCAAACTATTGGAAAAATAGAGTTTTACAATAAGCAATCAGCAGAAGATCTGCTGAAAGAGATAGATGAGGAGTTTACAGGTAAAAAAGGTGCAATAAATAATTTTTTAGTACCAGCATTTGCTTCAATAATTACAACACTATCATTTGAAACAAATAATAAATATATCAAGAAAGTAAAGTCGTTGGGTTTGACAGCAGAAAATATAAATAAAGCCTTTGGGAAATTTTCTTATGAAGCTGAAGGGTTTTATGATTTAGTAGATACATCAAGTAATTTAGAGTTTGAAAATGATAAAAAGTATTCTGAAGAAGTAAGAAAATCAATTGATAATGTAAAATATAGAGATAAGTTAAAAGAAGAGCGCTTTAAAGGTAAAAAATACATTCATTCAGATTATTCTAATAGAAGAATCTATCAAAATAATGATGCAGTAACTAAAAATGGACTAAACAATCATAATGAAAAAGTAGCGGAAGTTGATCATATAAAACCACTTAAACAAATATTTAATGATTTAAAAGATAATATAGCCTTAGATGAAAATGATATAAAAGAAATTGCTAATATAGACGAAAACTTAGCCTTTGTAGAGAGAAATATAAATAGAAGTAAAAGAGAACAAGAAAATAGTGATTACCTAAACTCAAATAAAAAGCTAGCAAGTACATTAAACAACAAAACAAGAGAAAACATGATAGATAAACAGAATGAAGCAACAAAAGCATTAAATAAAAAACAAAATGAAGTTGTATTTAATAAATTATTTGTAAAAACAGAAACAAAGGGAGCAAACAAAATTTCATCAATAGGGTTAACCGATAAAGGAAAAGAAGTAGGGGAACAACTATATAAAAAAAGCAAAGAAGAGAATGTAAATTTAGCTAAAAATAGGTTAGCTGGAGACATTCTAGTAGTATTTTTAAGGGCAAGCTATTTTGAATTAAGTGATTCAATAAAAAATGGAATTCAATATAAACTAAACAGCACTAGTAAAATTGCAGCTTTAGGAATGAGATTAAAAAGAGTAGGTAAGTATATTTTATTTAAGTTTAAAGATTTATTAAGCAGTAGCTTCTTTAACTTTATAAAAGATCTAATCCTAAGCATTATAAAAGGATTAATAAATCTATTCACAGGTGTAATAGCATCAATTGGTAAAATAGTAATAGGTGGAATAAACTCAATTATACAAGCAATAAAAATAATGAGAATGCCAAAAGAACAAATGAGTTATGCACAAAAAGCAGATGCAATCGTAAAGATAGTTTCATCAACAGTAATACTATCATGTGGGAATTTAATAGAAGGTTTCTTAAATAAAATACCATTTTTAAATAACTACATAAAAATAGTAAAACCTATCCTAATTGGATTTTTGGTAGCATTAGTTGGATATTTCTTAGATAAATTAGATATATTCGGTGCAAAAGCAGAACAGCGTGTATTAAGAATAAAAGAAATATTTCAACTAAGAGCAGAAGAAATACAAAATAATACAAAAGAATTTGTACAGTATACTGAAAAAACTTTACATGCACAACTAGAAGTGTTTAAAGATTGGAAAGATGATATACTACAACATTTATCCAATAATAATAGTGATAAAGTATTAGGTAAGTCCTTTGAAATAATGAAGGAATTTAATGTAAATCAAGACTATTCAAATAAAGAACAATTTAAAAAAAGATTAAAACTTAATGGGGTTTTAGAATTATAAATATAATATTATATTTTAACAGTGTGATTTTTTGACTGTACCATGAAAACCAGGCATTTTCCCTAGAGGAAAATAATAAATTATACTTTGTAAAATTATTTAATATTATTATTGTTTATGTATAATTAAATCTACGAATTGAAAAATATTAGTAAAGTTATTGGATGAAGTTTGATTTTTTAACTTCCTCAAATAGGAGTTTGGATTGGAAATTAATCGAGGAAAATGTTTAGGTAAAGAGATTGTATTATATTGAGAAGAATAAGTGAAAATATTAGGATAAAGTAATGTTATGACCTCTACTGCATCTAACGAATATTCTCAGCATTTTTATACTAAATTAGGTTATGTTGTAGTTGACGGTTTTCGTCAGTTAGAGAACCTTATAAAATTGAATTTATCGCTTCATTATATGAATAACATTTAAATTTAGCTAAATATATACGTTATTTTAAATAAAATCTATATATTATTTAAATAATAAGATATGTAAAGTTTCAAAAATATTTGAGATAAAGATCAAAAAAATAAAAGCTTATAACAATTAAAATTTTAATAAAATTACCGCTCTGTCCCATGAGCAGTGGGACTGTAACGTGAAAAGTAATTGCAAGGGGGGGACTAGCTTTCTAGCAATTGACAAAAAGGTACTAGTAGGGCTACCTGTACTTTTTTGTTAATGCTGATTGCCTGTCCCCCCTTAGCACCGTCTTTTGGTGATATTTACTGGTGCTAATGAGGACTAGAAGGGCTTCCTGTCCTCTAATTAGCAACTAAGGAAATATTACCAAAAGTGTCCCTGCTGCAAAAAGTGGAGGAGCAAGGCTGCCTGTCCACTTTTTGTAGCAAGGACAAGGTGCGGTGCTAGTTTTAGATTAAAAATAGTTAAAAGATAATAAAATAGACTATGAGCAAAAAGCTTTAAAAGAAAAGAATTAGTTAGTAGGTCATGATATGAAAGTTTTACTGGAAAAGAGCATTGGCCCCCAAC
>ERZ772818.2843-NODE-2843-length-12534-cov-3.321901_pt1 | contig 12534 bp, 9 predicted proteins | sample MGYA00580837_ERZ772818 | MGnify/ENA primary metagenome ERZ772818 (study PRJEB29015, sample SAMEA2737671) | human gut metagenome | biome: human gut; feature: human-associated habitat; material: faeces | place: China | collected 2012 ...
GTTCGTAGGGGGCGGCATACAGGTTCACCAGCGTGAAATAGTATAGTGCGCGCAGGAAATGGCTTTCGCCTTCAATCCGGATTTTGTCGGCCTCCTCGCGTTTGTTTCGGGCAGTGACGTTTCCCAGCTCGTCCAAAACCATGTTGGTGGTGTTGATATACTTGTACGTCTTTTTCCAGCATTCGTTTTCCGTCCCGATAGCCGTTTCCAAGGAGTTGATTCCTACCGAACGTTGCCAGGTGAAATAACCGAATATATCTTCCGAGCTGAGCATGGAATTAATGGCTCTTGTATTCGTCGAATGGTTTTGTTGGATTTCGTCCGACATTGTATGGATGAATGTATTGTATGGCTGTGGCGCGCTGTAATTGTAAGCTTCATAGAAGCCGACGGGTAGATAGGCATCTCCCAGCAACAGTTCGTTTAAATCCGCCGCCGTCTCTACCTTCGACAAATCTTGCGAATAGTCGGAGAGGAAATTGGAGCAAGCAGTCAGAAATGAGGCGATGATTATTGTGCATAAAATATTTCTCATAACCGGTTGTTTTAAAATGAAACACTCAAACTAAAGGAATAAGTCGGACGGTCGGACAGGGAGACTTCCGTGAATCCCTGGGTCGGCGTCTGTCCTTTCAATTTCTTGGAAGAAATGGTGAACAGATTGGTTCCCGAGAGGGAAAGCGCCAGACGGGTCATTCGCAATTGGGACAGAATGCGTTCTCCGAATTCGTAGGTCACCATCAGATTGTTGCATTTCAGGTAATTGCCGCTAACCACTCGCAAGTCCGAATAATCGTACATCTTCCATAGACTGGAAGCAAAGGGTTGCACATTGTAATAAGAGTTTTGTGACCAATGCTCATTGTAAGTATGATAGTAAGGTTCAAATTGTCCGATGACTACGGGAATGTTCGTATGTTTTTCGTCTCCGGGATTCTGCCAGCGGTCCAACAATTCGCGGCGCAGGTTGCTTTCAGGAGCAATCAGGTTGGAACGGTACATTTGAAACAGACGGACTTTTGCTCCCAGGCTGTAAGCGAAAGTACCGCTCAACCGGATATTTTTGTACCTTAGGTTTGTTGTCAGGCTGCCGGACATATAGGGTTCGCGGCGTCCCGATGCAGTCAGTACTTTTCTGAAAGTGTCGTATTTGCTCAAGCCATCCAGTTTGTGCTGGTATTCTTTGTAATCGTCGAATACCGGTCCTCCGCTCAATGGGCTCAAACCTACGAATTTATAGGAATAGAACGTATTGACGGCCTTATTCTTCACTACGACCGTACCGTTGAGGAAATCCAGATAATCATAGGTTTGGGCATCCGGATCGTTCTTTACTTTGTTGTAATCCTTGGAGAAGGAGGTGGACAATGTCCAGTGCCAGTCTTTCGTGCGGATGGGATTGAGTGTCACGTCGACGCCGAAGCCTTTGTTTTCAATATCTCCGCCGTTGATGGCATATGAATCGACACCGTTCATGCTGGCAACCTCTTTCGTCATGAAAGCATCCTTCGTCCGTTTGTAGTAATATTCCGTCTCCACCGAAATCCGCTTGTCCAACAAAATGAAGATCAATCCGGTATTGAATGATTTCGTCTTTTCCCATTTTAAATTGGGGTTGGGGATTTGGTCGACCGTTGCCGTCATTTCTCCATAATAAGGGTCAAGCGGGTTTTTCTTCATTAGCAATACCGGAGATACGGAGGAGAGCATATTCCCCTGATAACCGAAAGAGGCTTTCAGACTCAAATAGTTCAACCAGTTGCGTTGTTTGATGAACGAGTGTTCCGAAAGATTGTAATTTCCCGATACCGACCAAATGGGCAGAAATTTGTCGTTGCTTTTATCTCCGAAACGATTGGAGCCGTCGGTACGTCCGTTTACATTCAGCGTGAAATAATTGTAGTAACTGTATGCCAAGGTTAGATACCCTGAAACCATATTGCTCAAGTCATCCTTGATCGTGGGAGTATTGTTCGCCGCCCATGCTGCGTAATCGGGCCACTCTTCCGCATTGATATTGTTCACGAACATTTTTCCCCTGTCCGGATAGTAGCCACGATAAACAGCGGACAATCCGTTATAGTGGGATGAACTCATTTCGAAACCGCCGCTGGCACTGATGTTGTGTTGTTCGTTCGTTCCGAAATATTTGTTCAGGTTGGCTTGCAGACGTACCGTATAGCTGTTCTGCCGCGTTTGATTCTGAGATAATTCTCCGCCGAAAGGAAGCAGACTATAGGAGGGCGTCTCTTTGTCGCCGTAATTGGATTGGCGCAGACCTGCTGCATGCCAGGTTTCAGGTCCCCAGTACCCTTCGATTTCCGTATTGGAATTTGTGTACGAAAGAATTGCCTGGGCATTCAACCAATCGGTGAACCGGAAATTCAAATTCGTATTGACTGTGATGCTTGACGCGTTTTGTTTGGAGTAGCTGTTCTCCAATTCATTTAAGATATTGTAGTTTAAATAATGGTTATATCCGGCACTGTTGTATTTTAAATAGTAGGCATATTCTCCTGCTTCATCGAATGCGGGAATCGCCCGGCTGGAATTGTAAGCATAGTCTATCGGAGAAATTTCATCCTGATTATATTTTTTTTTGCTGAGATTGCCCTGGAATTGCAATTCGGCGGTAAACCACTTGTTGAAGGTGGTTTCGAGGTTCATGGCAGCTGTATAACGTTCGTTGTAGTTACCCTTGATGACATCATTGTCACGGGTGTAACCCAGTGAAGAATAGTAGCGTGTCTGTTCCGAACCGCCCGATATGCTGAGAGTGTGTTGGTGAGACCAGGTGTCTTGGGTCAGCAAATCAAACCAGTCGGTGTTCATGGTTTCCAGTTTCGCCACTTTCTCTGCGAATTGCTTGTCGTTGATTTTTCCGCTGTAAAGTTCGAGCAATGCTCCTTCGTAACCCACCATGTTGGCATTATAATCATACCGATAATGGTTGTCGAAAAGTTCACGCGAGAACTGGATTCTTTCGCGGGAATTCATCAGGTTGATTTTCCGGTCGGTATAACGCGGACGCTGCCGGAACGTGGTGGTCATGTTGTAATTGACAATCGGCGCACCGACGTGTCCTTTTTTCGTGGTCACGACAATCACGCCGTTGGCTGCCTTGGCTCCGTATAATGCTGTAGCGGCAGCATCTTTCAGAATGTCGAGGCGCTCGATATCCTGTGGGTTCAGGCCGGCGATGGCATTACCGATACGGTTGATGTAATCGGGGTCGTTCAATTCTTCGGGAGAAATCGGTACGGGATCCTGTACGATAATTCCGTCCACCACCCATAATGGTTCACGGTTACCGATCAATGTGGAAGTACCGCGGATACGAATTTTGGGTACGACGCCTACCTCGCCGGAATTGCTCATCAAGATCATTCCCGGAACCCGGCCCTCCAGCATCTGGTCGATGGAGGTTGCTGCAGGAATCATGATGTCGTCTACTTTCACCGTTGTCACTGCACTGGTGTTTTTCCTTTTGTCGATGACTTGATAACCGGTAACGACCACTTCATCCATCTCTGTAGCTTCCTCGTGCAGGGTCACATTGATTTCTTTTTGTCCGGTGTAGGCTATTTCTTGCGGTTTCATGCCGATAAAGGTGAAACGCAAAAAGATATCCTTTGCGTCGGGCAAGGCAATGGTGTATTTTCCGTTGGCGTCTGTAACGACTCCCATCTGGGTGCCTTTGATCATTACTGTCACACCCGGTAGCGGATGACCTTGCCGGTCGGTTATTTTTCCGTTCACTTTTTTCTCTTCGGCTTGTTGTGTTGCGCCTTGAATGATAATCAGGTTATCCTTGAAGGTATAACTTAACCCTGTTCCGCTCAGACATTCGTCGAGGATACGGTTCACTTCGGTCTGTCGGCGGTCGATGGTGATATCCGTGAATGGTGCGATATCACCGGATTTGTAAATGAACATGTAATCCGTCAGTTGTTCGATTTGCCGGAAGACGGATGCTAAAGTCGTGTTGGTGGCAGAGAGTGTGATTTTGCTGTTCTGGGCGCTTACGGCAGCCTGACAGGTACAAAATCCCACTAACGTTAGAAGAACAAGAAGCTTCATCTTTCGCAGGATTTGTTGTAATCTTCGTTTTTTTCTCATAACTTTGTTTAGCTTTGGTTAATTAATAGGATGATTATCTAAGCTGTTGCAGGAAGATGTGAGGGCGTCTTCCTGTTTTTATTGGCTGATGTATATTTTGTTACCGATATAGGAAAAATGAATACCGTTGGTCGATTGCAGATTATCCAGAATTTCCCGGATGCTGGCATAACGGTTGGTATGCAAATGAAAGCGTAGCTGCCTGAGGGCCGGACGGGTAAAAACTACTTCGAAATCATACCACCGGGTCAGCTCTCTGAAAATTTCTTCCAGAGTTTTGTCGCGGGCGATAAATTTTCCGTTTTTCCAGGCCAGCACTTCTTCGGGATCGGCTTCTAGAATTTGTAAATTACCGGTGTGACAATCGAAATGGGATTGTTGTGAGGGCAACAATTTTAGGGTTTGCCGGGAGGAAGGGTAATGCTGTTCGATGCTGCCGGAGAGAAGCGTAGTTACCGTTTCCGTCTCATCGGGGTAGGCTTTGATATTGAAACTGGTCCCCAATACCTGTAGATTCATGTCGCGGGTATAGACTGAAAAAGAAGCTTGTTCGTTACGGGCAACTTCGAAATAGGCTTCGCCTTCGAGGTATACCTCCCGGTGATCACCGGCAAAGACTTCCGGGTATTTCAGTTTGCTTCCGGCATTGAGCCAAACACGGCTGCCGTCTGAAAGAGTGAGCGAAAACTCACAACCTTTGGGTACGGTGAGGGTGTGGTATGTGATCTTTATCGGAACTGTGTCCCGGATCGGAGTATAGCTCAGACTGCCGGAGTCATGTTGCAGGATATTCACTTTGGAGGACGACCCGCTGATGATTTGCAGAGTATCGGCTAAAAGTACCTGTTGTCCGTTGGAAAGAGTCAGCGTAGGGAACTTGTGATTCGCCCGGGATTCTACCGAAGCTAAAGGAAGCGGTTGCGGTATGTGTCGTTGCCAGAAGAAAATACCGCAACCCAACAGGAGAAAGAATAAGGCGGCATATTTCCATAAACCGGAATACAGCCGGTGTTTGTGCAGCCGTTGCTGCAATTGGGCGTAGGCTTGTTTTTCATCCGGTTTATCCCATTGTCCTGCCCAACGGATTGCCTGATAGTCTTTGGCTGATTGCTTAAACAGCTTTTGGCCTTCCGGATTTTGTTTCAGCCATGAATCGAACTGCTTTTCTTCCTCCGGACTCATTTGTCCTGCGAGGTAGTCCTGTATTTGTTGTTTCGGATCAGATATGTTCATAAAGAGTGTTACTTGTTATAAGTTAATAACACAACTTTAAAAATGGGTGAATGATTTTTTCAATTATTTTTTCAGAAAATTGAAAAATTATAACGTCAGGGAGTCGTTTTCGATGCAATAAAATATTAGCAGGAGTGTATCGGGGAATTGTTTCCGTAATTGTTTTACGCCGTAGTTGAGTAGAGTTTTCACTGTATTGACAGAAACATTTAATTCTTCGGCTGTTTCTTTATATTTTTTCCCCTGAATCAGGATAGAAACGATCACTTGGCGTGTTTTGTCAGGTAATTGTTTGATCGTTTCCCGGATTGCAGCGATCAGTTCGGGCGATATAGTCATCGCTTCCTCTTCTGCAGCTTCGAATTTCAACAATTCGGCTTCCATAACAAGCTTGCGATTGCGCAGACGGTTCAGGCAGGTATTCCGTATACACCGGAACAGATAAGTGGTGAGAGCTTCCGGGGCGATCTGGCGGTAGGAACGATGTTTTATGAAATCATAGAAAACATCCTGTACGATGTCTTCCGAAAAATGAATGTCCGTCAAAAAAGAATCTGCAAACAATACTAACGGTTTATAGTATCGTTCGAATAATAATTTTCCTCCCTCGTCCGGATTTTTTGTAAAAGCCGTTAAAATTTCAGATGCGGACGGATACATTCCTTGTTTTTATTTTCTCACAAAAATAATAAAATATAAAATTCAAATCAATTGCTTGAAAAACAAATGGAAAAGCGTCGGATTTAAGATTCCCGGGAATAAAAAACCGTAGATCGCCCCGTAAAAATGGGCATTATGATTGATGTTGTCACTTCCCTGGCGGGCCATATATTGGCAGTAAGCTAAATAAAGAAGGCCGAACAGAATACCTGGAATGGGAATTACGGCAAAAAGCAGAATTTTGTCCCACGGATTCAGGAATATGGCTGTGAATAAAACGGCAGAAACCGCACCGGAAGCTCCGATAGAAGTGTACCATGCCGCATTACGGTAACGGATCACATCAGAGGCAGAAGCTACAACCATCCCTCCGAAATAGAGTAGTAAAAAAGCCCCTTCTCCGAATCCCAGATAACGGAATGTCTCTTCGATATACTTGCCGAATGACCAGAAAGTAAACATATTCACGAATAAATGCACCCAGTCTGCATGAACAAAACCATGCGAAATGATACGGTACCATTCCTTTGCATGTACAATCCGATAGGGTTTGAGTGAAAGTTTATCGAACAATAGTCTGTTGTTGAAACAAATAAAAGAGACCACAACGGTTATTCCGGTAATGAGATAGGTGATCATTGATCGGGGTTATTGCTTGAAACGTATACTCAGGATTTGATAAATCAGTTTTGAGGCCAGGAAATCCGGGGCTTTGTTGATATCGTTCGGACAAAGTTCGACAACATCGAGACCGACGATATTATGGCGTTCGTTGATTAGTTTGAGCAAAGTCAACACTGTCCGGTAGGTCAGTCCGTCGGGTTCGGGGGTACCTGTCGACGGCATATAAGCGGGGTCGAATACGTCCAGGTCGATTGTGACATACACATTATCGTGGAGTTTTTGAGACACCTCGTACATCCAGGTAGAATCGTCCGATTCTTTAATTTCATGGGCATAAAAAATACGGTCCGGATCGATATTGTGCTTTTCTTCGATGGCGCTGCTACGAATACCTACCTGAACGACACTTGGGGTAATTTCTTTGCCCCGGGCCATAACACAGGCATGATTGTAAGGCGAACCTTCGTATTCGTCCCGCATATCCGAATGAGCATCCAGTTGCAGGATAGAAAATGTATCGTAGTATTTGGCTATAGCCTTGAAAGCACCGATACTGACCGAGTGTTCCCCACCCAATAACACCGGGAACTTTTTATCTTTCAAGATAGCTTCCACGCGCTGTTCGACTTCCTGAGCCATAGCTTGGGGAGAAGAATCGGCCGTAACGGGTTCTAAAGTGGCGATACCGTGTTTATATACTTCCGAATCGGTTTCGATATCGTAAAATTCCATGTTGGGCGAAGCTTCGAGTATGGCACGTGGTCCCTTGTCTGCTCCTTTCAGCCAAGTACTTGTACCATCGTAAGGCACAGGAAGAATAGCTATTTCCGCCGTTTCGTAATCGGTGTATTGTTCTTCAAAGTCTCCGTAAAGTAATTTATCCATACCTAAATAGTTTATACTACAAATCTAGATTTATTTTGTGGGAAATAAGCGCTATACATGTGAAATATATTTAAAATAGTCAGAACGTTACCTGAAATCCTACACCCAGACTTTCTTTAAATTGTAAGCGTGGCCCTTTACTTCCATCTTTTTGAACGATTTTAGTATCGTTGTCATAGATCAGGTTTGTGGAAATATTGGCCGAAAACCATTTATTCACGGTCATATTTAATTGTACATCCCAACGGACATCCACGTTTTGCGGATCTTCCAGATAATTCGAGAAAAGATCGACTCGTGAATAGATCGTCATATTTTTCAGAAATTCGTATTTTACTTCTACCTTTAAGTTACCACCCATTTCTGAAAAAAGATGCTCGCCGGGATCAACACCGAATGAACCTTCGTCGGAAAGAATTTTACTACTGACAAAAGTTCCCCGCCAGGAAATGGCCGAAAAGGTAGCTGTTATCCAATTCTTTGGATTCCAGGTCAAACCTAGACCGGTAGTCAGGTATCCCGGAGACATAAAACGTGAAATATAAGTCCGGGGTTCTGTTTTATAATCATACCCTTTCGCAAATTGCGTGTTGAAGTTCAACAGAGCACTCAAATAAAGGCTTTTGGTCATTCCGTAGCCATAGGTCGACGAAAAATAAAGTTTGTCATTCGTTTTTTTCGTTCCGCTTGTTTCCGTTTGATTCAAGCCATAAGCCATTTCGATCCGGTTTTGCCACAAATGTTTATTCTTTTTATAATCGGCACTATAATTGAGTAATACATCGAAGCCGACCGCATTCTCGCCTCCTGAGGCCCAATTGTTTAAGCTAACCTGAGATAAATTTAATCCTCCGTTACCTCCGTATGTCCAGCTTGAATCCCGGCTAATGTGACCGGCAGCTGTTGCTGTCCAATTGAATAAAAAGGTAAATGCGCTGATAAATATTAAATTTTTCATAGTTCTGGTTTTTGATTTTTAAACTACAAAATTATACTTTATCAACAATAATTTACAAATTATTGTTGAAAATCGCTTACATTTTTCGGATTTGACCGGAGAGTTGTTTGATTGCCTCCAACGTATTTTCTTTGTCTACATGGCATACGATCCGGTTGCGCATGATCCAGTCCCCATTTACCATAGAAGAGCGTACATTTTTACTGTTCATGGCATAGACAATGGCTGAGTATTCATCATAAACAGGAAGCATATTGGAAGCATCTGCATGTATCAATATCAGGTCCGCTCTTTTTCCTATTTCGATCGAACCGGTTATTGTGTCGAGTCCCAAGGCTTTTGCTCCGTTGATGGTAGCCATCCGGAGGGCTGTCTGGGCTTTTACAGCCTCCGGGTTGTAATGGACGACTTTAGCGAGCAATGCGGCAAAACGCATTTCCTCTACTAAATCGAGGGTGTTGTTGCTCGCCGTTCCGTCTGTTCCTAAAGCGACAGTAATTCCTGCTTTCAGGTAAGTGTCTATATCTGCAACGCCACTGGCTAATTTTAGATTGCTTTTGGGACAATGGCCGATCGAAGTCCCGGTTCGGGCCAGGAGTTCGATCTCTTTCGGATTGAGCCATACGCAATGGGCTGCAATCACGTTCCGGTCGAGAAGCCCGATCGAATGGAGGTACTCGGCAGGTGGCATGCCTGTTCGGGCTGTGATGTCTTCGACTTCTTGCCGGGTTTCTGCGACATGAATCTGAAGAAGAGTACCGTACCGGTCTGCCAGTTGTTTGGATTGTTGGAGAGTGGCTTGGGAACAGGTATATGGGGCATGTACACAAACGGAAGGGTGAATGATAGAGTCTCCTTGCCATTTTCGGATCAAAGCTTCACATCGGGCAAGACCTTCGTCTACCGTTTGAAAGCTCGCTGTTGCAAAGTCGATCATCGATTCTCCCATAACTCCCCGGATACCGGCATTTTTAGCCTCCTCGGCTATGATATCTTCGAAAAAATACATGTCGTTGAAACAGGTCGTACCCGATTTGATCATTTCGATAAAAGCCAGCCGGGTAGCGATTCTGACATTTTCAGGAGTCACCAACCGGGCTTCTGCCGGAAAGATGTGTCCGGTAAGCCATTCATGCAGCGGAAGATCATCTGCAAAGCCCCTTAGCATAGTCATAGGAAGATGAGTATGTGTATTGATCAGCCCAGGTAATAAGAACATCCCTTCTGCGTCTGTGATTTCCGCATCGGTATCTTCTAAAGATTGAGTCGTGATGGCACTGATTTTTCCATTTTCGATCAGGATATTTCCGTTAGGGAGAATATCTAACCTTTCATTCATCGTGATAATACGGGCGTTCCGGATGATCTTTTTATTCATAGCTTTTGTTTTTACAAAAATAAGTAAAACTTTAGGATAGCGGTATTCGTTAATATCAAAAACGTCAGAAATAGGTAAAAGTTATAGAGCGAATGAAACGAATAGGATTTATTTTACTTTTGTTTACATCGAGTGTCGGTTTTGCACAGAAATATGCCGTGAAAACAAATCTGGCCTATTGGGCGACTACGACTTTGAATATCGGTGGAGAAATCGCTTTAGCTCCGCGAATGACATTAGATATGACGGCAAATTATAATCCCTTTCATTTCCGTGGGAATAAGAAGATTATGCATTGGGCGGTTCAGCCGGAATGGCGTTATTGGACTTGTCGCCGGTTTATGGGGCATTTTATCGGAGTACATGCACATGGAGGAAAATATAACGGTGGTTTAAAAAAATACCGTTATGACGGATGGGGTGTCGGTGGTGGTTTTTCTTATGGTTACCAATGGATCATCGGTAAACACTGGAACTTGGAAACAGAACTTGGAATCGGGTATGCTTACTTGAAGTACGATAAATATTTACGTAACCGATGCGGACGATTTATAGACACCGGACATCGCAACTATTGGGGACCGACAAAATTAAGTATTAGTTTCATGTATCTTTTTAAAAGCAGGCAGAAATGAAAAAAACGATCGGAATATTATTGGGATGCTTATGCATATTGTTGCTGGAGAGCGGTGTGAAACGGATTGAGAAGAAACCGGCTTTGACTATTACTCCTTCCCGCTTGCAACTATTTGTCGATCAACATACAGATCCATATACGATAAAAATAGTTTATACATTGAATATACCTCATGGGTTTATCCCTTCCTGTGCCCGTATGGTTTATCAACCTTATTTTCTGTCTGCCGGGCATCGCTATGATTTGACTCCTTTGGTCGTTAGCGGAAAAAACAATCTTCGGCAAGAAAAGCGGTTAACTGCCTTGACGGATAAACAACCGGATTATCCCGAAGCTCTTCGGCTTATATCGGAAGGAGAAGGAATGCAGGTCCGTTTGTCGGAAACAGTGCCTTTCGAATTATGGATGGCACAAGCTAAATTGAGGGCTGATGTGACGTTAGAGGCTTGTGACCGGGAGAAACATATTGAAGTTTTAACCCTGGCCGATGGAGTGATCTGGTTGCCTATAGGGCCGGGACCGGTTCGGGTGAAGTACGCAAAAGAAAGAGTGATGGTACAAAAAGTATCGGAATTCGAATTTTTCTTTCCTTCAGGACAATATATCTTCAACCGGGAATATGACGGCAACGCTTCGAGCATGAAACGAATGATGAAGTTGGTCGATTCATTTCGATCGGATTCAACGATGCGCCTGGAAAAACTAGTCATTGCCGGAAGTTCGTCTCCTATAGGTACGGCGACTTTCAATGCCTCGTTAGCCGAACAACGGGCCGAACAAATGAAACAGCGTTTAGTCGAACGGAAACAGATGGAGGCCCAAGAGATCGAGCTCGAATATATCGGTGAAAATTGGGCCGGATTGCGGCAATTGGTCGAACAGTCGAAATTGCCTGATAAAGCTGCCGTCTTGCGTATTCTCGACACTACAAAGGATGCTGCCCAACGCAAAGCTTCATTAAAGCAGCTCCCGCAATATGAATATTTGCGCATAAACTTATATCCCGATTTACAGGAAGTGAGGTGTATCTTCTATTATACTCAAAAAGAAGAGATCACGAAAGTGATCCCTGAATAATGAGAAGAGTTCGGCAGTTATGATTCGGGCTGTTGGGGAAAAATCAGACGGGAAGTGTCGTATCCTCGTTGCCGGGCCTTTTCCAGAATTTGGTTTAGGGTATTTTGGTCGAGATGAGGAGTACGGCTTAAAATCCACAGGTATTTGTCTGTGGAACTGCCGATCAGCGACCATTGGTAGTCCGGGTCCAACTCGAGAATGTTGTAATCGCTGTAAAACGACAGGAAGAAAGCGACCTGCAATTGACCGGGCTGACCGTTATGGGAAGGCCGTGCTTTCCCGATACTACATTTTTCTTTACCGTCGACAGCATCTTGATGACCACAATTCAGAACTTTGATTTTCCCATCCGGGCGTTTTGAATATTCTGCTGTGACATAATGCAGACCCCGTTCGAAACGATGATCGTAGCGGGCGATTTCATACCATTTACCAAGATAACGTTGTAAATTGAACTCTTTTACAGTGCTTTTGTCTATTGTTTTCATAGCCTTTTTCTCAGGTTTACGTAGAACAGGAAGGATGAGTTCTAACAAAACTCAGGACTTTTCGTATTATATCCAGTACTTTATGAACTTGTTATGGGTGAAATACAACAAGACGGTTTGCCTTTGCCACGGCGGAATTGGGCCATGGCAGTAATTGCTTTGGGGATGACGATGGCCGTGTTGGACGGGGCTATTGCGAACGTTGCTTTGCCTACGATTGCCGGAGATTTACATGTCAATCCATCCAGTTCTATCTGGGTAGTAAATGCTTTTCAGTTAGCAATGACCATCTCTTTACTGGCTTTTTCCTCTTTGGGTGATCTTTGGGGATATAAGCGGGTGTATGTGTTGGGCTTGAGTATGTTCACAGTGACTTCGCTGATATGTGCTCTTTCCGATTCGTTTATTACTTTGGTTATAGCCCGTGGTTTACAAGGTTTCAGTGCGGCAGCGATCACGAGTGTCAATACCGCTT
>ERZ772818.2849-NODE-2849-length-12517-cov-2.864388_pt1 | contig 12517 bp, 16 predicted proteins | sample MGYA00580837_ERZ772818 | MGnify/ENA primary metagenome ERZ772818 (study PRJEB29015, sample SAMEA2737671) | human gut metagenome | biome: human gut; feature: human-associated habitat; material: faeces | place: China | collected 2012 ...
TCCTGCAATCGCCAACAGTAATGCTGAAGTTGAGCAGTATGATGTTATCTTCCTAGGCTTTCCCATTTGGTGGTATGTGGCACCGACTATTATCAATACTTTCCTTGAAAGCTATGACTTCTCCGGTAAGAAAATCATCCTGTTTGCCACCTCCGGCGGGAGCCAGTTTGGGAATACTGTCGCGGAGCTGAGGGGGAGCGTAAGTGATTCCTGTGAGGTTATTGAAGGGAAAATGCTCAATGGGAGGCAAACGATTCCCACAATCCGTTCTTGGACAGATACCTTGGACATCTGAGTGCATCCATCCAAACTGAAAGATATAACAGCCCGCTCTGCTATTGGCGTGGAATGTGAATGGGCATGTGTGTGTACCAAAAGTCCTGTCGATTCTGGTAGATAACGGTGATTGTCAGAATACAGCCGATGCACAGATGAAAAGCGAAAAGCAACCCTCCTTGAATGGATGATGCCTGTCCAGGAGGAGTTGCTTTTTGCTTGCAGCGAACGCTCTGGCCATTTCAAAAAATTCCGCACCAGAATCGATGTACCCCAAATACAGGCACGCAAAAATGCCCTCTATTCTGGGCGTAGAGAATCACTAGGATCATGGAAACTAGTAGGCAATGTCACCGTTTTCATAGCTGTTAGAGAGCAAGTGATTGGTTGGCAATACATAATCCCTTTTTATGAGTCTATTTTGCAATTTAGATGAAACAAGTCGTTAATTGCATGGCGAATATTGGAGGTACTCACGCCATAATGATTCAGTTGCATTGCGTAAAGTATGTACTCCATGTACATCAAATCCAAAAGGGAAAGGCCGATAAATTCTTTATCCAAATTACCGTGAGCATAGTTATTCCGTTGCGATGATAATCGCTGCCCCATCTCAGAATATTTCAGTTCCTGATCATTCCAGCGGTACAGATTCTGGCCGAATACGCCAACAATGGCATCAAGTTCTTTTCCCGTGTGAATAATCTCCGACTCAAGGCTGTCTGATTTTACCAACCGCTGTAAGAACTGATATAATCTGCGTTCTTTCCTGTTGCCTGCGCAATCCAATAACTTTTGAATTTCTGTATAGACAGCATCTTCTGCACTTATTGTTGCCGAACTCTTGGTGATTCCGTCAGGAAAACAGCGCCTGAATTCCCACTCAAATGCAGCCATAATCATAATAAATCGGGATGCATCAATTGACCTTCCACTTCGATAGCTTTGTGGAAGATGCCGAAGGTAAAGAGTTTCGTTTGCAATATCGGTTAGGATCTTTCCCTCGGCACCTGCCAAATTTTTTTGCTTAATATAATGACCGGATTTTAGCATTTCAATTTCCTCATTACCGAATTCATTAAGTACATGTAAAGTTGCAAATGCCTCAAATTTTCCATCATCTGCAGGAGCTGACAATACTGCTTCGGGCAGAAACACATTCTTGCGATAGCATAGATACCGAAGAAATTGTTTTGCAATGTACCAAAGCCTGTAGATGAAATGATAATCATTTGTCGGCTCAAATTCAAACAACATGGCAGATTCCAGCGTGATTGGAGGTTCGTCAATTTTTGTACTAAGATTTCTGGAGATACTGAATTCTACAGAAACCTGTCTATCATCGACTGTGAAATTCTGAGGGAGTGTTGTGGTTTTATCATAGCTTTGGGTAGTAACGGAGCAAACACCCGTGGAAACGAAACCTTCTACATCCATTGAGATTCCGATTCCCTGTGAAATAGGGTGGATACGGTTAATAATAGGGCTGGAAAAAGACATTCGAGTGATACTGTCACGCGTATATTTACAGTTTATATACGCCACAATTGGTACAAACAGCACAGAATTCTGGCTGCTAATATAATCACCTTGCCTTGTGATGAAAATAAAATCAGTATTGGTCTCGTTACAGTGTCCGGTAAGATATGGATCATCCATAGTCAGCGGATTACCAATGGTGTAAACGCCTTTTGCTACCCGCGCCATTATCCATTCCATCCGGATGGTGTCCCTTTTGTCCTCAGGAGGAATTAACCTCAATTCCTTGCAATCAAATATAAACGTGAAGTCAATGCCTCTGTACATGCACTTTCCGGAGAATATTTTGAGTTCAGATGCCATGCTTTACCCCCCTCAACTTTTGTATTATGAATTATACTCGATAATCGACCTTTTTTCAATGGAGTACATATTGACAGTTCTATTGCTTCATTATATAATTACGACGTAATTGATTATGCCGTAATTGATTGGAGGCGAGATATGTATATGGCACTCAGAGACCATTCCCTTGACGATAAGATCACCACAGCCGCCCGAGAGGAATTCCTGGAAAGGGGGTATTCGGGCGCATCCCTCAGAAAGATTGCCGAGCAGGCAGGCGTGACCGTTGGCGCGATCCAAATACGGTATAAGTCGAAGGACGAGCTGTTCACCTGTCTGCTGGAGCCCCTTTTGCGTGGAATTGAGGAATTGTTTCAAGACACCAAAGCGGATTATTATTCGGAGGCAACGTCGGATCTTTTGGCGGGACTGAAAATCGCAATGCGGCACGAGTCCAACGCGATCCTTCACCTGATCTTCGACCACTACGAAGAAGCGGTGCTGCTCCTGTGCCGCAGCGCGGGAAGCAGCATGGAGCATTACTTTGACGAGGTCGTGCAAAGCAAAATTGCGGAGAGTATGACGTATTTTCAGAAAGCGGGTTTTGCAGGGATTGACGAAAAGATGCTGACGATTTTGATCTCCACACAGTTTGACAGCTACCGCAGAATCGTTGAGGAATGCGCAGATCGCCAAACGGCGGAGCGATATATGGATATTTTGATGATCTATCACTTCGGCGGCTGGACTGCGTTCTTTGAATCTATTGGAAAATCGCAGGGAGGATTCTAAAATGAAATATAACGGGTTTTACTTCTGGATGTTCAAAAGCCCCATGAAAAAGGTTTTGTCCGAGAAATACGGAAAGGCGTATGCCGCCGAAATTATGAATAAGAGCAAAAAGGTTTACCGGGATTTGGTAGAGCAGGCGGACGATATTGGTGACGACAATCCCATGGCCTATAATGAGCTGTTCGCCCTTGCCTTTGTGGCTCCCTACGTCGCCAGTGAAAAGAAGATTCCCCCGAAGACGGTTCAGGAAATGATGCGCCGCTCCCTGTACCACATCAAGTGGTACTTTGCCAAAACCGACTTGAACACCAACAAGGGGAAGGCAGAGAACAAAAAGAGTGTCCTGAAATACGCCAAATGGTATACCCCGGAGAAGGAAGCGGCATATCCCACCTCCTTTAAGGTAGATTTTGTGGGACAACCGTATGAAGGAGCCTGCTACTACCGCATTACCCGCTGCCCAATCTGTACATACGCGGAAAAGCTGGGTGTTGCCGAGCTGATGCCGCTGTTCTGCGAGCTGGATGAAGTGATGATTACCCTCCAGCACGGCATTTTGCACCGCAAGCAGACGCTGGCCAGTGGCGGCGAATACTGCGACTATTTCATTACGGGAAATAAAGAATTGACAAGCCGCTGACTATGGAATCCGCATCGTGAATGAGGGATTCTCAATCATTCGGCGCACATAAACGAAAAAAGAGTAGTGACCGACCAGCCACTACTCTTTCTTTTGTTGACAGACGAATGTTTTGGAATGTTATTTCCAGGAAATGCGGTGCTTTAGCATATTTCTGAATCCTCTCAGAGTTTCAGAAAGGCAGCTGTGTGTCAACATCTTCAATCAATGCAAAATCGGAAGAAGGTGTTGTATTGTTGGATGCCGAATAAGTAGAGTGGGAATAGAAATTTTGTGCAGACGGGCCGTCCAGCGACTCTTTTTTAGAATCGCCGAAGTACACATTGTCTGCAATAACTTCTGCGGTACGATGTTTGTTGCCGTCCTTATCGGTCCAGCCTCGAATTTGCAATCTGCCGGAAACCACGGCCATGCGGCCTTTGGCAAAATACTTTGCGACAAACTCACCGGTCTGGCGCCATGCAACACAGTCAATAAAATCAGTTTCGGTTTCACCACTGCTATTTTTGAGATCCCGATCCACTGCCACAGTAAAGCTGGTAACAGCGATGCCGCTTCCGGTTCTGCGCAGTTCAGGATATCTGGTCAGCCGACCCATGATGGTGATATGGTTTAACATGAATAGTCCTCCATTCATAATAGATCTTTTTTGTAGTACACCGCCTGACCTCAGAACAGCGATGTGACGGAATATTCCGGCATAGCGAAATTCGGCTGCAATGTGGGTGTCGACTGCTGTGCTGGGGCATCCGGTGCTTTGCGGGCCTGGGCTGGCGGCTGCGGGTTTGCTGCTTGAATCTGGGAGAGATACCAGGCTGCCAACCAAGCCTCATAATGGGTCTTGGTGATCAGAAGCAGTTCCGCAAGGGCATCCCACGTCATGCCGACGGCAACATGGTTTTCTGGATTCTTACCGAACCGCGGTACGATAAGCCCTTTTGAATCCTTGTCACCGGGGCCGCTGGATGCGGTAAACAGAAAGTCGAACTTCTGTGCGGTACACAGCCTGGCTACCCGGGACAGGCTTTTTCCATCCGGCCTGGGTTTTCCATACTGAATCAACTTTTCCGCAGAGGTACCGCCGAGCCATTCCTGGACGGGCTTGTTGTCACCGGCCTTTTTTCGTTCCTGCCAGAGATATCGAAGCTCCCCGCAGGTCAACTTCCGGCACAGCTCCAGCCATTCTGGGATGCGGATGTAGATATGGACGCAATTGGTCTGACGATTGCCTGCGGGCTTATTCAGATCGTAGGTAGCAAAAGCAAGGTGTGCTTTCCCTATTTCAAAAGCATCGGATAGGCTTTCCACAAAGCAGTTTTTGTTGTCTTTACGAATGATTTGATGCTGGTTACGGTCCTCAGCCATTACTTCAGCATCTCCTTCAGCTTTGGAATGTCATCCAGCAGCTTCGTGATACCGTTCACATTGGCATCAAACTGGGGAAGAAATTCCTCCGTGGAGATATAGTTTTCATACAGGGCAATCCGCACGGTGATCCAAAGGGACATCATGGCCATCATGCCGAGCTGCGTCTCCAGCTCCTTCAGCTTCATGCCGATTACGGACAAGGCATGGTTCCAGTGAACGAAGGCCGTATCCTCCAACGAGATGTCGAAATCACCGAACCATTCCCGAACGGTATGGGTTTCAGATTTATCGCCACATTCAATGGGTTGCAGCAAGTATTTTACCTCACCGCAGTCCAGCTTCTTTTTGCCGAAGTCATCCTTGCCGAAAGCGATATAACGCCCCAGCGGGAACATACCGCAGACCGAGGGTTTTACCTTGTGAACGGAGCATTTATTGTTCTTCAGCAGCGGGCAGCGATCATCCTTTCCCACAGGCCGCAGCATAATGACGGGAATTCGGCTAGTGGGGCCAATGTGCATGGAGCAGTATTTGCGAAGAAAGTCAGCGTTGGAGAGATTCAGCTCCTTGGCCATTTTGAAAATATCCCGGGGAGACAGGATGATGTCCGTCCGGTGAATGCAGCATTTGCCGCATTGGGTGCAGTGGAACGTAAAGGTGTCGTCAAGGCCGACGGTGAGAGATTCAATATTTTGGAACATTTCTTCGTTAGTCATGAGAATTATCCTCCATAAATTTTTACGGCACCGGGAGCATTACCGGTGCCGTGTCGTAAGATGTTATTTCATTTCCTCTGCCATTCGGCCGAGGATTGCAAGCAGTCGTCTCTGGTTTTGCTGGAACTGCTCCAGGAATGGTCTGTCCAGATCGAATTCAGAGTACCGGAGCCTGTGGAAGTGAAAGAGTGCTTTTTTCTTCCTATGTTCCGGGATACTCCTGAGCAGTCTGGCAATCGGGACTGTATCGGCAAAATCTGTCTGCATGAATGTGCGGGCCTCCTGCTGGAAGTATTTCTTCATCCAGCTTCGTGTTTCTACCACCGGTCCACAGAAGTGATGTTCCCATTCCCGGCTGTACAGGTACCGGAATACACCAGACTTATGTGGCTCTACCATGAACGGGTAGAGCTGGCAGGCCATGGGTTTTGCGGCCTGCACAGAACATCGGCTCTCATTCAGGAAGATGCAGGAGTCATCTTCTCCGACAGATTCCAGAAAATACACAAAATACCCGCAATCGTCAAGTAACGCGACCGTTGCAAACTGCGCGAGAAATTCATCGGTGCAGCCAATATCCAGACCGATGTCACGCAGATGCTTCGTCAGGTAGAAAACATCCAGACTGTCTACGGGAACGCCTTCTTTTACATGGCGGCAGCATGCACCGCAGCCAGTGCATTTGAAACGGATTTTGGTGGATGGGGCGACCTGGACCGCATTGAAAAGTTCATCTTCCATGGCAACACTTTTCCTTTCGCTCCAGAAAATGCAGAAGTGAGGTGAGGGTTGCCACCAGATCCGTGCTGCGGGCATTCCATTCGGTCAGGAAGCATCGCATTTCCTCTGCGTTACACAGATGGGCGCTTTCCCGGATGAATATCTCTTGGTCGCAGCAGTCCATCTCATCATAGGAAAGCACCAGGACACCGTCCCGAACCAGAACAAAGTAGCAGCCATTATATTTTCCATCGGTAAACGGGTGCATCCAGTACAGTGGTGTACCATACGCAGTCTCATTGGCTTCACACAGAGCAGCCAGATTCGTATAAGTACCGCCTTCATTAAACAGCTTTTCGATGAATTCCTCTTTGGACATCAAGGTGCTGCTGTCGATGATACTGGAATCAATGTGGATCAAATCCTGGTTTTCACCAGGCAGTTCCAGGTCTGCGGGGAATTTCCCGATAATAAACAGAGCATCCGGGGCGACAAACTCACGTTCCCAGTCCAGTTTCAGCGCTTTTTTCAGAAGCGCACGGCACAGGTCCATATCCAGGAATCTGCTGACGGAGGAATCAATGGGGAGTGCGAGTCTGAGCATATCGTCATCTCCATCAACGGCGTTGACGAGCCGAACGATCTCAACATTGGTCAAGGTATCGCAGAGAACCGAGGTGCCCCAGAAATTGTCATCTTCGCCTTTGGTACTGCAGGTGAAGGATCTTCCCAGTATGGCAGAAATCAATGCTTCCAGATACCGCGAGATCGTTTCCAAAGGCAGCTTCAGTGCGGAGAGATGTTGAATATCATTCATTGTTTGTAGTCCTTTCTGCCGCTATGTACGGCGCATAATAAGTGGTGTCATCCTGATCGCTGCGGTAGGCACCAATGCAAACACATTCATTTTCTTCATGCTCAGGATTGAATTCCACAAAGCAAAGAGTCTCATTCGGTGCATTGCTGCTATTGTCCCAGTAGATGTTGATACATGGGTATGTGTTGGTAGGATACCCCACTGCCCGAAGGTAAGTGCCGTCAGGCAGCGGAATTGCCAGCATGGGATTGGCCTCGGAAATCTCGGACGCATACGGATTGCAGGCTCCACTCAGGGAAAAGCGTTTCTTTGCGGTTGCCTGGGTACGCTGGAACCGGAGCTTGGCCCGGATCAGTTCTGCATGTAGGACGGTAAATATCTGGTCTACCTGGTCCCTTGTGTAGGCATAGGTGCCGGTCCAGGATAGATTGCCGAGCAGCTGATACAGGTGCAGGATCTTATTGACCCGGGCTTCCGCAAGACGCTGGAATTTCTCCTCTTTCCTTTCTTTGGGATGACTCATGTCCGCCCCTCCTTTGTTGCTGCAGCTTTTGCAGGTGGATGCAGGCAGTAGCGGGTATTCTGGGTCTGGATGTAGGTCACGCCGGAGGGCAGCCTGATGAAATGCTTTACAGGAGAGGTCCGGATCAGTTCACCAACGCTCTGCCGGATAAAGGCAGCACAGCCGATGACCAGGGGAAACTCCAAGGTGCCGTGGATATCAATTCGTTTTTTCATTTGAGGAATACTCCTTTGAAAATTACCCGGGGCAGGAATAGCCGCCCCGGGTTGAGATGTCATTATGCGATTAGATAGTAGGCATTAACCAACGAGCATCTGCTCAAATTCTTCCTCAGTCAGAGTCTGGATACCCAGCTGCTGTGCTTTGGTCAGCTTGCTGCCTGCTTTCTCACCAACGATAAGATAATCCGTCTTTTTGGTGACAGAGGAGGCGGGGTTGGCACCCAGGGAGAGCAGCTTGTTCTGGATTCCGTCACGGGTGTAGTTCATGAGCTTGCCGGTGGCAACGACGGTCTTGCCAGCAAATGGGTTGGTGGTGTTGGTAGTCATAGTAGAAGTCTCCTTTACAAATTCAATGTGGTTCAGCAGCGGTCTCCAGAGTTTTGCTTCCTCTGCATCCGCGTACCAGGTGTAGATATTTTTGTTCATGGTCTCACCGAAATCCTGCAGCTGGGTGAAATCGAAACCATCCTGGATGGCCTGCTCAAAGGCTTCCCAGGAGCCGCCGAAGTAGCGGTCCAGATCACGACCAGCATGACGACCCACCATGGGGATTCCCAGACCGGCAATGAATTTGGCCAGTGTGCAATGGCGGCTCTTTTTAATGGATGCCTGCAGACGCTCAAAGGACTTTTCGCCGAAGCCCGGAGTTTGCAGGAACTCGTCCCGGTACTTCTCCAGCTCATACAAATCACCGAAGTTACGGATCCAACCGTGACCAAGGAATTTGGACAAGGTGGTTTGGGACAGGCCCTCAATGTTCATCCAGGTTTTCTCACAGAAGTGCGTGAACTTCCGAATGAGCTTGGCTGCACAGTACGGGTTTTCGCAGTACATCTGCCGGGAGCCGCCGGGAGTGGTCCTCACGACCAGCTTCTCACCGCAGCAGGGACAGACCATGGGCATCATGAAAGTGCCGCTCTTGGTGTTGTTCTCTGCAATCTGCGGAATAATCTGGTTGGCCTTGTAGACCAGGATCTCATCGCCTACCCCAAACTGGAACGCATCGAAGATGTCCAGATTGTGTAGATATGCCCGGGATACCAGGGTACCGTCAATGGATACTGGCTCGAACAGGCCAGTGATGCTCACCATACCGGTTCTGGTCGTTGCCAGGTCGACGCCGAGAAATTTTGTCAGTACCGGATCGTCTTTCCACTTTAAGGCAATCATTCGGTTTTCGTGATGACCGGTGGCCCCCAGACTGGCACTGTATGCGCGGTCTTCGTATTCCACGATCAGGCCATCGACAGGGAACCCATAATGCTCGGGCTTGAACGAGTCAATCGTCTTGCGAAGAAGCGCCTCGCCGCCAGTGCTATCCACATATGTGAAGGGCACGACGGAGAAACCGGCATTTTGCATCAGCCGCATCTGTGCCAGCTTGGACTGCCGTTCCAGATGGTCACTGATCAGGTCGAAAGCGAAAAATTCAAGAAGCCGTTTCCTAGACTCATTTGCGTCCAGCTTTCTGGTGCTGCCGGCCGCTAAGTTCCGGGGATGAGAGTAGGGCTCCTCCAGATTTGAATTGATCAGATCGAAGTGCTTCCAGGAAATGACGCCTTCACCTCGGATCTCAATGGAGTCCCGAAAGGGTATGGTGAGAGGGACATTCAGGTAAGTACGGACCGTATGGGTCACATCTTCGCCGACAATACCCTCCCGGCCGCGGGCGATGGCCTGCTTCAGCTCGCCGTTTTCGTAGCGCAGCACAATGGTCAGACCATCCAGTTTCCAGGAAACCAATACAGAGCGACCTCCGGCAAAGCGGACCAGTTCTTCGATAGACTTGGTTTTCTTGGCGGAGAGCATGGGCTTGGTATGCCGGACGGGTGTCAGTTCCTCCAGGACTTCACCAGATACTTTCTGGGTGGGAGATCCAGAGATCACCAGCCCCGTCTCGGATTCCAGTTTCTGAAGTTCGTCTGTAAGCTGGTCATACTCCCGGTCACTCATGACAGGATCATCGTCCCGGTAGTAGGCGATATCTGCTTCGGTCAGGGTTTTAATCAGATCCTTCATGCGAAGAATCTTGTCTTCATTCACACGCATAGGTGCGTTCCTCCATTTCTATAGTAGTCAAAATTTCATAGTGTGCCCATCTACCACAATGCGGGCAGCGGACTCTGTCATCAAGGTGTTTGCAGGAATCTAACTGCGTTTGGGGTATCGCTCCGGGCTCGCCACAGCATTCCGTGCGGATATGAACCACTTTGGAAGACGCTGCCACCTCTGGACGATATTTCTGATTGAATTCCAGGAAATCCACCCATGCTTCCTTGTCAAAGACCCGGTCAGCATGCAGTTCCAGTGCCTTGCGCTCCAGCTGGACTTTGGTACTCCTGGTGTAGTTATGTTCTGTCAGGTATTCCAGAAGCTGCTCGTATAGGTGTTGCTCACCCTTTCGTTCGATCAGCTCCCGAACCATTCGGAACCACGCCGATTGCTCAATGTCGCCTAAGCTGCACTGAACACCGACACGATAACCGCAGACACGGTTTCGGCCTTCACCGGATCGAATGTAGGAGCGCCAGGTAAAGTGGCGGAAACGAAGGTCATCAAAGGTAAGCTCACGCATTATGCGTTGCCTCCGTTACACCATTGGGGAAGATGCGGTGAAACAGCTCCTGAAATCTTGCGGCACCAACAGCATTTAGCGGGGCTTGAAGGGATACACAACTCCATCCAATCAGTTCCTCCTCCGGGAGAATGTAAGGATCCTCAACGAACTTGTTGCCGTCATATCTGGGGCAACGGAGTTCGAGGATTCGATTTATCTCCGCTTTGGAAGTGGCTTTTTGAATCATGTTGCATTTCTTCTCCGCAATTGCCGTTGTCAGCTGTCGGATATAACCAAGATGATGATATGCGTTCAGACGGCGCTGCACCTTGTCGAGAGCGGCAATCCGAAGCTCTTTCAGATGTTCCGAAGCACCTTCGTCCATAGCAATCTCCACAAGGGCAAACAGAATAATCAGCTCATAGTCCATTGAATCACTCCTCGTTATTTAATTTCTATATATAACGGGTCAGCCAGAAGGCTCCCCGGAAATAAGGTTGGGGGAGCCATAGAAGCTCCGATCTATATAAAAAAGCACCCACAAGAATCGGAAGATTCAAGTGAGTGCTTTTGAATACGATGACATTTCCGCCATGGTATGTTGACGATATTTGAGGGATAGCCCCTCCTTGTTTTGCTGACTTCTGTGCATCTGTGAAAAGACGCAGAAGAAAACAAAAAGCCCGAAGGCATAAAGACTTCGGACGCATAAAAATCAGAAACTGTGTTTTGCTTCTGCAAAACCCGGATACTATATTGGTGGCATTATATCATAGCCAGCAGATTTAGTCAACTGTGGAATCTAATCTTTAACGGCGAGCCTATTTCCGGTTGCAAAGCCCCTATATAGGAACTCCTATAGTGAAACATCCATTCCTACACGCCGTTTCCGGCGTATAGGCTGGAGCATTTTACGCCAGTCGAACGATTAGACCGACCAGGGAATCAGCCGCAATGTCAACTAAGTACCATTCCTGCTTGTCCCAATCGTACTCAATGCGAGTCGGCTTCCAGCGATTGCCGACCTTTACATCCATGCAGGCCCCGCAATGGAGCCCACCACGATATTCCCGCAGCCCAAAACGGACATCCATGCGCTCTGACTGCGGATCGTACACCAAAACACCTTGCTTCATAGACAGAACCTCCTTTTGCCTCTAAATATTGCCGATTTCTTTATGATTTATATCCGGAGGCCAGTATCTTTGCGTACCATGGCTGTTGTATTTTGCGGTAAACGCTGTGTCCGGTGTGTAGCCTGAAATGGCATATGGGAAGGAAGTGGTCTGCCCACTGGAAGCCCCAAAGGTGGGCCAGCTTAAAGCCCACTGTTTCCCAATAGGCGTAGTAACCCTCCATCTGCCGTGCCAGCTCCTGCTGCCCTGTGGTAAACCGCTGGATAGCGGCGTAGATGGCTTCCTCGGTGGCCTAAACCTGGGGGAGGGTGGGGAAGAGGCATTCTCCGTAAAGCTCCTCATATTTCGTATGGAGCCGGAGCTTGTTTACTGGGGTCCCGGTAGCAATCCAGATTCCAGGAAGCGCCCTGCCAGGTCGCATACAGCTATATTTATAAGAATTATAACAGAATTCGTGTTCGATATTTTCAGTAAGTGACACCATTTGACACAACATCAGGACTAGCATCGGCTATTTGAGGTGGCTCAGGTGCGGTAGCAGGTTCAGTTTGCAGAAGTAACTCCGGCGTAGTCTATTGGTTCCAGTTGGATAGCCGTGACCATCCGGCTTGCCGGCGCGGAAGCAGCCACCGAAAAAGCAGTGTTAAGCAAAATAACAATAAGTTTCTTCATATTTTTTTTACTATTATGGTTTGAAATTAATGGGTGTATGCTTCGCTTCGTCCTGAGAACCTGCTGATAAATATGAGGCATATCCTCATTCGTCCTGTGGCAATGTATACAGAAATAACTCCCCCTTGTTTTCTCTGTTCATTATGATAAAATATAGGAAAAAGCTGTACCGAATAGGAGAATACATATGAGACTGTCCAAATTGAAACTGATGAATTATCGCTGTTTTGGTTCAGAGGAACAGATTATCTTGTT
>ERZ772818.2850-NODE-2850-length-12511-cov-4.757386_pt1 | contig 12511 bp, 11 predicted proteins | sample MGYA00580837_ERZ772818 | MGnify/ENA primary metagenome ERZ772818 (study PRJEB29015, sample SAMEA2737671) | human gut metagenome | biome: human gut; feature: human-associated habitat; material: faeces | place: China | collected 2012 ...
TCTCAATTATATCGTCCTCTTTTCCATTATATGTAGTATTCAATACCAGATATATCTTATCACACCGCTTTACGTTTGAAAAGACTTTTTAATAAAAACACTGTTCTTTTTTTCAAAAGTGCTTTATAATAAAAAGACGCTTCCCGCAAAGTGCAGGAAGCGCTGCCTGATCCACAAAATATGTTCAGAAATATGCAGCAATCCAGAAGTCTTTTTTTAATTCTGAACAGCTGTAAATCATGTTATCAGAGAGGTGTTGTATGCTTGCTTTAAAAATTACTGATGTAAAAGATTTTATGAATAAACTCCTGATCGGTGAGGTATTTGACCGTTTTTCTCTTGTCGAGGCATCTGTGACAACCTTCAACACTTTTACCATAAACGGAAAACTTCATTACGATTTCTTTGATACTGACACAAAGGCTGCTTTTGAGGAGAATTCCACAGAATATTCCCTCTGGCATGATGTAAAACCTTATTGTTTTTCTATCATACGCGGCAGACGCACACCTTTGAATTTCAGGATTGTATTTGAACTTTCTCATGATCAGACACAGTCGTTGTTAAAAAATGAACAGCATATTGCAGATATTCCTGTGCAAAGCTTTTATCTGAATATCCGGTACAAGAACCAGTCCCTTTTATGTACAACAGGTGTTTCTTATACTTCATTCAGTCCGGATAAACGTCTGGAACATCTCTGGGATGATTCCATGACTGTTTTTCTCTCCAGTCATCACATTCCCTGTGAGAAATTATGAGTAGATTCTGTTATCAGTCTTTATCCGAATAACGCAGATAATAGACCAGAATATCTATAAACTCACTGTTCGTCGGTTTATCTGCCATTGTACACCCTGCCATTTCTTCCAGTGTATCCTTATGATTCATCCAACATAAGTTTACCAGTGTTCTTATGTTGTGTTCTACATTAGACGGCGTTGATTTATATTTTCTTGCAATGACCGGATAAATATCTTTGGTGACTTTTACCGGTCGCTCATAAATTTTCTGTGCCATTTCTACTGCATCCACAACATAATAATATCCTTTATACTTTGATGTTGCACCCAATTTTCTAATAACTCCATAAACTGCACTCATACATCGTTCCTCCTGTAACTTCCATAATCTGTGTTTTTACAGATTTGGATATCTCATTTATTTACACACATTTCTCTATAAGTAAATGAAAGTCACGATATTGGCTGCCCGGAAGCACCATTGCAGTCACTATTCTCTGTAACCCGTTATATTTTCTGCGGATTCGGCATATTCATTAAAATATCGGCAACTTAATAATAGGAATTCATAAGACATTTGTCAATACCAATGTAATTGTTTTCCACAAAAATAAGGAGCAAAAATTATTCTCTGCTCCTTATTTGATATTCTGCTATTCTGACAGGCGTATCTGTCCTCTCATTGATCTGCCGGCAAATTGCCTGCTTTCTATTTTATTTTGTAATCATCAACAAAATTTCATTGCTTCTCTGAACAAATCTGGTCATTTCGTCCGGTGAAAGCTGTTTATGGCTCATCATCGCAAGGTCATACAACTGTTCACAGATAAGCGGAGCCTTGTCAGATTCCTGATTCTCTGCCAGATATTTAACCAATGGATGATTCGCATTCAGAACCAGTGTTTCCTGTCCGCCAAACATATTCGGATCCATTCCATACATATTATACATCTTCATCATATCCTGCATACGGCGGCTCTCTTCGGAAAGAGTCATCATTGCTGATACATTTTCATTTTTCAGATTCTCAACATGTACTTCCAGTTTATCTTTATTAAGGCTCTTACGGAAAAGTTCTGTCAGTGCTTTGACAGTTTCTTCATCGGCAGTACCCTCACCCTTCATTTCTTCGGTCAGATCCGCATCAATACGCTTAAACTGTACTTCCTGATGTTTCTGCTCAAGACTGGAAATAAATGCACTGTCAATATTATGCTTCAGGATAACGGCATCTTTTCCTGCTTCCTTAAACATATTGATATACTGACTCTGCTGAACTTCATCAGTTACATAGAAAATTACTGTCTTCTCAGGTTCTTTCGCTTCCGCATTGTCTTTGTTTTCAGACTCTGCTGCATCTTCTTTCTTTTCTTCTGTCTGAGCCTCAGTTTCTTCTGTTTCTTTTTTATTCTCTTCAATGCAGTCCTTTAATGTGAGATATTTGCCATCAAGATTCTTAAAGAGTACATAATCTCCCATTTTCTCTGCAAACTTAGCATCTTTAATACAACCATATTTAATAAACGGGCTGATATCATCCCAGTATTTCTCATAAGATTCTCTGTCAGTCTTGCACATTCCGGTAAGCTTATCTGCCACTTTTTTGGAAATGTATTCAGAAATCTTCTGTACAAATCCGTCATTCTGCAATGCGCTTCGTGACACGTTCAATGGAAGATCCGGACAATCGATCACACCTTTCAGAAGAAGCAGGAATTCAGGAATTACTTCCTTGATATTATCTGCGATAAATACCTGATTGTTATAAAGTTTGATCGTTCCTTCAATGGAATCATACTCTGTATTGATCTTCGGGAAGTACAGGATACCTTTTAAATTAAACGGATAATCCATATTCAGATGTATCCAGAATAACGGTTCCTTATAATCCATAAATACCTTGCGGTAAAATTCCTTGTATTCATCATCTGTACATTCATTTGGATGCTTCATCCAGAGCGGATTAATATCACTGATAGAAACCGGACGTTTATTGATCTTTACTTTATCCTTTGCAGGAGAAATTTCAACAACTTCCTTTTCACCTTTATCATTTTCTTTTTCTTCTGTCTTTGCTTCCTCATGAATATGTTCAACAACTACATCATCGTCTCTTAACTCAGATTCATCAATTGTCTCATATTCCTGAGGTGCATTTGCTTTGGAAAGGTAAATATGAACCGGCATGAAGGAACAGTATTTCTCAAGAATCTCACGCATACGGTACTCATTTGCAAATTCCAGGCAGTCTTCATTCAGGAACAGGGTGATTTCTGTACCGATCGTATTCTTGTTACCTTCCTGGATATCATATTCTGTTCCGCCATCGCAGGACCAGTGTACAGGCTGTGCACCTTCTGTATAGGAAAGTGTATCAATATGCACTTCATCCGCTACCATAAATGCAGAATAAAATCCAAGTCCAAAATGACCGATCATCTGATCATCTGTAGTTTTGTCTTTATATTTCTCAAGAAACTGAGTTGCACCTGAAAAAGCAATCTGGGTAATGTATTTCTCTACTTCATCAGCAGTCATGCCAATACCATTATCGATGAATTTCAGAGTTTTCTCATCGGGATTAACAATTACCTGAATCTCCGGTTTGTATCCTTCCGGAAAAGTATATTCTCCCATTACTTCCAGTTTTTTCAGTTTAGTAATCGCATCGCATCCGTTGGAGACCAGCTCTCTTACAAAAATATCATGATCGGAATATAACCATTTCTTGATGATTGGGAAAATATTTTCACTGTTAATTGATAAATTTCCATGTTTTACAGCCATGCTGTCCACACTCCTTTTTGTTTTTAATCATTTGCCGCAACTTTATCTGTCAATATACTGCATTCTTATCTGCTCTGCCTCCGGAGCCAAAACTATCCTCTCCTGTTTATCCTTTGAAATAGCTTTTGACTCCTGTAAGTTGCTTCTCTGAAAGATATAGTAATACCATTTATTCCAAAAGTCAAGAAAAAATTAGCACTCACCAAAAATGAGTGCTAATAATTTTATATTTTACATATTCCCCTGTATTTTTTTCTTCAGATAACTCTTATTTCTTTCGTCTTTTGTATACCACAACTCCCACAATACATCCTGCTGCAATCGCCAGAATAATCACAAACGGTGTGATATTAGTCGTATCTCCTGTCTTTACCGCTGATTTCGCAGTTGCTCCATTCGGCTGCGGAGTCGGAGTTGCGGTTACAGTCTGCGCCTGTGTAATACTGAAATTCACCTGTTTAGTATCCTGCTCCCCTGTATTCTCCCATTCACTTCCATTATACTTCTGACGGTCAAATGTAACTGTCAATGTGTAGGTTCCAGCCTTCGTAATTCCAAATGCAGCAGTATAAGGTGCACTGCTCCAGCTATTTGTATTGATCACTTTCCAGTTATACGGTACATAGCGGACATCTCCCTTTCCCGGACTTTCATTGTCCATACCCGCTCCGACTGCTGTAAATGTAATCTTTGACTGTGTTGTATATCCATCTGAACTGATTCCTGTAATCTTATTATCTGCCGGATCTGCAATTTTCGCCTTGCGGGCAGCTTTAACCGTAAACTGAACTTTCACTTCTGCACTGATCTGCTGTTCATTATCAATCACAACTGACTCTGTATAGGAGCCGGCCTTTAAACCCGCCTTCGGGCGGATTTTAAATGTACAGCTCTCCCCCGGTGCAAGCTCTGTGGCTGAAAGTTTCCCGATTTTAAAGTTTTTACCTGACGGTGCATTTAAAGTTACATTTGTATTCCCCTCATTCGTCACTGTAACTTTCTGCGCTTCCGGTGCCTCACTATATCCTTCTTTTGCTTTTCCAAAATTCAGTTCTTCCGGTGTTACGGATAATTTATAAATCTTTTTCACTTCCGAAACAGTCGCAGAAGCTTTGATCGTTGTTAATACATCTTCCTGTCCTTCCGAACTGGTCTGGGCTATCTGAATACTATCCAGATAATTGCCGACTTTCAGACCGGTCACCGGTACTGCTGTAAATGCAGCAGAATCTCCCGGCTCCAGCACTGATGCCGAAAGTTCCCCAATATCAAAATACTCTGCATATGGCTGCATCAGCGAAACAGTTGTATTTCCTGTATTGGTAAGTGTAATGGTCGTCGCTTCAGGAGTATCATAACCTTCCTTCAGATCATCATAACTGAAAGATTCCGGATCTGCCTGAACTGCTGTGATCTGTTCCTGTTCTGCCTCTTTTACAGATACTTCCGCAGTTACCTGCGCTGCTACTTCCGAATCCTCTTCACTTTCAAATATCAGGGTATCACTGTAATCCCCCTTCGTCAGACCGGTTTTTGGCTGTACCATGAACATAAGAGAATCATCTTTTGCAATCTGTATTCCTGATACAGCTTCACTTCCATCTTCGTTCATCACCTCAAAATAATCTGATTTCGGTATCTTTAAAGTGACAGTTCCATCCCCTGTATTTGTTACGGTTACGGACAGTGTCTCATTGGCCTGTGTATAATTTTCTTCGATATCGCTGAAATTAAGACTTCCTGTATTTACGTCAAGAGACTGTGCCTCAAGAGATGCATCTGCATTGTCACCTGCCGATGGAGCCTCGCTGTCATCCGGCGTCTCTGTCGGTTCTGCAGAAGGCTCATCCGAAGGCTTCAGATCTTCGTCATCTGATGAATCATCCTCACCTTCAACTGCAATCTTCGCTTCAAAAGAAACCTCAATACCTTCTTCCGTCCGGTATGTGATCATATCATCATATTTACCCGGTTCCAGCCCTTCCCTCGGCTGTATCCATACGCTTACAGATTCACCTGCACTCAGCGGTTCTGTAATATCCTGAACCATAAAATGTTCCGGACTGATCTCCTGAAAATTCAAGTTCTCATTTCCGGTGTTCGTAATCTGCACATACTGTGCTTCCACATCCTCAAGATCACTCTTTACTGTTCCAAAATCACAGATCTGATCTTCGCTATCCTCTACAGTGGCAGTCGCTTCGTAAGTCTTTTGATCTTTATCGTCTTCACCTGCTGCCTGTCCATCTTTCTCTGATCCATCTGTCTGCACATTTCCGTTCTCATCCACCTGCAGCTGATCTTCTGTATAAATTTTCATCTGGGAATCATCAGTACCTTCTGTTGTTTCCTCCGGCTGACCTTTTGTGTTCTGAGATTCATCTTCCTGTTCATTCCCTGCATTCTGCTGTACATCTTCTGTTCTATCTACATCCTGATTTTCAGAATCCTGACTGCCTTCTGCATTATCTGCTGTTTCTTCCAGCTGTGCATCCTCTGTTCCATCTGCCGTTTCTTCCAGCTGTGCATTCTCTGTTCCATCTGCCGTTTCTGTCTGCTGTGCATCCTCTGCTTCCTGTTCCACTGCTTTCGCCTCTTCTTCAGTTGCAGCTACCTCTAACGTCTTTGCAGTAAGAGTACCTGTCAGTCCGCTTCCATCTACAGGGGTCAGATCAAGCACCAGTCTGCATCCCAGATCATCCTGAGTGATCGTATAGGTCTTCTCAGTACCTACCTGTGTTAACTCCTTCTCCCCGGTCTGTCTTGACCAGGAAAAAGTGAAATCTTCATCCGTAACCTCTTCCGGTGTAACCTTTGCATAATCTGCACTCACTACTACGCCTACAGCTGCCAGTCCCTTAATCTTAAGCTTACCGCCCAATTCTCCTGACGGAGCTGCCGCAAAAACCATGGATGGAATCATTGAAATAACCATCATCACAGTCATTACAACTGCAAGAAATCTCTTTCTCTCCATCTGTAGTCCTCCTTTTCATTTATAATAAAATTTGTAATTATTCAGCATCCGCTCTGAAGGTACTGAATAATTACAGTTCTGTGATGCTTCTGTGTCTGTCTGCCCTTTTCATTCCCATCACAGACCACAGCATCGTTTTTTCTCTGTATAAAAGCATTATAGCATCACATTTTCCGGAAATGTAATCTGTATTTTCTCCCTTAAAACAACTTCAGCCCCTGAGTATCAGAGTTCAATTTTCTCCAATATTCAGGGACCGAACTGTGTTTTACAGTTATTTCTCCGATATATCACGTGATATCCATAATTTGACCGAACAGTTTTTATCCTTCTACTATCAGATATTTTCCATCCGGCAGAGCAAATACTTCACTTGCATCTTCCAGTTCTTCATCTGACATTCCTTCCACATCAGCGCCTGACTCTTCCAGATATTCTCTCACTTCTTCAATAGAATCCACAACCTGCGCCATGCAATCCTCAAGGAATGCTTCCGCTGCTTCATATGATTCTGCTACCGCCTGTGGAAAAAGCTGCTCCTGATTTTCAAGAAACGTATTAATACATTCTTCTGTAAACAATTTAAATAACCTCCTCAATCTTTCCCTTTGCCCGGATCAGCTTCTCAAGGACCGGTTCAACCTGTTTTGTCATATAGGACGTAGCTGCCCGTACCCCCTCCTTGGAATGCTCCATGGCAAAGCCATATTTTACCGCTTTAAGCATCTCTATATCATTATATTCGTCTCCGAACGCAATACATTCTTCCGGCGAAATATGATATCTTTTCTGATATTCTCTGATTCCTTTTGCCTTGTTTGTTCCAAAAGGAATAAAATCAATCCACTCATTTCCCGAAGTGACAACAACACATTCTTTTCCAAATCTGTCCATCCAGTATTTCACAGATTCTTCTGTAAGGCCGGCCGGTTCAAACACAGCCAGCTTCATGATAGGAGCCGTCATCTCTTCCATGCTGTTTACAAATCTGCATTCATTTTTTACTTCATATAACATATGGTCATGAAATCTCTTTGTCTTCGGCATCAGGTAGTGGTAATCCTTTGCAGAACAGGTAAACTCGGCATCCTTCTTTTCCAGGATTGCAGAAATAATCTCCCCTGCCAGCTTTCTGTCAAAAGAATCCTGATACAGTACCTCTCCATGATCCACTGCCAGTGCACCATTCTCCGAAATATAGGAAATCTCTGAAGCAACAGGTGCAAACAGCTTTGTCATATTCGGATATTGCCTTCCACTGGCTGCTACAAACATAATCCCCAGTTCCTCTAACTGCCTGATCAGCGAAAAAATTTCTTCAGGCAGAGACTGTGCCTTATGTAAAAGTAACGTCCCATCCAGATCACTTGCAACCAGCTTAATCATTTCCATGTTCCTCGCAAATTTTTACCAGATCTGTCGGTTTCTCAGCGACAAGATCTGCTCCATTCTCATTCAGTTCTTTTCGGTCACGAAAGCCCCATAGCGCACCTACTGTATACATTCCTGCTGCTTTACCGGTCTTCATATCTGTACTTGTATCTCCCACATACATACATTCTTCCGGTTTTACACCAAATTTCTCCGCAACCATAAGCGGACCATCAGGTGCCGGTTTCCTGCGGATTGCTTCGCTCTGACCAACTACCATATCAAATTCCCCGTCAAAAAGCTGCGCAATTACTTTCACAGCTGCAGGATGAGGTTTATTTGAACAAACTGCCAGCTTCATTCCATGTTCCTTCAATTTCTTTAAGGTTTCCGGCATTCCCTTATAGGGAACTACTTTATACATCGGATCTGCTTCAAACATTTCCCGGTAAAGCTTCTGTCCCTCATCATAATGCGCAAGTTCCGGATCCCCCGCATCCTTAAGTGCGCGGCGGATCAGCATATTTGCCCCTTCTCCGCTGTAATATCTGAAATTATCCACCGGAAGTGTTTTCAACCCGAATTTTTCCATAATAATATTAGTCACATAAGCCATGGAATCCAGCGTATCAGCCAGTGTTCCATCCAAATCAAATATACATGCTTTAATCATCTTTTGTCATCCTCTTAAGTTAATTCCTGATTTCTTCATTTCATAAAATAATCTGGCAACCGGAAGTCCTACCACATTATTGTAATCTCCGTTGATCCCCTTTACATAAATTCCGAAAAGTCCCTGGATGCCATAGCTTCCAGCCTTATCCATAGGCTCTCCTGTAGCAACATACTCTCTGATCTCCTCATCTGAAACCGGATAAAACGTCACATCTGTACTTTCATAAAAAGTATGTTCTGTCCAGACTTTTTCTTTCTTTTCCCATACAGAAACACCGGTATATACCTGATGAGTATTTGCCTGAAGTTTCTTTAATGTATTCACTGCATCCTCTGTATCATGAGGTTTGCCAAGGATCACATTCTCAAACACTACCACTGTGTCAGATCCGATCACAATTGTTCCGTCGGCACTATCTTTCATAGTGCGGATAACAGAAGCTGCTTTATCCGAAGCCAGCTGTTTTACTGCCTCTCCCGGATTGTCTGAGATACGATTCTCATCACCTGATGCAGGCAGCACTTCAAAATCCACGCCAGCCCGTTCCAACAGTTCTTTTCGTCTGGGTGAAGCAGATGCCAAAATAATTTTTCTCATAATAACCTCTTCTTTCCTGTCATAGTATACCTTGTATCTTTTTGGTATGCAACTGCTTTCATTAACTCTTTCCATAAAATTTCGCTTTCCTTTTTATCTGAAAAGTATTAAAATAACAATAACCTATAGCTGAATAAAATGGTGTCAGGAGTAAAAGATATTTTTATCCTGACTCGCTGTCAAAAATAGGAGAATATCAGAAAGGAGTTTATGATTATCATGGCTAAAATTAATAAATACTGGGGATATGTTGCAATAGGTGCCCTTACAGCAGCTGCTGCCGGTGCTGTAGCTGCCCTTATTGCCAAAAAAGGATCCTGTAAAGAGGATTTTGATTTTGAAGATGACTTTGATGATTTCGATCTGACTGATGAAAAGGAAACTGCTAAGGAAGATCAGGAACCTGCCGAAGATTTCCAGTCCTGGGAACATACAGGCGAGCAGTCTGCAACAGATGACACCGAAAGCGAAGAAGCTGAAGAAGATGCTGATACAGACGATTCTGAGAAGTCTTCCGATAAAGCTGCTGAAGTTGAGATTAAAGATGCAGAAGAGGAAGAAGATGCCGATGAACCCGAGAATTTTGAAGAGACTATGGACGCTGCATCTGAATCTGAAGAATAAACGTTACCGTTCACAGTAACGTAACCAAAAAGGAATGTTACTTCACGATTATACAATCGTAAAAGCAACATTCCCTTTTTATTCTGATTATATTACTATTTCAGTCTCATTATGCTTTCGGAAGTTTAAATGAGCTCTTCAGAGACACGATACGGTTGAATACCGGTGCACCCTCTTTAGAATCATGGATATCTGCACAGAAAAATCCTGTTCTTACGAACTGGAAGCTGTCATAGCCTTTTGCTTCCATAAGTGCTGGTTCTACATATGCAGTAACTTTTGTCAGAGAGTTCGGATTTACATTCAGAGAACCATCTTCTTTGTTGTATACACCCTTCTCCTCGTCTACGATATTCTCATAGAGACGTACTTCTGCTTTTCCTGCCTGACTTGCTTCTACCCAGTGAATGGTTCCTTTTACTTTTCTGCCATCCGGTGCATTGCCACCCTTTGTTGCAGGATCATAAGTACAGTGTACAACACGTACAATTCCATCTTCATCAGCTTCATATCCTGTACAGGTTACAAAATATGCGTTCATAAGACGAACCTCTGTGCCCGGGAACATTCTCTTATATTTCTTAGGCGGATCTACCATGAAGTCTTCTCTCTCAATATAGAGTTCTCTGCCAAACGGTATTTTACGGGTTCCCAGTTTTTCATTCTCCATATTGTTCGGAGCTTCCAGATATTCTACTTCGCCTTCCGGATAATTATCGATCACAAGCTTAATCGGATCAAGAACAGCCATCAGACGTGGACGTTTCAGTTTCAGATCCTCACGGATGCAGTATTCAAGCATTGCATAATCAACAGAGCTGTTTGCTTTGGATACACCGCAGAGTTCTACAAACATTTTGATGGATTCCGGTGTAAATCCACGGCGGCGCAGTGCTGCGATGGAAACCAGACGCGGATCATCCCATCCGTCTACGATGCCTTCCTCTACCAGTTTCTTGATATAACGTTTACCTGTAACTACATTTGTCAGATACAGTTTTGCAAACTCAATCTGCTTCGGCGGCTGTGGGTATTCCAATTCTTTTACAACCCAGTCATACAGTGGTCTGTGATCCTCAAACTCCAGAGTACAGATGGAATGTGTGATTCCCTCAATCGCATCCTCGATGGGATGGGCGAAATCATACATTGGATAGATGCACCATGTATCACCTGTTCTGTGGTGAGTCATATGAGCAACACGATAGATAACCGGGTCGCGCATATTCATGTTCGGAGATGCCATATCGATCTTGGCACGAAGCACTTTCTCTCCGTCTGCATATTTGCCTTCTTTCATCTCTTCAAAAAGCTGCAGGTTCTCTTCTACGCTTCTGTTTCTGTATGGACTTTCTTTACCCGGCTCTGTAAGAGTTCCACGATATTCACGGATCTGATCTGCTGTCAGGTCACATACGTATGCTTTTCCTTTCTGGATCAGCTTTACAGCAGCTTCATACATCTGGTCAAAATAGTCAGATGCAAAGAAAAGTCTGTCTTCCCAGTCAGCACCCAGCCATTTGATATCAGCTTTAATAGATTCTACAAATTCGCTTTTCTCTTTTGTAGGGTTTGTATCATCAAAACGCATGTTGAATTTGCCGTTATACTCCTGAGCAAGGCCATAGTTTAAAAGAATAGATTTCGCATGACCGATATGAAGATATCCATTCGGTTCCGGCGGGAAACGCGTATGCACGGTGTCATAAACACCCTCTGCTAAATCTTTATCAATGATATTCTCAATAAAATTTTTGGAAACTGTTTCGTTCTCCATCTTTTTCCCTCCTGTTGTCGTATTTTATACTGTTTTTTCACACATCTATATATAAAAAATACAACTGAATATTTTTTATGTCGAATGAATTTATATTATCATTGGAAATTCCATCTGTCAACCGTTTACACAACAGTGACAGGCCTTATATTTCTCAGACGTTACTGTTCACTCCGTTCACAGTAACGTAGCCAAAATTCATTCCAGATTGCCTGCGGCAATGGAATTTTGGCTTGTATGTCTCGGGATTTTGCATATTCATGCCAAAACACCTCGCGGGACAGTGGTGTGTGAACAGTAACTCTCAGACTTCATCTGCACTCTCTTTCAGCAGCTCATATCCTTGACTAACATCTTGCAAAATATTATAATTATATCAACATATCAAGGAGGTGCGGCAATATGAGTAATGCACTACCAATTGAAGATTTAAGTAAAACTTACCTGGAACATTCTATGGTTATCAATAACTTTGTTATCAAGATCGGCAGCCAAATCAAAGACAGCTTATGTCGTGTCTTTGGTGATGGTGTTCAGTATGAATGGCGTGAAAATGATGATAAAGTAATCATTCCTGACGTATCAATCATCTGTAACCTGAGAGACCGTAAGAACATTTCTTTCACTGGCATTCCCCGCTTTGTGATGGAAGTTTTGTCCAATGCCACAGAAGAATATGATCGACATGAAAAGATGGATATTTATTGCAAGGTCGGTGTCTCTGAGTATTGGATCGTTGACTGGAGAAAAAAATCTGTAGAGATTTATCTCTTCGATTTCAAAGAAGATGGCACTGGTTATCCGTATCTTTATAAGACTGTCACAGCCCAGAATAAAGAAGATTTACATCTGGTTATGTTTCCGAATCTGAAGATAACCTTTGACGAGCTGTTCGACATTGGTGAATATTAACACTACAAAGAGTAGGTGCTGTTGCATATTGATTTCATGATCTGCAT
>ERZ772818.2874-NODE-2874-length-12451-cov-4.184737_pt1 | contig 12451 bp, 10 predicted proteins | sample MGYA00580837_ERZ772818 | MGnify/ENA primary metagenome ERZ772818 (study PRJEB29015, sample SAMEA2737671) | human gut metagenome | biome: human gut; feature: human-associated habitat; material: faeces | place: China | collected 2012 ...
TAATTTTCCGTCAGCCGGTAAATCAGCCGTTGCAGACAGGTATAAAAGCTGTCGATTCTATGGTGCCTATCGGACGTGGTCAACGGGAGCTGATTATCGGTGACCGTCAAACCGGAAAAACTTCGATTGCGGTAGATACTATTTTGAATCAACGGGATAATTACCTTGCAGGTGATCCGGTATATTGTATTTATGTAGCTATCGGACAAAAAGCTTCTTCTGTTGCGACTTTGGTAAATACGTTGCGGGAACATGGAGCGTTGGAATATACGATTGTGCTTGCTGCCAATGCATCCGATTCGGCTTCGATGAGATATTATGCACCGTTTGCGGGTGCGGCTATCGGAGAGTTTTTCAGGGATAGCGGCCGCCACGCTTTAGTCGTTTATGACGATTTGTCGAAACAGGCAGTTGCTTATCGTGAAATATCTTTGATCTTGCGTCGTCCTTCGGGTCGTGAAGCTTATCCGGGTGATATTTTCTACCTGCATTCACGTTTGCTCGAACGTGCAGCTAAAATCATCAACCAGCAGGAAGTAGCCGAACAGATGAACGACCTTCCGCCTAGTCTGGTAGGCAAAGTGAAATGTGGTGGTTCGCTCACTGCGCTTCCTATTATCGAAACACAGGCCGGTGACGTTTCTGCTTACATTCCTACTAACGTAATTTCTATTACAGACGGACAGATCTTCCTCGAAACCGACCTCTTCAACCAAGGTTTCCGTCCTGCTATCAACGTAGGTATTTCCGTATCGCGTGTGGGTGGTAGTGCACAGGTCAAGAGTATGAAGAAAGTAGCCGGTACACTGAAGATAGACCAGGCTCAGTATCGCGAGCTGGAGGCCTTCTCCAAGTTCAGCAGTGATATGGACCCTGTAACAGCCATGGCCATCGACCGCGGACGTAAAAACAACCAGTTGCTTATCCAGCCGCAGTATTCACCGATGCCGGTGGGCGAGCAGATAGCCATTCTGTATTGCGGTACGCACGGTCTGATGCACGATATACCCCTTACTGCCGTACAGGCGTTCCAGGAGGCTTTCTTGCGCGAGATGCGTGCATCGCATGCCGACATCCTGCAGCAGTTGGCAGCCGGTAAGGTGGGCGACGAGATGACTTCAGTGCTTGATAAGGTGGCCGCAGATACGGTTCTTCAATTTAAAGCTTAATTGTTATGGCATCATTAAAAGAGATTAAAGGGCGAATATTCTCCGTGCGAGGCACTTTGAAGATAACCTCTGCCATGAAAATGGTGGCATCTTCCAAGTTGCATAAGGCTCAGGAGACCATCGAAAATATGCTTCCGTACGAAGCGCGGCTTCACGGCATTCTGACACGCTTTTTGCGTTCGGAATGCAGCGTGGAATCTCCTTTCGTAAGCGTACGTCCGGTAAAACGGGTGGCATTGGTGGTATTTTCATCAAACGGAAGTCTGTGCGGCGGTTTCAATACTGCTGTAATCCGGCAGGCAGAGCACATGCTCGAAGAGTATGCTTCGTTGGGTAAGGAGAATATTCTAGTCTTTCCCGTGGGCCGGAAGGTAGCCGAGTCTCTTCGTAAAGCTGGATGGACCGTGCGGGGTGATTTTCAGCGCATGGCCGACAAGCCTAATTATGCGGATGCATCTGCACTGGCCGAGCAACTGATGGAATTGTATGTGGCCGGTGAAATCGATAAAGTAGAACTGCTGTATCATCATTTCAAGTCGACAGCGTCGCAGGTACTTACGCGCGAGCAATATCTTCCGCTTGATCTTTCTTCGCTTTCATCGGCAGGAGAAGCACAGCCGGAGGAGAAGTCGGAAGGCAAATGGCTTTCTTATTACATCGTAGAGCCGTCGCCCGACATGATTTTGCGTGAGCTGCTGCCCCGTGTTATCCGCTTGAAATTGTATACGGTCTTGCTCGATTCGAATGCGTCCGAGCATGCAGCCCGTACGGTTGCCATGCAGACGGCTACCGACAATGCCAACGAGTTGCTTCAGGACCTGACGCTGCTTTACAACAAGAGCCGTCAGCAGTCTATTACCAACGAGTTGCTCGATATTATCGGAGGCTCTCTGGCTTAAAAAGGTTTATTACCCTTCCATATTATATGTATTAATGAATCCGTCCTTGGATGTTATGTCCGGGGCGGATTTTTTTTGTTTCTCATCGTTCATGGATTTCATTGCGTAATGAGTTCATTACATGAATGCAAAACACGCGTCATTGCTATGCCAAAGATACGGTACAGCAATGACGCGTGTTTGTGATTGCAATGATGCACTGCGAAGACAGGCTTATTCGTTTTGGCTCATTTCCATGGCAGCCTTAAAGAGGTCGTAATCGTAGAGCAGATAGATGGAGTCAAGTTGGGCCGGGCTCCAATGCAGGGTGTCGGGTGCCGAACCAGCTTCCTCCAGCAGCTGCTTGATAGCTTTCAGCTTTTCCTGTTGGCTGCCGAAACGGTGGCGTTTCTGTTTCAGAACCTTTTCCACGAAAAGCGTAAATGTTTCTTCCATCTTTTCCGGCAGTCGGCTATCGGGCAGAGAAGAGCATAGCTCCGGGTCTTGAATGGCATTGTAGAGCGGGAGCAGATACTGGTTCTCCTGCTGGATAAGAATAAACAGCAGTGGAGCGATGACCGGTTTTCCGATGGCTACGATTTCGTTGAATTCCGGATAGGTCCGAATATCCGGTGAGCTTCCTTTCTGCTTGTCATCCATATACTTCCTTCTCAACTCGGTAAGCAGCTGATTGAATGCAATATGCTGCTTGAAAGTAATCGGTGCCGTGTTGGGCAGCAGTAGGATAGGTTCTTCCATTGCAGCTTCTTCGGCATCGGGCAGCTCAGCATCAGCTTCTGCCCCCATCGTCTGTTTGAGATGGAGATACAGCGTGAATGCCTTTTCGCGGTCCTGTTGCACAATCTGCCAGTTGCCGCTGTCGATTCGTCCGTTTACACGTGGGTCCATAATGACCTCTCCCTTATAGAGAAAACCAATGCGGTGACCTATGTTCTTTTCTGTAGCATCCGCAAAGACCTGTACTTTTTCCGGTTTTAATCCTCCCGATAGGATATAGGTGGTAACTCCATCGGCTGTTGCAGAATCAAGCTGCAATCCTCTGAAATCGGGAACTGTTACAATAGGTGTGTCGGCCACACTGTCTTTCACTCCGTCTGTAAGTACATACCAGCCGTCGACTTTCTGTCCGCTGCAGGCAGCCAGCAGACCGCCGGCCAGCAGACATCCGCATGTACTCTTTATAACTTTTGAAAAATAGAATTTATTCATTGATGGTTTCCTCCCATTTTCTTGCATTTACCGCTGAATTCCAGAATGTCCAGACGAATGATTTCTGTCCGGTGAAAAGATTTGGCGGCATATTCCATGCCCACCACTTTATGGTCGGGCGAATACTTGCTCACCAGTAATGACAGAGCCGACATACGCTCGGCCTCGTGCAGGCTGGCGTGGGCTTCGCATTCCAGCACAATGCTTTCATATTCAGTCGTAAACTGGGCTGGCTGCACCTGTGTGCGTCCTACCACACAGAAAGAAACCTTGTTGCATTGCGCTATGCACCGCAACTTGCGTCCGGCAGGAGCACAGTGCAGATAGATGGAATTGCCGCGGTCCCATACATAGTTCACCGGAATTCCGTAAGCACCTTCGCCACTGTCACTTTGCATGGAGAGTACCCCGTATTCACCTGATTTCAGCAATTCGCATGCCTTTTCGTAATCCAGCAGGCGGTCTTGTCTGCGGACTGTTTCGTTTTTGTATTTCATAATGATATAGCTTGAGATTCGAAAAAATGGTTTTAAGAGTAAATTAGGATGTTTATTTCTGCGTTCTCTCTTTTGAATTCAATTTAATGCATTAATAAATGAATGTTCTTTTTTGAAGCTAAAAACTATAACATCTAACATTACACTTCTCAAAATAACAAAAAAGGCATGATAAATACACTGAATTTTTATAAATTTCTATTAAGAGTTGTGTCTGTTGTTGCACTGATAAATATTAAGATTCAAAAAAAAATGGAATCTTATTCTCGCTTTTCGTGCGTATTTCATTTTTAATAAATATGTATTCTGTTCTATCTAAGTAGTTATGGTATCAATTATAAGAGCCAGTATTATCTCCTTACTGAATGATAGAATGTTTGCGACATGGAGGAAGTTCGAGTTTTACCTTCAATATTACCCTATTTTCTACTAGTTCTTTTAACTGGATGTCAAGCGCATGGGGTTCGGTAAATATTTTATGAAATCCCTTTAGGAAGGTGGTACGGTAGCACAATTTCTCCAAGAATATCATCTCAATATTGGAACTTTGTTCACGGTTTTACAGTTGATGACATACATAAGGATAGGAAAAGATAGTAGACAATGTGTGTATTGGGGCAAAATATGGGATGGTTTTGAAGTGCATTGTATATTGAAAGTTTACTGTAAAAGATGACAATAAACTGTTGTATGTACCATACACTATATTTAAGGTCAGAAATAATTAAACTTGAGTTTGGAATTTGAATGCCGATATAATTATTTATTTTTTTAGGGGGCCTTTCGGCTTATTGTAGAGGAGTTTATGAGATGTTTTGTAAGAGAGTACCAGTGGTCTATCTGAAGCCTTTTGCCGCTGATATTGTTTTTTATTAGTCCATTAAGATGGACATAATTGAACTTAGTAGATTTGTTCCTTGTACCAAACAGACACCATTTATTATGGAACAGTTCTAGACTTTTTGGTTGAAAACGTCATTCCACTTTATTGATTTTATTATTGGTATAGAATATAATAAATCATACTTTTCTTTGGTACACTCTGATATATCAGGCTGGTATTCAATTTTATGTGGTACAATCAGGAAATATAATCTTGTGTAAGAGAGAAGAGCTGCTTTTTAGAATTATATTAAAAATATTTATTTTTTTAACTCTTTTGAAAATTTGTATTTTAATTATCTATTACAATATTTTGTAATATCTTTGTATATATAGTATCTTTGAATTATAAATAAAATCGAATAAAAGTGGATGGATTTTATAATCAAGGCAAAACAGTAAAATGGTTAGCGGAGTAATTAATAAGTCTGTTTGTATAGTAATAAATAGTGGAGTGATAGTTCTCAATCAGATTGGGAAACTTTAAATAAAATAATTACAACAATTTTAAATATAAAAAACTTGATTAATATTAGAAAACAATAAAATGAATTGGATTGAAACCCTCATAAAAAGAAGTTCACCTATTCTTCCATATAATATGGAAGAAGGTGCGCTTATAAATAAATTGATACATAAAGCTGTTAATCTGTCTAATGAGAATTTTGACTTTGGATTGGTAATCGCAGCTTTTTACGATTTGGTAATTTCTAGTGTTTATTATACAAACATCACTAATACAGGATGGTTGTATTGTAATTTGAATTCTTCAAAACTTATCCTTCCTTTTGTTAATTGCTGTCCTGAGCATGCTTTGCAAGGTGAGTTTATTTTTCACAAATCAAGTAAACCTACATCTGCTAAGATAGGGCAAGCAACTTCTAGAATACTATTATTGTTTTATAGAGAATTATTCAAAACTTTTGGTAAGGATATAGAGGTACTTAAAGCGATAGAACCTGCAGATGCTATCTTATATAATAAATCAGAAAAGAAAATATTTTTGGGGGAAATCAAGTCGTCTCCGCTTTTAACAATGCCATTATCGATGAGTTGTGAGCCACTTACGACTTTTGATAGAGAAGGTGTTATTGTTGATCTTCAACATGATGCAACTAATAATCCGTTCATATTAAACAATACAATAAAAATAATTCTACCTGTACTTCAAGAAGGTAAATGGTTTCCTCAATATTACGAATTAGGGAAAAAGATTTCAAATACTGATGATTCGTTTGCATATCGAGGTATTAGTAAGCTTATAGAAAACGATGATTTTGTCAACAAATATCTTAAGTATTGGATGGCATCTTTTGCGTCTTATTGTCAGAAAGATGCTTCAACTAATATTTTTTGGTTAACCAATGCTTGTGGAAAACCTAATAACCTTCCAAACAATTGGACTGGCGGTGTTACATGTATTAGCGATGAAAAGACAAGTGTTGGCATGGACAGGACAGATGATATAAAGAAAGGTATTTATCAAGTTTTAAAGCTCGGTGCAGAAGGCAAATTAAGAGAAACTGGTTGGGATTGCAAGGTTGGTATAATTTCAAATATTCATCCTGCACGGCATTTTAATACGTATCTAAAGCCAATAAAAGATTTAATATGGACAATTGGAGATGAGAATAATATAAAGATAGCAGGAGATTTAGATCCCAATGTCCCGATGTATAATCTCTTTGATGGTATTATAACATTTACTGATAACTATATCAGGGACCCTTGGCTTGCAGACAACTTAAAAATGATAATCAAATGAAATATTTTCTCAAACTTAGAAGTAATATAGTATTAGAGGGAGATATACAATTAGCATTTCGGGAGATTAATCACTTATTTGAAAAAACTATAGAAATTAGAAGGGATAATATTAAAGATTTATCTGTTTTAATTACAGAATCACAATTATATTCAAATATTAGAACAGGAGAGATAATTGGCTTTATTTCAGAATCTCCGAAGGTTAGCACTGATAAATTGATACGGTATCTATCGTTTATTCAAGAAATATGGTGTACAGATTCATCGTTTGAAGATAAACCATATGCAACAAAGGTTGGTACTGTATATTGTGCAATTCCTATGATGGCAATGTCTGAATATTTATCTTATGTTACTAAAATAACAAATACAACGATTAGTGAGATTGTTCGTTCTTTGGCTGGTGTTATTGATACTCCAAAATCATTAGCTAAGGTGCTGAATCGTGTAAATACCTCTTCTCCACACGTACACTCATTTCATAAATATAAGGCAAAATTTTTTCCTCGTTTTGTTCGTTCATTGATAGTATCAAATTTAGATCTGTCAAAAGGTAACTATGTGGTATGTGATCCTTTTGTAGGATCTGGCACAACTTTAATTGAGTGTAGTTTAATGGGGATTGATTCTATTGGCTATGATATTGATTCATTGTCATGTTTTATATCTGAGACAAAAGTAACAGCCCTGAATATAGCTGTTAATGATTTAACTGTAGCTATGCCTATTTCAAACAAAATAAAAAATAAGACAGAATATTCTTTCCCAGAAGAGATTCAAAAAAAATTTCGCCGTTGGGGTACATTAGATGTAATGTATGCATATGAAAATGAAATCTCAAGGGAATTAGATTTGATTAATAATGAAATAGGATTCTATAAAGTTCTCAATCAAATTGCGCTCAGTGATGCCCTAACCCGTAAGTTTACTATTAGAATGATGGGAACAGGCTCAGGTAGATTTGCTTTGGAAATAGGAAAAACATCTCTTCAAACGTTGCTAAAAGGAAATATGAAAACATCTATTCATGCTTTAGAGGTAATTAAAGTTTTGAGGTCTTGTTATAATTTGGATGTGAAAGATGGAACTGTTATACATGGAAATGCAACTAAACGTAGTTGTGATGATAACTATTATGACATAATTGTAACTTCTCCCCCTTATCTTCCTGCATCTTCAGGTAGAGAAGATTATCTTGTTGGTAAGATGATATCCTTAAAAGCTCTTGGATTCTATGAAGATAAAGACTTAATCATGACAAACAGTATAGGTTCGATGTCTAGCCAGAGTGAAGTATCTCTTGAAGGTTTGCCTAAGTCTGTTTCAGATTTATACAATTGGCTTATTAACGACAAGCTTAGAAGTATTAAAGCAGCTCCTGTAGTTTCGTATTATCATTCATTAAAGCAATCGCTATTAGAAGATAAACGAACTGTTAAAGATGGTGGGACGATAATATATATTATAGGAAAAGAATCTATATTTTATAGTAATACCACAAAAGAAATTCTGTATAAGGTAGAATGTGATAATATATTTAAGGAAATCGCAGAATCTATTGGTCTAATAATTAAAGAGAGAATTAATATCGAATTGGACAAAAAGAATACTGTTGCTAGACCAAGATCTTCTGATAAGTATTTTGAGTCTGCAATAATCATGATGAAAAGATAAGTTTAAGATTTTAAACAAGTATGAGGGTATAAAAACTGTGGATACGACAATTTCAGAAATATATGATTATAATAAAGTGCTTATTGTGAGGCCTTTGTTGGATTAATGATAGTTGTATTTCACTGATAAATTTTTAAAATTATAGAAATCGATGCTATAGATTATGTTTCAATCAACTACGAAAGGGGTCCTACATTTTGAGGATTTAGCGCCTGATATGTTTGAGAGAATGTATCGCTACATTCTTGATTCTTCTGATCAATATGAGAAAATTCGATCATATGGGATTGAAGGCTCAGATGAAGGAGTAGATATATTATGTGTTGAAAAGAAAAGTCAACTTAGATATTTTATTCAATGTAAACGATATCAAAAATTATCAGAGTTTGAACTGCGAAAAATTGTTAATAGAATTATTGAGGGTAATAATGATTATAAAGGACAAGTATTAGTGGTGGTTACATCATGTGATGTTACCAAAAAAGCGTATGAAAACTTTGAAGCTTATGCTAAAGAAAAAGGTTTTTTAGAAGTGAATATCATTGGCAAAACTTCGTTGGATAGTTTGTTACACCATGAAAAGTATCAGCTTATTAAGGAACGATGTTTTGGAAGTGAGTTCGATAAAGAAGAAAGAGCGAGAAAAAGGATGAGAGATTTCAAGGTTGGCATGAAATTAGTTGAAAAAAAACTTTTATACGAAAATAAACAAGTATCTCTTAAAACTTGTATGGATTTTCTTAAACATCCTGAGTGGAAGTTTAAGGAAAATGAAGTGATAATTCGTTCTATATACGATGAGAGTTATCCAGACTCAAATGAAACGGGAGAATATAGCACATGGTTTAAATCATCATTACATGATGTTTATAGCAATGGAATTCAGATTTATGTAGCACCTTGGATTTACGAAACAATTATAATTAATTCAAATGGGCAATGGTTATTAAAGTCTGAATTTGAAAAAATACAATACGAAGGTGAAATATTAGAGCTAAAGGTAAATATTATTGGTAGAATACCATTTTATAATATTCTTGATATTGAAGATGGTGATAATATTTTTTCATGTCCTCACTTATTTTGCAGATTTAATGGGAATAAGGGACCCTTTTCTGAGATATGTTATGAGTATGTTGACTTCAATACCTATGAACGAATTTTATTTGAGAAAGGGGAACTAGCTAGAATTTCAGAGTTCGAATTTCAGAAGCTGAAAGAAAGTGTATACACTAATGAATAGTATGTTTTCATAAATGATGACGAATAAAAGGTCAAACTGACTGATTTTAAGTGTAAGTTTAGGATTAGTCGGTTTTATTACTATGCTTACAATTTCTACTAATACAAATATACCAATGTTGAAGGGGCAAAATGAGTTTTTACGAAGATTTTTAGATATTTCTGTGGGAGTATTGTTGCGTAGTCACAGCCATAAATATTTCATTTTCCTACAATCAGTTAATTAATGTATCTGACTTTAAATGATTAAAATAGTTGAGTTTAAATGAATTGTGGTTTTGTTAGAAAGGAATACAGTAAACTACTTGATGAAATCGGGGAGCAAGTCGTTTTGCTTGTAGTGTGACCGGATGAATGTTATCGCATGTTTTTTTGTCCATGCTCTTACTATAAAGGTAGTCCTATTCCTGTCTTTCTAGACACATTTTTTGAACATCTCGTTTTCTTTATCTAATGCGCCAGGCAATGTCATATTTACCTCAGTCTCTGATAAGTCTAACATTCATTTTAATCGTTTCTCATAACTTTCTAAATCTCAAATTATACTGCATTAATCTGTTGCAATCCGGTGAATATTCCAGAGATTTCACTAACTTTGCACTTTCAAAAATCTTCAAATTAATAATTAACTATGAAATCGGATATCGAAATTGCTCGCAGTATTGAACTGACCAAGATTAAGCAAGTGGCTCGTGACTATGATATTCCTGTTGAGGAAATTCAAAACTACGGCCGTTATATAGCTAAAGTCCCCGAAACACTGATTGATGAAGAAAAAGTAAACAAGAGTAACCTGATTCTGGTTACAGCCATCACACCTACCAAAGCCGGTATCGGTAAGACTACCGTTTCTATCGGTCTGGCGCTGGGATTGAACAAGATTGGCAAGAAGGCCATTTGTGCGCTTCGTGAGCCGTCTCTGGGTCCTTGCTTTGGTATGAAGGGTGGTGCAGCCGGTGGTGGATATGCACAAGTGTTGCCGATGGAGAAAATCAACCTGCACTTTACGGGTGACTTCCATGCCATTACTTCGGCTCACAACATGATTGCTGCTTTGCTTGACAACTATATGTATCAGAACCGCGACAACGGTTTTGCCATGAAGGAAGTGCTGTGGAACCGTGTACTCGACGTGAATGACCGTACACTGCGTTACATCGTTACCGGCTTGGGTGGCAAGACCAACGGTATCACACGTGAGTCTGGCTTTGATATTACTCCGGCATCCGAAATTATGGCTATTCTCTGTCTGGCTAAGGATGAAGACGATTTGCGTCGCCGTATCGAGAATATTCTTTTGGGCTTCACAATCGACAACAAGCCGTTTACAGTGAAAGATCTGGGCGTGGCAGGTGCTATCACCGTATTGCTGAAAGATGCGTTGTCGCCTAACCTGGTACAGACTACTGAACATACAGCTGCATTTGTTCATGGCGGTCCGTTTGCCAACATTGCTCACGGATGTAACTCTGTACTGGCTACCAAGCTGGCAATGACTTTCTCTGACTATGTAATTACAGAAGCTGGTTTCGGTGCTGATTTGGGTGCTGAAAAATTGTACGACATCAAATGCCGCAAAGCTGGCCTGCAGCCTAAGCTGACACTGATTGTTGCTACAGCTCAGGGCTTGAAGACGCACGGTGGCGTAAGTCTGGATTTGATTAAGGAACCGAATATGGAAGGACTGGTTGAGGGTGTGAAGAACCTTGACAAGCACATCGAAAATCTCCGCAAGTTTGGACAGACAGTTGCAGTAGCCTTCAACCGTTATGCCAACGATTCTGAAGAAGAAATTGAATTTGTACGCCAGCACTGTGCAGAGATGGGCGTAGGCTTTGCTGTCAACAATGCCTTTGCTGAAGGTGGTAACGGTGCTATCGAACTGGCTAATCTGGTGGTGGATACCATCGAAAAACAGCCTTCGCAGCCGCTTACTTTCGCTTACGAAGAAGCAGGCAGCGTAGAAGAAAAGGTAACCAAGATTGCTTGTGGCATGTATGGTGCTAAGCAGGTTATCTTCGGTCCGGCTGCCCGTAAGAAACTGAAGATGATTGAGGAACTGGGATATACCAACTTCCCGATCTGTATTGCGAAGACACAGTATTCGTTCTCTACAGATGCTACACTGTATGGTGTGGCAAGCGGCTTCAACTTTGCGGTGCGCGACATCGTAATCAATGCCGGAGCTGAAATGCTGGTTATCGTAGCGGGCGAAATCATGCGTATGCCGGGTCTGCCAAAGGTTCCGCAGGCATTGCACATTGATATTGTAAACGGTGAAATTGAAGGATTGTCTTAAAGAACCGTTCTTTCACAGGTAAAATAAAAGCTCCTTGCAAGCCTTCAAGATGAAGATTTTGCAAGGAGCTTTCTTTATGTATTAACATCTACGCTTGTATGCGGTCAGTCAAACTTGCCGTAACGGGTAGGCAGAAGCTTGCGGTCGCCCAGCGTATTGTCTACTCTGGCTACGTTAATCCAGAACTTATTTTCGCGGACTGATGTTATCGGATATGCAGCCTTTTCACGACTATAGCCATGCCGCCATTCATTGCCTACGACTTCATATTCCGGATGGGGAGCATTTATCAGTACATTGTCGGTCTTGTCGGCATCACCGTTTTTCACTTCTTCTATTTCGTGATAAATCTCTTCCATGGTGTCGACGAAATTCTTCAATTCGGCCAGACTTTCGCTTTCGGTAGGCTCAATCATCAGCGTACCGTGTACGGGGAACGACAGAGTAGGCGCATGATAGCCGTAGTCCATCAGACGTTTGGCTATATCGTTTTCACTGATACCTGTTTCTTCGTGTATCTTTCTGCATTCCAGAATCATTTCGTGTCCCACAAAACCGTTGGCACCTCTGTATACCACACCATAGCTGTCCTTGAGGCAGGCTGCCAGATAGTTGGCATTCAGAATGGCAGTCTGGGTACTTCTGGATCTGGCGCTGGCACTCTATGAGGATCAGACAACATTTGATACGATGGAAATTGCGCAGTACGAGCGGTATGGGGAAACAGAATGATCACCTTGGTTTTGGGCGGAAGCGGCAGCGGAAAATCGGCTTACGCAGAGCATCTGCTGGATGGAAAAACGAATAAATATT
>ERZ772818.2875-NODE-2875-length-12449-cov-4.731160_pt1 | contig 12449 bp, 9 predicted proteins | sample MGYA00580837_ERZ772818 | MGnify/ENA primary metagenome ERZ772818 (study PRJEB29015, sample SAMEA2737671) | human gut metagenome | biome: human gut; feature: human-associated habitat; material: faeces | place: China | collected 2012 ...
ATACGGAAGAAAAATGGCGTAAGGCGGTTGAGGAGTATGATATGCCTTGGCTGCATGTCCGCAATGGGGACAATCCTGATGTATCAGTCCTTTATGCCGTCCGTGGCTATCCGACAAAGATTGTGATTAGTCCTGAAGGTACTATTCTGAAGGTAGTAGTAGGTGAAGACCCTGAGTTTTATACCTATTTGGACGGATTAATGAAGTAAGTTTCCGTAAGTTGCGAAGTTATGAAAACAAAGTCATTTTATATTCGCATCCAAGAAAAGGGATACTAAACAGCATGGCTGGGTGTATTTGTTAAATAAATATTAAATATTATCTATTTCTTAATTTACTTGTAAGGGATTTCTATTTTTGAAAGATATATAAGATAAAGGCAGAGAAAAGGGTAATATGGAATTTCTGATTATATATTACAGAGAGCTCTCCTTCTTGATGTGAGGAGGGCTTTTTTATTTATATAAATAGCCATTCCTGGATTTTATTATTCTAAAATGCTATGAAAAATAATCACCTTTTGATTTTAGGGTGGTTGGGATAATATAATGCTAACTTTAAATTAAATCTATAATGGCAGATACAAGAAAAACTAAGATTGTATGTATAATGGTCTTTTTCCTGAATTGTATCAATCTTTTTTCTTCCGACAGGATTATTGAGATACAGGCAGAGGCTGGGGGGGATAATCAGAATATCTATAAAGCAATACAAATGGCTTCTGGCAGTAAAGGAAAGCCGGTAACCATAAAATTACACCCAGGTGTTTATGATTTTAGTCGTTCAGAATCGACAGAAAAGTTGTATTACGTGTCTAATACGACATCGGAATCAGAAAATCCGAATCCTGTAAAACATATTGCCTTGTTGTTGAAAGATTTGAAGAATGTAACGATTGATGGTTCTGGTTCTACACTTTTGATGACAGGAGAAATGACTTCGTTTGTAGTGGATAACTGCCAGAATATAACTCTGAAGAATTTCAATATTGACAACAGTAATCCAACCCAGACTGAATGTACGGTAAAGGAAGTTGGGGAAGATTATTTAATTGTAGAAGTCCATCCCACTTCTCAATATAAAATAGAAAACGGGAAGCTGATATGGTATGGTGACGGTTGGTCGTTCAGTGGAGGTATTGCCCAATCTTATGATGTGGTAAAAGATGTGACATGGCGCTCCTGGAGTCCAATGGATGGATTGAAAAAGGCTGTAGAATTACGACAGAATCTGCTTTACCTTCAGTATGAGAAGAAACCGCAGGCTCGTCCGGGTATTGTATTTCAAATGCGCGATGGTATACGTGATGAGGTTTGCGGGTTTATAAACCGTTCGGAAAATGTACGTCTGGAAAATGTGAATTTTTATTATTTAGGGAATTTTGGAGTTGTATGCCAGTATAGTGAAAACATAAGTTTTGAACATAGTAATTTTATGCCTAAACCAGGTTCTGGCAGAACAAATGCCGGTTTTGCTGATTTTATTCAAGTATCTGGGTGTAAAGGCAAAGTCCGGATTTCGAATTGTAATTTTTCGGGAGCTCACGATGATCCCATCAATGTGCATGGAACACATTTGAAAGTAGTGGAATATCTGGATGAAAAGACAATTAAAGTCCGTTTTATGCATCATCAGACTTTTGGTTTCGAAGCTTTCTTTAAAGGAGATGAGGTAGAACTGGTAAATGCAGAGAGTCTTTGTAAGGTTTGGGCAGGCAAGATAACAGATGCTCGTCTGATTAATCCTCGGGAGATGGTTCTTTCATTGAATAAAGAGATCCCTACTTCAGTAAACAGCCTTTCCAATGTTGTTATTGAGAATGTAACTTGGACTCCGGAGGTGGAAATTACAGGAAATCGTTTCTCTCGTATTCCTACTCGCGGTATATTGCTGACAACCCGGAAAAAGTCGCTGATAGAGAATAATGTTTTCTATGGTATGCAAATGAGTGCAATTCTGGTTGCAGATGATGCTATGAGCTGGTATGAGTCGGGGCCGGTACATAATCTTACGATCCGCAGAAATACTTTCCTGCAGTGTGGTGGTCCGGTTATTCTGATTGCTCCTGAATACAGAAAATATGAAGGCCCTGTGCATAAACATATTTTGATTGAAGAAAATGTTTTTGAATCGGCCAATCCGGGTGTTTCGGCTATTTCAGCAAAAGGGGTAGACGGGTTGGTTATCCGTAACAATCATTATGGGATGAAGATGAAAAAGAATCTTGTAAATATTATGGATTGCGTAAATGATGTAGTAACGTATTAAATTGTAAACTCTATATACTATGAAGAAAATTTATTGTCTTTTGCTGTTTTTCTGTTTTTGGAATATAGGGATAGTAAATGCTTTTAATCATGATTACTCTCAGACCTGGGTTACTAAAATGTTTTTGTCAAAGCCTAACCCTAAAGGTGGATGCCTTGTGAATTTAACTTTTGAGCAGGCTTTGGAGGTAATCCGAGTTACAGACAACCTGTCTTTGGGTATCCCGAAAATAGTTTATCTGGTGGGATGGCAGTATAATGGGCACGATGACAAGTATCCGGCTTTTTTCGATGCCAATCCATTGTTAAAGCGCTCGTGTGACAAAACAGCGCTTGAAAGCCTTCGCTGGCTGATGCGTGAGGCCCGTAAATATCATACAACGGTGAGTCTGCATATCAATATGACAGATGCCTATGATGACAGCCCCCTATGGGATGAGTATGTGGAAAAAGATCTGATATCTAAAAATGCAGACGGCTCATTAAAGGTTATCGGTGAATATAACAACCGGAAAGCTTATCAGGTAAATTATCAGCGGGAGTGGGAGTCCGGTTATACCCAGATGCGTATAGACAAACTGCTTTCATTGATACCCGAGTTGAAGGATGCCGGTACGATACATAGTGATGCGTGGATTGCCCGTCCGAGTGAGGGGCATAATGAAACCGTTATTAATGAGGCTTTGTATCAGCAGAAGGCTGCCTTGTACTGGAAATCCAAGGGTATGGACATCACCAGTGAGTGGGTAATGGATTATATGATAGGCTATGTTCCTTATGCATGGCATTTTAATGGCTTTAATCAGGCCGATTATCTGAAATATCCGGCTACAGTATATACAGGAACCGGAATTAATCCTGATATCAAGAGCAGTGATCATGCGCTGGGCTTTCTGTTTGGAACTTCCTGTTATGGTGAGCCTATCTGGATGGGAGTTGATTATCATGTTTGGAAAGATGCTCTTGCAAAAGATTTCATGCTGAAAGTTCCCCAATACTTTTTCCTGAACCGTCTGGAACGTGATTCTGTTTCTGGCACCGGTGAGAACCGTATAGCGTGGTATTCAGATGGAGTATCAGTTTCCTTAAAAGACAGCACGGTGATGCAGTACGAACGGGTGTTGCGTAAGCAGAATACATTGTGCATGCCTGCCGTATGGAGAAGTGACAGAGGAATGCTACTATACAATGGAGATGGCAGTACAAATGCTTCTTTTGATGTGCCCTATAACTGGGGTAATGCTGAAAGAGCTAAGTTGTACCTTATAACTCCGGAAAAGGGGTTGGTTTACCAGAAAGATATAAAGGTAAAGTGCGGTAAAATTAAAATGAATATTGAAGGAAGAACTCCTTATTACATTATCCCGCAGTAAAAATGACGCAATAAATTTAAATGATTAATAGTTGTTTTATTAAGTTTACTTGAGAGCTGATAATTTCATGAATTATAATTTTATGATTTTATCAGTATCTCGGGTTGATGTGTTATGGCGAATATATGAAAACTAGAATAGAAATGAGGAAAATTTTATTGTTGCTATTGAGCCTTTCGTCTGTTTTTGCAGCTTTTGCCAAAAAGACTGACGGTGCTCTTGAGGTTCTGCAGCGGGTGAGCAGACAGACTTCAATTCCTGTAAATTTGGAGCTGAAGAAGAATGCCGGTAATATGTATTACGAGTATTCGGTTGTAGATGGTGTTCTTCATCTGAAGGGATCGGATAACGTGGCTCTTTGTCGGGGATTTTATGATTATGTAAAAACACATGATTTGGGAATGTATTCATGGAGTGGCAATAACATAGAGCTTCCATCGGAGCTTCCTGTGACATCGCCGGTGAAAGTTGTTTCTCCTTTTCAAAACCATTATTACTTTAATGTCTGTACATACGGTTACAGTATGCCTTATTGGGATTGGGCACGTTGGGAACAGGAGATAGATGATGAGTTCATCCGGATTGCAGGAGTTTCTGAGAGCAGTAAAGAAGAGCTGAAAAAAGTTGCGGCTTCCAGGGCAAATCCGGTGCAGAGACTGATCAAGACACTTGGAGATATTTTTGTGCCGATTATTCCTGCAATTGTTGCAAGCGGTTTCCTGATGGGAATTATGGAAGCACTGAACTTCATGGTAAACAATGGATTTTTGAATATTGATACCAGCGGTTCTATTTATACATTTGCACAGCTTTTCAGTAATACGGCATATACGTTCCTGCCAATCCTCATCGCATACAGCGGTGCTAAAGTGTTTGGTGCAAACCCGTATCTGGGTGCAGTTATCGGTATGATCATGATTCATCCGAATCTCCAGAATGCATGGACAGTTGCCACAGAAGGTGTTAAAGCAACTCAGAAAGTATGGTTTGGACTTTACTCTATTGATATGGTCGGATATCAGGGGCATGTAATTCCGGTTATCATTGCAGTATGGGTACTGGCTCAGATTGAGAAGAGACTTCACAAAGTAGTGCCGGCAATGTTTGATCTGTTTGTTACTCCGCTTGTAAGTGTCTTTGTAACAGGATATCTGACATTATCCATTATCGGACCTATCTTTGTTACTGTTGAGAACGGACTTCTGAATGGGATTCAGTGGCTGATCGCATTGCCATTTGGTATCGGAAGTTTTATTATGGGTGCGTTTTATGCACCGACGGTGGTTGCCGGTGTTCACCATATGTACACGATCATTGATCTTGGACAGTTGTCTAAATTTGGAGTTACTTACTGGCTGCCTCTTGCTTCTGCAGCGAATATTGCACAGGGTGGAGCCACTCTTGCAGTAGCACTTAAGACAAAGGATCAGAAGATTAAATCAATGGCAGTTCCGTCTGCATTAAGTGCCTGTATGGGAATTACTGAACCTGCGATTTTTGGTGTTAACCTTCGCTTTGGAAAACCATTTGTGATGGGATGTATTGGTGGTGCATTTGGTGCACTGTTTGCATCTGTTACAGGACTGGGGGCTACGGGAACTGGCGTAACCGGTATCTTTGGAATTCTTCTTTGTCTGAATAATCCGGTTTCTTATATTCTTATGTTTGTGATTGCATTTGGTGCTGCCTTTGTACTTACCTGGTTGTTTGGATATAAGGACACTAATGTTTCTGAAAAGACAGAAAGTGTTGAAGCTGTGGGAGATAAATCAACAACAGAAAAAAGCAATGCAGATGATTCTGTGCTTTATAGTGTATCAGAAGGAACTGCGATTTTGCTTTCCCAGGTAAATGACGCTACATTTGCTTCGGAAGTACTTGGAAAAGGAATTGCCGTAATTCCATCGAAGGGTGAAGTTGTTGCTCCATGTGATGCTGTGGTTGAGACTGTTTTTGATACAAAGCATGCAGTTGGTTTAAGTACGGAAAGTGGTATGGAGCTTCTGATCCATATCGGGATTAATACAGTGGAATTGAATGGAAAATATTTTACATCTCATGTAAAGAATGGAGATCACGTAAAGAAAGGCCAGCTTCTGGTTTCCTTTGATATGGAGAAAGTTAAGGCAGCAGGATACGATGTGACGACTCCTCTTATTGTAACGAATTCGGATGATTATAAAGATGTGAAAATTCTGTCGGAAGATTCGGTAACACCATCAGATAAAGTATTGGAGATTGTGAAATGAGTACGCTAACTAAAGTTCTTGAAAGAAATATAAAAGTAATTGAAAAGAACGCAGATCTGACAGAAGGAAGATTCCGGCTTGGACATCATCTGATGCCGCCGGTCGGATGGCTCAATGATCCGAATGGACTATGCTGGTATAAAGGCAGATATCATGTGTTTTTTCAATACGCTCCCTTTGATGTGGAAGGTGGACTGAAATTCTGGGGACATTATACAAGCGAAGATCTGGTAGACTGGAAATACGAAGGGACAGCTCTTTATCCGGATTCTCCTTATGACTGTCATGGTGTCTATTCCGGATCTGCATTGGCAGAGAGTGAAAAACTTCATTTGTTTTTCACCGGGAATGTAAAGATTGACGGTGATTATGATTATATTAATGAAGGACGTGAGACCAGTACGCTTCATGTAGAAAGTGAGGACGGAATTCATTTCGGAGATAAAGAAGAGATAATTTCTTTTGAAAAATATCCGGAAGAGTTTACCTGTCATATCAGAGACCCGAAAGTCTGGAAAGAAAACGACAGGTATTTTATGGTTCTTGGCGGACGTCTTAAGGGAGATAAAGGTGCAGTTCTGGTTTATGAATCAGAAAATCTGAAAGAATGGAAATTTAAACATATAATAACCACACCGGAAGCTTTTGGTTATATGTGGGAATGCCCGGACTATTTCGAACTGGACGGGAAGAAATTTCTGTCTGTATCACCACAGGGCTTGAAGAGGGAAGAATTTCGTTTTCAGAATATCTATCAGTCAGGCTATTTTCCGGTAAAAGAGGATGGCTCTGTAGATGAAAGAGACTTTCGTGAGTGGGATATGGGATTTGACTTTTATGCTCCACAGACCTTTACAGATAACAGCGGAAGGCGACTTCTGATAGGATGGATGGGAATGCCGGATGCAGAGGAGGAATATACCAATAAAACCATTGATGAAGGCTGGCAGCATTGTCTTACCGTACCGCGGGAACTGAGGGTAAAGGATGGAAAAATATTCCAGTATCCGGCAAAAGAACTGGAGAGACTCCGAAAAGAGAAAACAATTCTTGATGATGAAAAATCAATTGTTGAGGTTCGTGTAGAAGTAAATGAAGGTTTTGATCTGTTAATTGAAGATATTGCAGTGACAGACAGAAGTTTTCAGATCAGTATGGGCGGACAGATGCTCTTTAAATATGAAAATGAAATTGCGGAGATTGGATTTTCTGAAATTGCGGGTGCAGGAAGAAATAAGCGGAAAGCGAAAGTCAGTGAACTGAACAATATCCGGATTCTTGCAGATACTTCTGCAGTGGAACTTTATCTGAATGATGGAGAGATTGTATTCTCAACCAGATATTATCCGGATCGTGAAGATCTGCAGCTAAAGGTAAAAGGCGGAAAATTCAGGGGAAATCTCTGGAATCTTCGAAAAATGATATTCACAAAATAAGAAAATAAACGTATAATAAAGCAGGTGGGAAAGAAAATCCGCAGTCGGTTTCCCTGCCTGCTTTTTTGACATATTGGTATTTCTGGTGCTGAGAGATCTGGCTGTCAGAAAGAATATGTGTCCGGATGATATACGTGTTTTAAACCGACTGTTTATTATAGAAACAGGGACGACCGCAAAAGATAGCAGTTGTCCTTTACATAAATTATAAAAAATTTCAAATAATGCAATTCCAGACAATAAGACAGTTGCTTGATTATAATATATGACTGTCGGGTGATTATGATGAATTATACTTACATTGTTAAATGTGCAGATGGGACTCTTTATACAGGGTGGACAAACTGTCTGCAGAAACGTATGAAAGCACACAATGAGGGAAAGAACGGCGCGAAATATACAAGGACCAAAAGACCGGTTACACTTGTATATTATGAAGGATTTTCAACAAAAGAAGAAGCGATGAGACGTGAATATGAGATTAAACAATTTACCAGAAATAAAAAACTGGAGTTGCTGAGCTTCTGAACCCGTCAGATAAGGAGGATAAGAGAAAATGAAAAAGATGACAAAATGGCTTGCAGTATGCGCAGTATGTGTGATGGGCAGTGTTCCGGCCATGGCAGCAGAAGTACCGGATGTTACTGTAACACCGATCCCGATTGAAACACCGGCTCCGGATGTAACACCAATCGAGACACCTGCACCAACACCCATACCGGAGGTGAAAAATGGCTGGTATGAGTATGGAACAAAAAATAAGAAATATTTTAAAGATGGACAGTATCTTACAGGAATGCGTAAAATCCATGGTGAAGTTTATTATTTCAGTCCAAAAGGATTTATGAAAACCGGATGGATCAAATACAATAACAAGAAATATTATTTTGGTTCCAATGGAATACGTTACAGTGGCGTTAAGAAAATCAGCGGAAAATATTACTATTTCAGTGACAAGGGTGTTCTGAGAACGAAAACAGTTAAAGTTGGAAATACAATTTATTATTGTACAGAAAAGGGAATTCTGGAAGCCTGGAAAAAAGGAAAGACGATTTATTATCCAAATGGAAAGAAAATGAATTCCACCAAAGCGTATGAGTATGAGACTTTGCAGAGAGCAAAGGATGTTGTCAGCAAGATCACAAAACCGAGTATGTCAAAAAGTGAGAAATTTGAAACCTGTTTCAGATGGGTAATGTATCAGCATTATTACGATACCAGAAGAATATTTTATAATCAGACTGCATGGCCTGCGTTATATGCAAACGATTATCTGATACTGAGCGGAAAAGGCGGGGACTGTTTCTCAGATGCCTGTTCGTTTGCCTATCTTGCAAAGGCTCTTGGATATAAGAATGTTTATGTCTGCGTAGATACAACGGCAACTGACGGAAGCGGTCATTGCTGGGCTGAAATCGGAGGCAGAGTATATGATCCGCTGTTCGCAGAGGCGAAGAGCTATTATGGATATTTTGGCGTGGGATATGGATCCTATGGATTGTATCCGGAAAGAAGAGTAGCTGTGTAATATAAAAGCTTTCCTGCAGGGATTATGCTGCAGCAGAGAAAATTGTATTGTTAAGGGGTTGTAGCACCGGAAAAAATCCGGTGCTGCAACCCCTTGTTTTGTTTATTGGCAAATTGACGGTTATACAGGTAGTGGAGCAACAAAAAAGTACATGACAATGAAATGGCAGGCACTTCCAAGCATAACGAAGATGTGAAAGATCTCATGGGAACCAAAATTCTTATGTCTGGAATTAAAAAGCGGAACTTTTAATGCATAGATCACACCACCGATGGTATAAATGATTCCGCCTGCAAGAAGCCAGTCAAATCCTGCACGTGGGAGTGCATGGAAGATTGGAACAAATGCCAGTACACACAGCCAGCCCATGGCGATATACAGTACAGAGGACAACCATTTGGGACAGGTAATCCAACAGCCCTTTAAGATAATGCCGAGGACTGCAATACTCCATACCAGCGCGCACAGAATATATCCAATGCGGTTATGAAGAACGATCAGGCATACAGGAGTATAGCTTCCGGCGATCATCACAAAAATCATCATGTGATCCATTTTTCGCAGCCGTCGATTGACCTTCTCTGTAGAATCTACAGAATGATAAATGGTACTGGCTGCATAGAGCAGAACCATGGTAAGGATAAAAATACTTAAAGCAACAATATGGAGCACATCATAAGAACGCGCTGCCTTGATAATAAGAGGAACTGCTCCGACTGCAGCGAGAAGAAGGGCAATACCATGAGTGATCGCACTTCCGGGATCTTTTAATTTAAATTTCATAAAAACGCCTCCATTCATTCAGATAAATATAATGAAAACAATATAACATAGTTTTAAAAACTACATATCAAGTATATAAATACTATAGCACAAAAAAACAAAAAATCAAGGGCTTATTTTGGGAATCAAAGAAATGTTTGTCCGGCAATGCAAATGAGTTACAGGGTTGTGAAGATGAGGAAAACAGTTGAATCTATATGATAAATCTCCTATAATACAAGTAAAGTAAGTGGTAAAGGAGACAGTTCCATGGGAAAAACCATAACGATATGTTTTACAAATAATAAGGGTGGAAGTGGAAAAACCACAACCTGTTCAAACCTTGGAGCGGCGATGGCTCAGGCAGGGAAAAAGGTTCTTCTGATCGATGGAGATATGCAGTTAAATCTTTCTCTTGCTTTTTTTCCGGAGAACTGGGTGCTGGAGCAGGCGAAAGGAGAGAAGAATCTGTATTGCGCAATCGGAAAACAGGAAGAGCTCAGCGGTTATGTGGTACATACTCCCTACGAAAATCTGGATCTGATACCATCGTCTACATTGATGAGTTCTATAGAATATGAACTTTTTACAAAATGGCAGAGAGAATTTATCCTGCGAAAATGCATTCAGAAGATAAAGGATGCAGGAAATTATGACTATATTCTGATTGATGCACCTCCTACGCTGGGTGGTTGGGTGATGAATATCCTTTGTGCATCAGACCGGGTAATTATTCCTGTTGAGGCAAGTCCATGGGGAATGTTCGGACTTGCGAATATGTTTGAATTTCTTAATGAAGTAAAGCAGATTACTCCGGAACTGGAAGTTGCCGGAATTGCAGTGACAAAGGTAGATACAAGAAAGAGTTATTATAAACAGACAATGGAAACACTGCATGAACTTGAGGATATTCATGTATTTGAGCAGATCATCAGAGTGGACAGCTCTGTAGAATGGTCACAGGATAACAGTATTCCGGTTGTGGAATATAAAAAATCAAGCAGAAGTGCCAGGGAATATACGAGATTGGCAGAGGAGGTCATGGAATTATGTCAGTAGGCAGGGAGAGTATTCGGCGTGCAGCAAATGCAGGTGCCGGGAAAACCGTAAAGAAGCCCGTTGTATCCACAAAAGAGGCAGAGAAACCGGAAACAATATCTGTTACAGAAGAAAAGAAAAAAACAGCAAAAGGTTCTGTTCATATTAATGAGGAACTGCCGGTATATCTTCTTTAAAAGTTACTTGTAAGTGCTTGAGTATTTTGTTATTTTATAGAATATAATCAAGTGGTTGCGCAAAAAGTGGGGTATTTTATGGAAACAGAAGAAAAGAAGATATATACAATAGAAGATATCGCCCGGGAGCTTGGGGTAAGTAAGACTACGGTATCACGTGCTATTTCAGGAAAGGGAAGAATCAGTCAGGCTACAAGAGACAGAGTACGGGCATTTATAAAAGAACATGATTACAGACCCAATGTTGTGGCAAAGGGGTTGGCACAGCGTAAAACTTATAATATTGCACTGCTGATGCCGAAGGATTATGTTGCCACAGAGTTTCTCTTTTTTAAAGACTGTATGAATGGAATCTGTGAGATGGCTTCCTCCTATGATTATGATATTATTATTTCTATGATTGATGGAGCAGATGTATCGCAGATACAGAGACTGGAGGCAAATCGAAAAGTCGACGGGATCATTGTAAGCAGAGCAGTGGTAAGTTCCAAGGTACAGAAATATCTGAAGAACTGTAAGGAACCATATATATTGATCGGCCCGTCTTCAGATCCGGAAGTTCCGTTTGTAGATAACAAGAACCAGGAAGCCGGAAAAGAACTGACAAGTATTATGTTGATGAAAGGTTTTCGGAATCTGGCACTTCTGGGTGGAAATCAGTCCTACAATGTTACCGGAAGCAGATATCAGGGGTTTCTGGAAGCACATGAGGAAATGGGAGTTTCTGTTAACGAAAATCTGATCTTCATGGATACGGATAATCAGGCAGCAGTATCTGATGCTGTGAAGAGACTGCTTGAAGAAGGCGCGGATGGTATTGTCTGTATGGATGATGTGATCTGCAGCATGTGTCTGAGCAGTCTGAGGGAAAAGAAAATATCGGTTCCTGCAGAAATAAAAATAGCCAGTATGTATGACAGTAAGAATCTGGAATATAATAATCCACCGATTACCAGTATACGCTTTGATACGGTAAGACTGGGAAAGATGGCATGTGCGAAATTACTGAACATCCTCGGGGAGAAGCCTTTGGAGGATACGTCGACACTGAATTATCAGGTGATGCTGCGTGAGTCAACACAGTAGAAAAATGAAAAATCCTTTGTAATTATTGGAGAATCAATAATCAGAGGATTTTTTTTCATGGGAAATTACTTCATAATGTTTCTGTAACATAAAAAGTTCCCGGGCAGGATCGCATTGTGGAAGAGAGGAATTATGTCGCTGAAGCGACTCGCCACAGGCGGAGGAATCCTGCAAGCAGGATTCGTGTGTGTGTTTGAAAAATGGAAAAAGCAGTCATGAATTGTGTGATATGACAAAAAAGAGATTCGAAATTAGATAATAATGGCTAATTGACTTTATTAATATAAAGGAATATACTAAAAATATGAACAATCGGTTGCGCAAACAAACTTGGAGTAATTGCAAACCATATTCTGTAAGAAGAATGAAATCAAATCCCGTCTGCTTTGACTGAGAAAAGTAATGAGCAGCGAGAAGAGAGTGTTTTGAAATTGGATAGAGTTTAAATATGATAATGAAAAAGAAAACGATTGAAAATAGAGAGTTAAGAGGAGAACAGGTATGGACTTTAGA
>ERZ772818.2876-NODE-2876-length-12445-cov-4.119693_pt1 | contig 12445 bp, 11 predicted proteins | sample MGYA00580837_ERZ772818 | MGnify/ENA primary metagenome ERZ772818 (study PRJEB29015, sample SAMEA2737671) | human gut metagenome | biome: human gut; feature: human-associated habitat; material: faeces | place: China | collected 2012 ...
GGATTTTCTGACTTCTGCCAGACGGCGTGCCAGACGGTGCGCCAGTGCGATCGGCATCGGCAGATATTCCGGCGTTTCGTTCGATGCATAGCCGAACATCATCCCCTGATCGCCTGCGCCGATATCATACGGGTCGGCTTCATTGGATTTGGCTTCCAGAGACTTGTCGACGCCCATGGCGATATCCGGAGACTGCTCATCGAGTGCGATATTGATCCCTACGCTGTCCGCATCGAAGCCATAGGCAGATGTGGTGTAGCCGATGTCACGAATGGTATCGCGAATGACTTTCGGGAAAGCAATCTGCGCCGTGGTGGTGATCTCACCGAAGACATGCACCTGCCCCGTGGTGACGGTCGTCTCACAAGCGACACGGCCATTCGGGTCCTCTGCAAAGATCGCATCAAGAATGGCATCCGAGATCTGGTCACAGATCTTATCAGGATGCCCTTCGGTAACAGATTCAGAAGTGAATAAAACTTTTCTGGACATAGTGTTCCTCCTCAAAAAACGATGGGATTCTATGGAAAATCATTTTGCCATGGAAATACCGCTCCAATCACAGGATCGGTGTTTCCCTAAAACTAAAAAAGCTCTCCGCGCAGGGAGAGTCCAGTCTCTCATCTGCCAGCTTGCGCTGTTGGAATTAGCACCGGTTCCATCGGAATGGTTGCTGCAGCTTCCTTGGGCCAATCCCTCTGCTGCTCTGGATGAGTGATATTCAAATCGAAAATTATTGTAACATAGATATGCGCGTTAAAGCAATAGAAAAATTCAAGTTCTAGGGCTGAGGCAAGCTGTGAGACAGAAAAACAGAGATTCGCAGTCTTTGATCCTGAAACCCCTATCCCTAGGCCATGAACATGGACTGTCCGTTTCAACAGATTCAAAAACGCGAAAAGGGCGCAGCATTCATACTACGCCCTTTTTCCTACATATAGAACAGCAGGGTATCGATGATAAATACCGGGTACAGGATCAGTATCGCCCAGCCGATATACGCGAAGAAGCCGGGCATCTTGATGCCATCCTCTTCCGCGATCGCCTTGATCATGAAATTCGGTGCGTTGCCGATATACGTATTAGCCCCCATGAAGACGGCACCTGCGGAGATCGCTTCCAGCATGAGCGGAGTGACCGTGCCGACGGTGGTCACGACGCCTTCGGTCGCGCCAAGGCTCGCCGCAGTCTGCAGGAAAACAAGGTAGGTCGGGGTATTATCCAGACAGGAGGACAGGAGTCCGCACACCCAGAACATATGCCACGGCTGATCGATACCAAGCTCTGTGCCATGGACTTTGAGAAGCACGAGCGCTGGGATCATGGTGATGAAGATGCCGATGAAAAGAATACCGACATCGATCATCGGCACCATGGAAAAAGCATTCGCCTTGTGGATACGATAGGGCGTAGTGTGAAGAGACAGGAAGGAAGCCAGAAGGATCAGTGCGATCTCCACGATCGTCGCATACGGGAATACGATGTCATCAAAGACCGCTACCCCTGCCCCATCCTTGAAGAATGGTATATATTCCGGCAGGAAACCATTGGCGACGACGCCTATGATGATGATGCCGATGTAGAGGAAATTGCGTTTCCCATCAATATGGATCAGCGGCTCACCTTCTGCCACCTTGATCTCTTCCGGCATGCGTCCTGCCGCCAGATCCTTTTTGTAATAATGGCGATCCATCAGGTAAAAAATGGCAAAAAGGATGACCATATTCACCAGAAGGATCGGCGTCAGCTGGAATGTCCATGCAAAGGGTACGCCTCGCTGGAATCCCATGAAAAGCGGCGGATCACCGAGCGGCGTAAGACACCCGCCCATATTCGCCACGAGGAAAATCAGGAAAACCATGATGTGCGAAACATGCCGGCGCCATGCATTGATGCGGATCAAAGGACGGATGAGCAACATCGCAGCTCCCGTCGTACCGATCCAGCTCGCCATAAGCGTCCCGACAAGAAGGATCAGCGCATTCGTCTTCGGTGTGCCCGCCAGACGTCCGTCCACCATGATGCCCCCCGCTGTCGCGAAAAGGCCAAATAAAAGTATGATGAAGGGCACGAAGTCCAGTAGCACAGCTTCCAGAAAACGCTCGAGGCCTTCCTGCCAGCCGTAAATGTACGAGAACGGGACCAGAAATGCGACACTCCAGAACAGAGCGACCCATTTTTCATTCTTCCGCCACCACAGGCCATTCACCAAAGGCACGAGGGCTACCGAAAGAAGCAATGCGACAAAAGGAATGATACTCCAAAGAGGCAGCGACATATTCACCGCCTGATGCACCGCTTCTTGAGCAGATACCAAGGGAGAAGACCCCGCAGTCAGCAAAATGGCGTACGGAAGTGCTTTGAGGGATCGACGCATAGTTTTCACCTTCCATCAAGATTATGAGTGGGGAATATACTTTTCATTATACCAATCATTAGCGCACATGATTATTATTTATTTGTCTCCATTTCAAAGCTATATCATAGTCTGGGATTTATATTTTCAGAAAGCACGTACGTATACCGCGTGTTATCCCATAGATTATAAGCTATGTTTGAAGTGTCATATATGATATATATGTGAAAATATAGATAGCATGCAAAAACCGCGGCTCGATCGAGCCGCGGCGAGAATGAACAGATAAGGAAAGAAAGGAAAGTCAATAAGCTCTTGCGCTAGGGGCGATCGGCTGATGAAGATGCGTCTATAGGAAGCGCTCGATCACCGAGCCCCGATCACTACAACTAGAGGTAGAATAGCAGCGTATCAAGGATGAATACAGGGAAGAGAATTTCGAGCGACCATCCGATATACGCGAAGAACCCGGGCATATGGATATGGCTGTCTTCCGCGATCGCCTTGACCATGAAATTCGGAGCATTCCCGATGTACGTATTCGCTCCCATGAAGACAGCTCCCGCAGAGATCGCTTCCAGCATGACAGGCGTCACGGTGCCGACAGAGGTGATGACCCCGGACGTTGCCCCGAGGCTCCCTGCCGTCTGCAGGAAAACAAGGTATGTCGGTGTATTGTCCAGGAAGGAGGAAAGCGCCCCCGTGATCCAGAACATCTGCCATGGCTGATTGATGCCCAGTGCAGAGCCATGCGTCTCAAGAAAGACCAGTGCAGGGATCATGGTGACAAAGATGCCGGAGAAGAGAACAGCGACCCCTTTGATCGGATTCATGGAGAATTGGTTTTCCTTATGAATATTGGAAGGCGTGGTATGGATAGAAAGCTGGGCAGCCACAAGGATCAGAATGATTTCTACCAAAGTGGAATACGGGAAAACAATCTCCTCAAAGATCGGGATCCCTGCCCCATTGGCAAAGAATGGAAAGGCTTCCGGCAGGAAGTTATTCGCCATGACGCCCACGATGATGAGCAGGATGTAGAAGAAATTCTTTTTGCCATAGATCTTGACCAGCGGCGAATTATCATGGAGCTGCATATCGCTTGGCTGACGCCCGGCAGCCAGTTCTTTCTTGAAGTAATGGCGATCTATGAAATAGAAGGCAATGAAAAGAAGGATGAGATTCAGCACCAGGATCGGGAAGAGATGAAACATCCATGTGAAAGGCACACCGCGCTGGAAGCCCATGAAAAGCGGCGGATCGCCAAGCGGTGTAAGGCAGCCGCCCATATTCGCCACAAGGAAGATCAGGAAAACCATGACATGCGCCTTTTCCTTGCGCCATTCATTGACACGGATCAATGGGCGGATGAAAAGCATAGCCGCACCCGTCGTTCCGATCCAGCTTGCCATGACCGTACCCACGAAAAGGATCAGCGAATTGATGATCGGCGTCCCGGCAAGCTTGCCATGGATCATAATGCCGCCCGCCGTCGCATACAGACCATACAGAAGGACAATGAAGGGAATGAAATCGAGCAGGATCGATTCCAAGAGACGATAGATCCCTTCAGAAATACCATACGCATACGAGAATGGTATAAGGAAGAAGAGCGCGCACCCGAGCGATACCCACTTCGTATTCTTCGCCCACCACAAGCCATTGATCAATGGGACAAAGGCCACTGCGAGCAGCATGACAACGAATGGAATGACGCTCCAAAAGGGAAGCGACTGATTCACCGCCTCATGAAAGACTTCATCCGCGGAAACAGCTGGAATCGAGCCAGCGGTCAAAAGAATGCTATAGAAAATACCCTTGGTAAACTTGGACATGGGACTTCACCTTCTGAATGAATGCTTATGATTTCCGAAACGACATAGATGTCATAGACAGGACTGATAGTCAGATCAGACTTATCCACCGGACCCGCAAACCATTCGTTTTTGATACCGGAGATCGATCCATCGTATCATTCTAAAATGAAACACTTCATTTTTAATTGCGAATTCATCATGTAAAGCAGTCATGGCTTTAGAATAATTGATGACTCTTCTCATGCTGATTCCCCCTTATTCGTGTTTTTTGGAACAATTTCAATTATAACACCATTATCTGAAATGTTTATTATTTATTCATGCCAAGTTTTTATTATTTCCATAGATTGCAATTCATATTTTCAACTCTCCTTCTCCTTGTACCCTTAAAACGAATGTGTAATCTATGAATACGTCTTCCTATAAAATATAAATATACACTTTATGGTTACTGTATATACAGCCTATCGTCAACGGTCGTCTTCCGGTTGACTTATCCATTCCAAAAGACCCTCACCCAATAAAAAAACACGGCATCCTTTCGGATACCGTGTTTTTAAGGACATTGCTTCTTGCGCTGTATCAGCTTCTTTACAAGCTATTTAAGGAAGATGATGACGAAGCCATGTATAAAAATCCATATGAAATTCGACTCTGCGATTGAATCAGCGTTTCCTTAAAATGTATGTCGCAATAGCAAGTACACTAAAGCGCCGACAGCGGCCGTACAGGGGATCGTCATGACCCATGCCGAGACCATCTGGTAAGCGACACTCCAGTGGACCGTGCGGAAACGCTTCGCCCAGCCCACGCCCATGATGGAGCCGGTGACGACATGCGTGGTCGATACAGGGAGATGCAGCATGGTCGCAGAGAAAATGATAAGGGACGAATTCAGATCTGCCGCAAGACCATTGACCGGCTGCATGCGGAAGATCTTATTTCCGACAGTACGGATGATACGCCAGCCACCGACACTGGTACCGGCACACATCGCCGTCGCACATGCCACTTTGACTTCCCACGGCACCTCGAGCGCGCCGATATAACCGCCCGACAACAGTGCCAGCGTGATGATGCCCATCGACTTCTGCGCATCATTCGAGCCATGAGAAAACGCCATGAGTGCTGCCGATGCCATCTGGATGTGACGGGAGATGTAATTCACGCGCGACTTCCCTACATTTCTGAAAAAAACATAGAGGAGCGTCATGATGAAATAGCCCATGCCAAGAGCAACGATCGGAGAGCAGACGAGGCCGATGACGATCGTCAACACCCCGGCAAGGTGGATCGCACCTGTACCGTAAGAGATGATGACTGCACCGATGACGCCGCCGATCAGTGCATGAGATGACGAGGACGGCATCCCGATACGCCAGGTGAATAGATTCCAGAAGATCGCTGAGGCAAGCGCCGCGATAAGGACGACAGAGTCGACCATATGCGGAGAGGTGACGATCTCCCCGCCGATGGTCTTCGCCACCCCGGTAGAGATCATGGCGCCGACAAAGTTCAAAAAGGCAGACATCATGATCGCTATCTTGGGACTGAGTGCGCGCGTCGCCACACAAGTCGCGATAGCATTGGCCGTATCGTGGAAGCCATTGATAAAATCAAAGCAGAGTGCCAGAATGATAACAAGCCCCACAAGGTACATATCAGGCATATTTCATGACCACCTCTTTGATCAGGTTTGCTACCTTCTCCACCCGATCGCAGGTGTCCTCCATCGCTTCCATGATCTCCTTCCAGCGAATGATCTCCATGACATCGTGACTGCCATCGAAGAGATCGGAAATAGACTGGCGATAGATCGCATCCCCTTCGCTTTCGAGCTGATTCAGCTTGCGGGTACGCTGGCCGATCTCGATCTCATTCTTGTCGATGTCTTTCAAAAGTCGGAAAAGGACGATCAGCTCCTCAGCCATTTCGACCAGGATATCCGACATGCGCACCGGCAGCTTCGAGCCAATGCCCGCATGATACAGCTTCATGGAAAGCACGACATCCTGAATGTCATCGACACAGTCATCGAGTGTGGAAGTCAGCATAAAAAAATCTTCCCTATCGATCGGTGTGATGAAGACATGGCGCATCTTCGCTGCAATGTCATGTGTCACGCGATCTGCCGCATGCTCCAGATTCTTCACTTCCTTCGAGTATTTTTCCAGCTTCGTCGGGTCCTGCAGTACCTCTTTCGCCATCAGAGTGCCTTTGTGGAAATACTCTGCATTCGTCACAAGGAAATCGAAAAACTCTTCATGCTTATTCACCAGACTGAACATAACGTCTAACGTCCTCCGTTTTACCAAAAACATACGTATGTCTTTATGATATCTTATGAATGTAAAGCCTGTGTAAAATCCTTGACAAAATCTTCAACTTATCGAAAATCATTTATCTTGATTATAGCTGAAATCATGCGTTTTTTGAATGGGTTCATACAAATCTAATTGTATCTCAGGAAAAAGGTAATCTCAGGATTAGGGATTAGTAGCTAGGGATTCGGAGTATCAAGTGACTGGGGACTAGTGACTCGTGATTGGAATACTACTTTCGGGCATTGCCCCATATATACTTGCGGCGAAGCCGCCACCTTCATTTCTCATTTCTCATTTCTAATTCGCGCATAGTTCTCATTCATAATCAGTGGACGGAGCCACCCCAAGAGCCCCCCCTCCCCTTGACAGAATATCGATAATCATCTATACTTTCTATAGATGAGAAATTTCTCATCCCCTTCCACATTCCGGGGAGAATGTGGATTCTTTATGTTTGCAAGTCCTACGAGTGTAAAAGGAGGAATTTTACCATGGAAGAAGCAAAAGTATTAGAAGAAATGAAACGCCTCGCCGGCACACAGACAGAAAAAAACCTGCGTGCTGCCTTCGCCGGAGAATCCCAGGCTCATGTGAGATACAACCTGTTTGCTGCAGAAGCGGAAAAGGATCCGTCCATCTCCCGCCAGATCGCTGATATTTTCAGAGAAACCGGCGCCAATGAAAAAGCCCATGCCAAACTGTGGTTCTGGCTCGTCGGTGATCTCAAAAAGACCACTGCAGAACACCTGAAAATGGCCGCTGCCGGTGAAAACGGTGAATGGACTTCCATGTATCCGGAATTCGCTGCTACCGCAGAAAAAGAAGGCTTCCCGCAGATCGCTTTCCTGCTCTCCAAAGTCGGAGAGATCGAAAAACAGCATGAAGCACGCTATAAACTGCTGCTGGCTAATGTCGAAAACGGCCAGGTCTTCAAGAAAGGCGAAAAGAAACTTTGGATGTGCGCTAACTGCGGCTACACCGTAGAATCCGTAGAAGCACCGGAAGAATGTCCGGTATGCGGCCATCCGCAGAGCTTCTTCGCCATCAAAGCGGAAAACTACTAAATTGGTATAGAAAAAGCGCCCTCGGCAACGGGGCGTTTTTTTGTTGGCGGCTCAGTAGGTTTCGATGGTTCCATGGGGCTTCTCCCGGATACCCTGTATGCAGGAAGCACGGATCCCCCTACGCCGCTTTTAGACGCCTGCCTTCCCCGCTAAGACCCATTTTCCGACATAAAAACCCCGCAGCACGCTGCTGCGGGGTTTTCAAACAGAGCCGTATTACCAAAGTCTCACAGCCGGTTTCTTATCCGGTTCACCGAAGCGGTGGATGGTATCTACAAAACGGACCGTACCGGTCTTGTAGCGGAGGACCAGCGTGCTGGTTCTGGCACCGCCGCCAAAGTAGCGGACGCCTTTCAGCATCGCGCAGTCGGTGATCGCCGTTTCCGAGAAGATGCAGTCATCGCCTTTGACAAGGTCATCTAAGGTCAGGACCTTGTTCGGATCGGTGATGCCCATAGCATGCAGACGGCGGACTTCTTCTTCCGTGTGCGGGAGCAGCTTCGCCTGCATATCACCGCCGAGACATTTCAGACCGACAGCGGCAAGGACGCCTTCCGGCGCACCGCCGGAGCCGAGGACCATATGAATACCGCTGCCCTGAATGCCGCAGTCGATGGACGGTACGACATCCCCATCGGTGATGAGACGGATGCGTGCACCGGCTTCTCTGGCTTCGCGGATGATGCCTTCATGTCTTTCACGATCAAGGACAACAATGGTGAGATCAGAGATCTCACGATCCATCGCTTTCGCCACGCGGGTCAGGTTTTCAGTGACAGATGCATTGATATCGATGCATCCCTTCGCTCTCGGGCCGACGCAGATCTTCTGCATATACATATCCGGTGCGTGGAGCAGGCAACCCTTCGGTGCAATAGCAAGGACCGCGATCGCGCCATCTTTGCCCTTCGCTACCAGGTTCGTCCCTTCGACCGGATCGACAGCGATGTCGACCTCTTCTCCGCCCTGACCGACTTTTTCGCCGATATACAGCATCGGTGCTTCATCGATCTCGCCTTCGCCGATGACGACAGTGCCGGAGACTGGCGTCTTGGCAAACTGCTGGTGCATACCGTCTACCGCAGCCTGATCCGCGCCTTCCTTATCGCCTGTCCCCATCAAACGACCAGCCAGAAGTGCAGCCTGTTCTGTGATTCTTACAAATTCCATTGAAAGTTGTCTGTTCATTGTATGCCTCCACAATAGTATACTTTCTCTTTCACAGTTATCGTTATTGTATCATACTTATAGGAATAATGTAGTATACACTTTTCGTTTTTAGAAAATTCTAATAATATAAGTTCATTAGATGCGGGATGTAGGATTTGCCCCTTTGGAAGTCTTTCCATAGATACGAAAAGCCAAGGGGAGCGATGCGCGCGTCCGCATACGCAAACAGGCAACGCCCGAAGGCGGCAAGTCACCATACAGCCGATCCCCGGCCACTAGTCTCTAGTATATTCTATCGCAAACTGATGCATGAGGCGGATGAGGCAGTCATTCGTCAGAAGGTATGCGAGGTCCTCTTCCGTCTCGATCGTATAGTCCCACCGTTTTAGGAATCGGGAGAAAGCCTTCTGGATCCTCCGTTCCGATGGACCCGTTTCCGGCAGGACCAGCGGATAGGAGAGCCCCATGTCCAGCAGTACTTTCAGCATGACAGGGCGGAAATGGTACTCCAAAAAGCAGCTTTCTATCCAGAACTCATGCAGCGTCCTTTGAAAACGCGCGGTGAGCGGCATGAATCTCAGGTACAAGGAAAGCCCATCACTGACCCCTCCCCAGAAATCAGCAAAGGCGACATCATAGGCCCCATCCTTCTGCTCACGAATGAAATCCATCGCATCCGCTTCGATGATATGGATCTTTTCCTTATGCGGAAACTGCGGCAGAAGGTGTGTCTTGAAGAGGGAGATCACGTGGGGATTCATTTCCACCACCGTGACAGACTCCACCTCTTTCTTTTCTGCCGCCATGAATGCATAGTAGCCCAGGCCAAGGCCATAGGTGATGACCTTTCCGTGGGCGCGCGCCAGCGGCTCTTCCATCGACTCGATCTCACTCATGACGACACTCATCCACACCTGGCCGTTTTCTCTGATGACAGGAAAAGCGACGCGCTCATCAAAGAAACCGATATCCGCATAGCCAAAAGGCCGCTTGGCCGAATAGCCCTGATGATAGGTCTGGAAGAATTCCCCGCCAAGATAGTCGGTCGTCCCCAGCTCGATCGCCCCCGACTTCGCTTCCGGTGCATGCACATGGATATAGTAGGGATTCTTCGTCACCAAAGAGGCGTCATAGAAATGGGTGTGCTCTTCGATCTCCTTCATCAGCGCCTTCCACAGGCCTTCCAGATCATACAGATCACAAAGCGCAGAGTATGGGATGAGGCCTTCCGGATCCTCCCAGATGTTCTCGATAGCGTCATCCACCGTATCTGTGAATCCGATATCGGCCGCCGCACGGATCCGCTCTTTATCCGAGAGCCCGCGGTCGAGATCATTCACGCAGAGGTGATCTGCCACCTCTCCGAGCATGATATCCCCCGCCGTCACAGACAGCAGATAGGATTTTAACAGTTTGTGAAGCGGTCTGGTGAACGCTTTCGGATTGGCAAAATGCATACATATTCTCCTTCATCAATTACACGAGGCCGACGGAGGGCAACACGCGCTGCAGGGTCATTTCCTCCGGAGCACGATCTCCGGCGCATAGCTGTGAAGCTCTTTTCTCAGCGTCTTATCAAGGATCTTGACTTTATGCATAAAGCTTCGCATGACGAACGCATTCTCGGTAAGACCGCTCTGGGTCGTCACCCTCTCACACTCATAAATGGCTGCCGTACACTGGATACGCTCAAGCATGAGACTCGCCGTCCCCTTCTCGTTCAACACCAGAAAAGACCAGTCTTTCCCTGCTTGCATCCGAGGAAGATCCTCGCCGGTGTATACAAAGTGATAGAAAAATGGTTTTCCTTCCTCCTGCACGATCTTCCAATGGAGTCTTCGTGCGATCTCATAGATCTCCTCCATCCTGGCAGGACGGAAATCAGCCGATATCTCAGCCATACAGCCTCCTTTTTATACATAGCCGGTTTACCCGGGAAGCCCTTTCTTAGCTGGCCCCGCTCGCGATCGTCATGCCCATGACTTTTTTCGCTCCCGCTCGCATGAGCTCATGAGCGGCCGCCTCCATCGTAGCCCCCGTCGTATAAATATCATCCACGAGAAGGATGGTTTTCCCTTTCACATCCATAGACCGCGCGATGTGAAAAACGCCTTTGATATTCTGAAAACGCTCCTTGCGGGATAAGAGGGACTGCGTGTGCGCACTGCGGATGCGGACGAGTGCATCCGGCCTGTAATCATAGCCTGCTTCCTTCATCCACGTGGCAAACATCAGATCCACCTGGTTATACCCGCGCCATTTCTTCTTCTGAAAAGACAGCGGGATAGGGATCACCAATCCGCACTCCCCCATCCTGTCCCACCAGGGAAAGCGGGAAAGGAGCGGCGCAAAGACGCGCTTCCTGCTGCGCCGCCCGCCATACTTGATCTGTATGCGTTCTCAATATTCAATTCAGTTTTCAATAGGTATTATAAGGCTTTCCGATTGAGGTGGTCGGTAAAAGAGGAATTGAGGAGCCTCGGATTCCAGATCTTTCGGAGGCACGCCTCGCACCACTGCACGTTCGGATCGACCACGCGTCCGCAGCCCGGGCAGCAGGTGGGGTAGAGTGTCTCCAGGATATCAGTGATAAGACGCATGGCAGAGTCCTTTCTGGGTTAGCCCGCAGGGCGTGCGCTCCCTGATTGTGAATGAAAGCTCGACGCTCTAGTTAGGAGTTAGGAGTGCTGGTGCGGCGCATAATAATTGAAAGCGCCGCAGAGCTTTCAATATATGGTATTCACGAAAGATGAGAAACCTGCGAACCATTTGAACCCTCAGAACCTGTTTAAGGAAACACTGATTAAATCGTTGTTCGATTTGGCTCTTGCATTTTCATGCAAAGCGAGGAATAATCCGACGCGAATAGCGAGCTATTTAAGGAGGGTTATGACGAAGCGTTGCATGAAAATACATGTGAAATCGAATTCTGCGATTTAATCAGCGTTTCCTTTATACAATCTGGAAGAGGAAGAATTTCAAATAATAGGTCTCCGGCACCGTCATAAGGATCGGATGATCGGGAGCCTGCTGGCGGAACTCGATCTGCCGGAGCGTGACGCCGGCATCGCTCGCCGCTTCCTTCACCATCTTCACGAAGAGCTCCTCACCCATAAAATGTGAGCAGGAGCAGGTCGCCAGATATCCGCCGCGCGGCAGGATTTTCATCGCACGGTAGTTGATCTCCTTGTAGCCGCGGAAGGCTTCATGTACTGTCTTTCCTGACTTGGTGAAAGCGGGCGGATCGAGGACGATGTAGTCATAGCTGTGGTCCTTTTTCTTGTCGAGCTCGGTCAGAAAATCAAAGACATCTGCTTGTGCGGCCTCGACGGCAAGGCCATTCTGCTTCGCATTGTGCGCCGTCATTTCGACGGCTTCTTTGGAAATATCGAGCGCCGTCACGCTCGCCGCACCGCCCTTGGCGATGTTCAGCGCAAAGGCGCCCGTGTGCGTGAAGCAGTCGAGGACATGACGACCCGATCTGCGCCGCCGCGAGACGATTGAATTTCTGGTCAAGGAAGAAGCCCGTCTTCTGCCCGTTCTCCACATCAACCGTATAGCGGATGCCGTTCTCCACGATATCCACCCGTGTCTTCTCTGCCGCCGGATCCAGCAGCGGGGAACGATAGAAGCCCTTGTACTGCTGCATCCCCTCCAGCTCACGGATCTTGACATCATTTCTCTCATAGACGCAGGAGACCGCGACCTGACGCT
>ERZ772818.2881-NODE-2881-length-12433-cov-39.275650_pt1 | contig 12433 bp, 10 predicted proteins | sample MGYA00580837_ERZ772818 | MGnify/ENA primary metagenome ERZ772818 (study PRJEB29015, sample SAMEA2737671) | human gut metagenome | biome: human gut; feature: human-associated habitat; material: faeces | place: China | collected 2012 ...
ATATTCTATCAGATTTTAAAAAGACTGTCGACAGTCACTTTGTCAACAGTCTGAAGCACATTCGTGAATGTGCTTTTTGTTTATTAAAATGCTTTTTGACCTTTTACGTAAGTCATTTCAACAGAATAGTCATCATTCAATACAACGAAGTCTGCATCTTTTCCAGTTTGAATCGATCCTTTACGATCATCAACATTTAACATACGAGCAGGATTCAATGTACAAGCATTGATAGCTGTTTGCCAAGGAACCAATGCCTTTTCTACTAAAATACGAAGTCCATCATTGACATGTAATGTGCTTCCTGCAAGACCCTTTGTATCTGTTAAGTGTGCACTTCCATCTGGATATAATTCGATTTCGTTACCACCAAATAATACTTTTGTACCAACTGGCAATCCCTTCACCATTAATGAATCTGTAATCATAATGCAGTGATCTGGCCCTTTAGCTGTAAAGTAATCATTTAATGCTTCATAAGTTGAATGGTTACCATCACAAATAATTTCACCATATACATCTCTATAACGCATAGCTGCACCAACAAGTCCTGGTTCACGGTGGTGGAATTTAGTCATACCATTGAATACGTGAGTTATTGAGTTTGCCCCATTCGCAATAGCTAAACGAGCCTGTTCAAAAGTAGCTCCTGAGTGACCTTGACTACATACAATTCCATTTGCACGTAAGAATTTAGTTAATTCAAAATTATCATCGTGTTCACAAGCCATAGTCACAATTTTAATTAAATTATTAGAAGCAGCTAAATAACGTTTAAATTGTTCTACATCTGGTTTTACACAATATTGTTCAGGTTGAGCTCCCTTGTATACTTGGTCCAAATAAGGTCCTTCAAAGTGAATACCTAAAATTTCTGCACCTTCATACCCTTCTTCAACCACTTTTGCAACATTTTTAACCGCATTTGTCAAAACTTCTTCGGATTGCGTAATTGTTGTTGGAAGAATACCTGTAACACCTTCTTTAACGATGTTTTTCATCCAGTTACGAAGACCTTCTTCATTCGCATCATTTGTATCAAATCCATAAGCACCATGTGTGTGCACATCAATAAATCCAGGAATAATTCTCTTATCTCCATAATCTTCATCCACATCTTTTTGGCCATATGGATAGATATTTACAATCTTTCCTTCTTCTACTTCAATTTGGGCTGCCAACCAAGTATTTACCACCCAAACTCTTTTACTTTGAATAATCATATCGACAATTCCTCCTAGCTTTTATTATACTCTCAAGAAAAAGAAAACACTTACACTTTTTAGTTGACTTTTTATATTTTTTATTTAAAAAATGTAAAAATGTGCAAATGAATAGACATAACACATAAAAAATTTTAAAATAAAGAAAGAGGTGAATTAAAATGAAAAGAGCTAAAAAAATTATAGATAACGTATACTGGGTCGGAGTAAGAGACTTAAACAACCGCCACTTCCATGGTGATTTATATCCAATTGATGAAGGATGTACATACAATGCCTATTTAGTGGTAGATGATGAAGTTACATTATTCGATACAGTAGAAGAAGAATTTACAGAAGAACTGTTAGAAAGAGTGGAATCCGTACTACAAGGAAGAGAAATTGACAATATCGTTGTTCAACATACAGAACCGGATCATTCTGGTGGATTTAAAAAAGTATATGCCAAATATCCAAATGCGAAAGTTTATGCATCTATTTCCGGAAAGAAAAACATGATTGAACAATACTTTGATCAAGTACCTTATCAAGTCGTTAAAACAAACGATACAATCAACACAGGAAAATATGATTTTGTCTTTGTTGAAATGCAAATGATCCATTGGCCAGATAACATGTTGACATATTGTCCACAATTAAAAACTGTGTTCTCAAACGATGCCTTTGGACAACACATTGTAAACTTTAACTTAACAGATGAAGGATTAGATAAAGCTTATTGTTTAAAACAAGCCAAAGAATACTTTGCGAATATTGTTCTACCATATACAACACCGGTACAAGCTAAATTAAACCTTATTCTAGGCATGAATTTAGACATTGAATATATTATGCCTGCCCATGGTATTATCTGGAAAGACTATATTGGTGATATCATTGAAACTTATAAAGGTATCGCAGCTCAAAAAACAGAAAACAAAGCCGTTATTGTATATGAATCTGTATGGAAACATACACAACAGATTGCTGAAAGCTTAGCTGAAGGATTTAGTGATGCTGGTATGGATGTAAAAGTCTATAAATTATCGGATACAAAATCAAGCATTGTCATGCGCGAAATCATGGATGCCAAAGTCGTATGTATTGGATCTGGAACCTACAACAATGTCATGGCACCAAGTGTTGCAGCTTTCCTTGAACACATTCGTCCATGTAAATTTAAGCACAAAAAAGGTTTAGCCTTTGCCGCATATGGATGGTTTAACCAAGTTGCCAAGGAAATCGATACAAGAATGCAACAATCTGGTATTGAATCTTGTCACGATGTCATCAATCAATGTTACACTCCAAGTGATGATCAGCTTGAAGATTACTACAATATCGCTCATGAGATCGCAAAAAATTGCCAGGAATAATTTCCTGGCCTTTTTAATCTAAATTCACATGTGAGTTTGGCAATAATCTTAGTCCTTTAGGAATTTTATTTTTGATTTGTCTTCCATCACTCTTGCCAAAACCAAACGGATGCCCCTTAAAACATACAGCTACATACTCTTTTCCACATTCCTTTTGTAAAACTTCTCCATGCATAAAAAGATCCATTTCTTCTAGCGTTACTTCTACTTTTCTTTTATAGTCAAAATCTGCAACCATATAAAAAGAATGACTTGGCTCAAAACGATTCTTAATGACATCCCCCAAATATACGCCTTGACGCAATACTTTTACTTTCTTAAAATCTACAAATGGAACATCCATCCCATATACACGATCTGAATCTATATAGTAATAGTTTGGCAATGTATTCAATTGTTCCTTCAAAAACTTTTCAGTTACTTTATCAATTTTCTTTGTCTTTAAAACAGGAAGCTTACCAGCAACACCAGATTGTTTCTTGAATTTGGCAATGAAATGGCCTTCACCACCATCCATTGGAAAGATACGACGCACATTTAAATCTTTAAATCCTTTTCTTCCCCACAAAACTTCAGGATCTACAAGTTGAATATCTTCATGTTTTTCTAAGAAAGATAAAACGACATCTTCATCTTCTTCCAAAGCATATGTACAAGTTGAATATACCAAAGTACCACCCGGTTTCAACATCGAATACGCATATTCTAAGATTTCTTTTTGGCGAGTTGCACAAAGCTCAATATTTTCAATACTCCAATGATTCAAGGCAATATCATGTTTTTTGATCATGCCCTCACCACTACAAGGAGCATCCACTAATATCTTATCAAAACAAGCATCAAATACTTTCGCAAGCCTATCTACGCTTGAATTGGTAACAGCTACATTTTTAACACCCATACGCTCTATATTGGATAAAAGAATCTGTGCTCTTTTCGCATCAATTTCATTCGATACTAAATACCCACTTTTTAGATGAGAAGCAATCTGCGTACTCTTTCCACCAGGAGCCGCACATAAATCTAATACGTAATCATCTTCTTGCACATCTAAAATTTCAACGGCACTCGATGCACTTGGTTCTTGTAGATAGAAACATCCACAAATATGGTAAGGATGATTCCCCAAGGGTTTATCTACATAATAGCTTTCCTTACAAAATTGACTTGGACTTTCTAAATGATCAAATTCATTAATTTCTGCCTTTTTTAAATTAATACGCATACCACGATATAAAGGTTTTGATAAAGATTTGATATACGCATCATATTCATCTTTTAATAATTCCTTCATTCGTGAAAAATACATTTCTTGACTCATAAACCCTCCAAAATTATCTCAGGATCTATACGACACGCATAGTCTGAGCATGTTGCAGCTTTATTAAAACCGCATCCAAAAGAAAAATCAGCACCGCTGTTTCTAAAATATTCTACAGTCGAATTCAAATCTTGCTTTAACTCAAACACTTCTATATGTGTATGAGGACCTGTTGAATTGCCACTGTTTCCACTTTTCGCTATAACTGTTTTTTGACTGACTTGCTGGCCACTCGTTACATAGATTTCACTAGACAAATGTGCATAACTAACCGCATATAGCTGATTGTTAACGGCTACCACCATACAAATCGAATTACCAGCTCCACTTGGCCATCCACACATATTCCCAAGATATCCATTATTTGATTCTACAGGTGCATGCGCATACAATATAATGCCATTGGCAACTGCTAGCACATCACTATACATTGCACTTGCGATATCCAATCCCAAATGAAGACTTCCATCTGGATATGACCAGCATCTAGCACTGATTGTACCATTTTCAACAGGATTTTGCCAAAAAGAACTAAATGTATCAATCGCATAATTACCATCAACCAAACAAGTCATACCATTGTTTTCTAAAATTTCATAGCCACCATATCCAGGTAATGCCTCATTTCCGGCAATCATAGAATCTTGGTCAAACGAAGACGAATCATCAAAATGACTCAAGCTTGAAAAACGCTCAAATAAACGTTTTTGACAATGATTTAAACGAGTTAAATAAGATTCATATAGATCAAGCTTATTCTTATTCTTTTTCCATTGTTTCTTACTTTTTAAATATTGAATCTGACTACGCTTATATTCATTGAAGCATTTCGTTAAGTCCTTATCGATCCAATATGATTGAAACATCAAATCTTGTTTTTGAATCCTATTTAAGTCTAAACTATACTCCAGCTTTTTGAGTTCATAATACTTCTTTTTTTGTGTATACCTTAATTTAAGATCCTCTAATTTTTGACCTTGAGAATCCATTCTACAATTCAAATCCTCTTGTTCATTTTGAATCGCATTTGAAACATCTCTACATTTTAAAGATAAAAAACTAGCCTTATCCTGATCAACCACTTCTACTTTTGATTCTATATTTGAAACTAACATTTCATAATCAGGGATATGCAATGTTTGAAGACCAATAAAAAAGCAGACAAAAAGATATATATATTTCATAAAAGTCCTTCTACTGTCTGTCTTCTAAATTCATTGTATTTATTTTTCTTTGTACATGCAAGCACTATTTAAAATAATAAAACATAAAGTTCCTGTCGCAACAATATTGAGCGTGCAATCTAACAATCCATAAATCAATACGATTGCGATAAAACACATCATCATGCCAAATAAAGCTGGATTTTCTTTCCTTGTATTTGAAGTAAAGATTTCTTTATTTAACACAAAAGTATAAGCTAGTACAAGAATTGTACCAACAACACCATACGATAAAATGGAATCTATATAAATATTATGTGCGTGCGGTGCCTTATGACCATGCACCAAAGGATAAAACTTTTTATATGTCTGTGGTCCCCATCCAAAAAGTGGATACATAGAAATACACATAAATGCCGTTTTCCAAATCTTGATACGAGAGGCAAACGTAGACATATCACTAATTCTAGGAATCAACGTTGGTTTTAAAAACACCAAACCACATACGCACAACTCCAATACAATAGATGTAATATATAATTTCTTCCAACGAACGCAGTATAAAAAGATGGGAAAAATTAGGGCAAAAGGTAATAGTGCTGTTCTAGATCCTGTTAGATATAACACAAAGAAGTTAAATAACGCCACAATAAAATAGCCAATCTTACAAAAAATATTGTCATTTTTCACAAAACGATACATGCACATCACGCATACAAAATCAATGACCATCGCATAAATGTTCGCATTCATAAATGTTGATGTAATTCTTCGTTTTGGTGAATTAAAGATATGGAATTCTAAGAAGGTTCTTCCATTCGCAATTGAAATCTGATTAAATTGATACAATCCATAAATAGCCGCAAAAATAGAGAGAACAATAATTAAGTCACACATCTTTTCAAAAGTGTTTTTTGTGATGCTTTTTCGATAATAAGCTCCATATAAACCAATCAACACAAATAGCCATGTATTGCCAAAACCATTCCAGTTTGAATGCAAAATCGTAACAATCAATTCCAACCCGATAAAACCATATAAAAAAATAGCTCCTGTTTGATTTTTTATGGCATCCACTAATTTATGTCGACAAAAAGCCTGTACCAATATGCATGCAATTCCAACACTGGCTATTTGATAAGGTAAAAAAAGAAAGCATGTCGCCAATAAAAGCATTTTTTCATCTAAATTCATAAATTCTCCTTTCAAAAAAAGAAGCTGGATAAACCAGCTTGATTTTAAATCATGGTGCCGACTATCGGATTTGAACCAATGACCTACGCGTTACGAGTGCGTTGCACTACCACTGTGCTAAGTCGGCATATCGACTACCCATAAGGATAGCCTTTTTTTCTAAGATTGTAAAGCAGCAATTTGTTGCTGATAATATGCGATCTGTTGCTGCAAAGAATACAACATTTGATTGTTTGTATCAATTTGCGACTGAATCTGTGAACGATCTTCATCACTAGCATTCGCCAAATCCGATTCCAAACTTTGCGCATATTGCGCATATGTATCATAATCTTGCTGCAAACTATTTAAACTAGCTTGATATTCTTGGATTTTTGAAGCATTCTCAGACTGCTTTTGTTCCTCTTCTTGTTGAGCCTTTTCTTGAGCTGCCGTTTTTAATTCAGCTTGTTCTTTACATAAATCAATAAAATCTTTTCCCGTTTTTGATTTCGATAAAGAATCCACTTCCTTTTTCAAGCTCTTTGATAAAGAACTATACACCGACTGCATATCGGCAACAGCCATCTTTTCTTCATCCGACTTTGCATCCCAACCATTTAATAATCCAACAATTTGCTGGTAGGCTGGAAGCCTCACATCCTCTTTTGTTTTTTGAAGTTCTTTTACTTCCTTTAATAAAGCCGTATAAGACTTACCTGTTTGTTCTTTAAAATATGCATTGATTGACGTTTTTTGTTTATCTAAAAGCTTTTTATAACCAGAATTCAAGTCAATAAGTTCTAGCTTTTCAGCATCCGACATCATATTATCTCCATACTCATCCGCATAAGATACTAACTTATCATATGTTTTCTGCTGAGCTGGTGAAACAATATTTTGTGGATCATAAACCAATACCTTATATGAATATACACCTAAAGCAGCTACACCTAATAAGATACATCCTAAAATAATCTTTGTGACCTTACTCATAGGTTTCTTTTTCTTCAGTTTCTTTTCTTTAGGCTCTTCTTTTTCTTTCTTTGGTTTTTCTTTCTTTTCCTTTTTTTCCTTCTTTTCTTGTTTTTCTTTTAATTTCTTTACTTGCGAAGGCAATAATTCATCATCATCATTTGACATATCTTGCAACATTGTATGTACAAGATCTAATGCATCACTCGACTGCTCATTTTCAATAGATGAAGTTGTAAAATCATCCTCTATATGTTGTGAGTCAACTTTATTTTCTTCATAAAGACGCTCTTCTTCCGCAATTGTTTTTTGCCCACGCTCTTTTCGAAGCATATCTAAAGCAGAAGACATTGTCTTTTCTGCAAGTCTTCTTTCATCTTCCGTCATCTGATGAACCTCTTTCGGTTTTTTCAGTTCCTCGTTATATTCTGTTTTTTTATCTAAAAGTGCTTTTGAATAAGCATCTATATTCTTATCATTTTTACTCATAATATATTTTCCTTAGTTCCAATCTATTTTAACACATTATAAGCCTTCTTTTTCAACAAATTCATAAAAAGATTTTTCTTTCGCAAAATCCTCTGGATTCACCTTCCCAACTGGCTGCGAGTAAAGAATAAACTCGTTTTCGCCATCCAATTCAAACATTCCATCACAAATCGAAGTCACACAAGCCCCAATCCCACAAGTTCCTAAACCAATACTTGTACTTGTCAAATATATATTCTCGCCCACATGACCAAGATCCACCAATGCGATTCGATGTGCAAGATGACCGTAACGCCATTCCGTTCGGTATGGTACGTAGCTAAAATACAAAATCACATTGGCTTTTAAAGCCCATAATTGATCGCATAAGGAAGATGCCAAAACATCTGACACTTTATCAATAGGATTCAAAAACTCAATACAATGTTTTAGAGGCAAATAATGATAGGTTCCAGGATCTAATCCTTCTACATTTTGACATACAAAATAAAGTTCAAAACCATGACGAGCACCTCCAGAAGGTACTGTACGCAAGGTCGCATATTTTTTTCCACGAATTTGTTTCACGCCTTGACAAGTCCAAAGAATATAGGATAGTTCTAATAAAGACATTGGTTCTTGCGTATACACACGACTACTATGACGTGTGCTAATAATATCTAGAAAGTTTGAACAAATTTGTAACGCATCAAAATTTTTAGGAAGTTCAATGGATTCCTTTCGCATTGACTCTTTTACCAAAGGTGGTTGTGGAAGTTTTTTATCTTGATCCGATTCAAATTCTTCCACATCATATTTTAATTCTGAATAATCCATATAATTCCTTTCTTTAATGAGCTAACTCATCTAATAATCTTGCCTTTTGACTTCCAATCAATAAAACCTGTTTGTATTTTTCATATATACCAATTGTATGTGAACTTAAATACAAAGCCATTTCAGCTGACATTGTTAAATTTGTGACAAATATTGTCATTTCCTGACCATTCTTAAATGCACTTTCCATAAATTCAAACGCATTTTCTATTTGAAGTTTCAAATCCGATTCAATCGACTCCATATTTTCTTTTTGTTTAAAGAATGGTTTTGTACTACAATCAAAACGCGACTTAGAATCTAGGCTTTCATCCACACTCACCTTTTGTATCTGTTCTAAGACAAATTCATATTCATGTTTTTGAGCAACACTTAATAATTCAGCCTGCAACTTATCATGATACAAAGCTATAAATTCCTTTACATGATCCACATAAGATACATCCATATGACTTCGATAATTCTTTAGAAAACCAAACCATAAATCTGTACAATGTTTTTCAAAAGAATATATATTCACTTGTCTTAATAAACCATCCATCACTAAATTGACTACAGATACTCTTTCATCAAAATCCGCATTAAACAAACGAGCGTAGATCGTACTTGATACATTTCCATTTAAAATATCATCAATGCCATAATCATCCTGATATTTTTTATACACCAAATAATAGGCGAAAACATCTTCTGCAATATCTTCATGATGTAAATATTCATAGATCGTATCTTGCGATATTTCCAAATGCATCTTTTCGTATGTATAAAGTAAATACGATAAATCTTCCCAGCCTCTAGCCGTCACAAATTCCATACCATCTACACTTGTTGAAACAGTATAAAAATTGTTAGGCTTTAATTCTAGATAGCTTAAAATCATTGGATGAATATGTTTTGAGATCGCATATTCTTTCCAAACATAATAATCCGTTTCTACATGAATATAACGAATACGATCCATTGTCACAACATCAAAATCACGAACTGATTTATTATATTCACTTGGATTTCCTGCAGCCACAATGATCCATCCACTTGGGACCTTCTGATTTCCAAAGGTTTTATTCTGTAAAAATTGAAGCATTGTAGGAGCCAATGTTTCAGACACACAATTGATTTCATCAATAAATAGAATTCCTTCTTTTAAACCCGTTTCTTCCATCTTTGAATAGACACTCGCAATTATTTCACTCATTGTATATTCTGTAATTGAATACGTTTTGCCTTGAAATTCCTTTTCTTGAATAAAAGGAAGACCCACCGCACTTTGACGCGTATGATGCGTAATCGTATAGCTGACAAGCCCTATTTGACATTCCTTTGAAATCTGTTCCATAATCTGCGTTTTACCAATACCCGGAGGACCAATCAACAATAAAGGCCTTTGATTCTTAGATTCAATTTCATATTCACCAAAGCTATTCTTTGATAAATAAGCCTTTACGGTATTTTTTATTTCATTTTTTGCCTGTAATATATTCATAATTTTTCTTCCAATCTATACTGAATTGCCCAAGTAGGCACTTTACTTTGATCATAATCTTCTAAATAGATAAATGCCGTTTTATACGCTGGACACTTTTTTGGATAAACGCCCTTTCCATCTGTAAAATAAAGTAAACCACAAAGATTTTGAAATACTTGTTGATTCACCAAATCATTCACATAGCTAAACACCGGCCTAAAATCGGTGTTGCCTCCCCCTATTAGAGTAAATGAATCCAACAAACGATTCATTTCATTTTGATTAGAAATGACATCCTCTTTTCGAATTCTATCATCACATTGAATGATATATACCTTACATGATTTATAAAACATATTTGAAGTGCTTAAAATACTATATGTATTTGATATAAAACGCTTCGCAAGATTTTCATCAATCGAATAACTTGTATCCAACGCAATCACAAACTCATAGATCTTCTTGACTTCTTTTGTCTCTAACGGCTCAATCAAAGGCATATTTTTATAAATAGACATACCATATGTGTAATACGACAAATCGAATTCATCCTCATTGATCTGCATTTCTTCTTTCATAATACTAAAACGTTTCAAAAATTGTGAAAATGAATACTTCGATTTTTTTGCCTGTAAACTCGATACAAGAAAAGCATCCCCATCGTCATTCTCTTTACCTTTTTGTTTATGATCAAATACTGTCTGTTTGGCAACACTTTGCCACTTCTTTTGTACCGAAGACGATTGAGGTGTTTTTTCATCCTTTTCTTTAGGCCACGATGCATGATCATCCACCACAAATTCATAATATAAATTTTGAATATCATCCCGTGTACAAAGCCATTCATAAACCGTAATACAACTCAATCCATCCAACTTTTCAATTTGGTGATATACATCTTTTCGAGCATAGGATAAGATTCGTGAAACACTTTTTTTATGCATTGAATCCAATGTATATTCCACCACAATATCACAAGCTACATTCCAAATAAATTCTATACGATTTTTTCTTAGCCAAATATGACTATATAAACAATGCAAGATACTATGTAAGTAAGCACGATTTAAAAAGATCGAATTCTTTTGAAAAAGCTCAATCACCTTCAATGGATTATAATAAAAATAAACTCCATTTGTAGCACATACACTTACACGCTCATCCTCTTTAAACATCAACGTATTTAACGCTGTTAAAAAATGTGGCATATCCATATAGAGTTCGGATCGAACAAGCTCTAATATATGAATTGCCTTTTCTTTTTCCCAATCCCTTTGTCGCATTAAAAATCCTCAAAAGAATATGTAGATGATGATGTAAACATCTTATTCTTTAATTCCATCAAAAGAGTTCGAATTTCTAAATTCTTCTCTATCGAAATTAATACATCTAAATCAGATGAATCGAGACACTCTTTTTCTAATAACTTTTCTACCATAACACATATATCTTTATATGTATGTAAATAAGAAGTCAAATCATGTGCTCTTAAATAAGGAATGTATCTTTCAGATCCCGTCATAAATCTAAGAATCGCAACATGAAAGATACAGGATTCACTTTCTTCTGCACATAACTTTTCAAAACAAGCATCGTATTCATCAAAATCAATTTTGCCGTCTTTAAAACACTGTCGCATACGAAATCCTTCCCCTTCGATATTCAAGGCAAAAATATGGGCCGGTCCTACCTCATCATAGCCACCATTGTATTCTGGATAGAATATAGAGCCATCTATAAAATCAACTTCAATATCCCAAGTGATTTGCGTTAGTATTTGTTTCAAAACCGTGACAGAAAATATAGAACAGTCATAATAAATATGATTGAGTCTTAAACAATTCATAAACACATCACTACCAATGCTCATTAAACGAGATGGTACATATATTTCTTTCAGCTTTCGACAATTATAGAATGCATAATTCCCAAGCTTTTTTAAAGTACTCGGAAACCTAACACTTTCTACATCACTACCACTACACACATGATAATTCGAAGGAATCTCTCTATTTAATATACAATTAGATAGATTCACTTCTTTTGAAGAAAAACAATAATTTCCAATTTCACGAACAACATATCCATCAATACATTCGGGTATTTCTATTGTGGGACAAGTAGAATAGACGCGATGGATGCGAATTGAATCTTCACTTATTTTTTCATAATATACACAAATTTCCATATGGGAATTATAACATAAAACAAAAAAAGACAACTACCGAAGTAATTGTCTATATTTACAAGTGGTGCGGGTGAAGGGACTCGAACCCCCACGCCGAAGGCGCCAGATCCTAAGTCTGGTGCGTCTGCCAATTTCGCCACACCCGCATTTCCAACGTGCTCACTTATAATACACTAACGCAAAATAAAATGCAAGCATTTTTTAAAAAAGTAGTGATTACGCATGAAATAATCTTCAAATTTTCATGATTTAAGATTATTTATTT
>ERZ772818.2886-NODE-2886-length-12422-cov-9.735829_pt1 | contig 12422 bp, 9 predicted proteins | sample MGYA00580837_ERZ772818 | MGnify/ENA primary metagenome ERZ772818 (study PRJEB29015, sample SAMEA2737671) | human gut metagenome | biome: human gut; feature: human-associated habitat; material: faeces | place: China | collected 2012 ...
TTTCTGCAATAGCAATATCCTGATCTTTGCGGGTTTCTGCTACTTTCGTTTCACGCTCCTTTATTTGATTGGCAATTTTGATAGCACCCAGCTTTTCCTGTTCTTCGATGTTAGCCTGTGCCTCGTTCAGTGCTTTACTTTCAGCTTCCTTACCTAAATTGACAATGTAGTTGGCAGCATCGCGAATATCACTGATGTTGATGTTCATCAGATACAAACCGAATTTGCGAAGTTCAGTATCAATATTATCTTTCACTTTAGCCAGGAACTTATCCCGGTCAGAATTTAATTCTTCGATAGTCATATCGGCGATCACCATACGCATCTGACCATATACAACATCAGTAATTAAGTTCTGCTTGTCATCCATCGTCAGACCCAGCATACGTTCTGCGGCATTCTGCATCACTTCGGGATCTGTGCTGATGGCTACGGTGATTGTAGTCGGCACATCTACACGAATATTCTGAGCGGATAGCGCACCGGTCAGTTTACATTCGATCTGCATGGGTTTCATGGACAGGAATTCGTAGCCTTGAATAATAGGCCATACGAAGGCTGCACCACCGTGGTATAGTTTTGCCGACTTTTTATCTCCTCCCGTTTTACCATATACAACGAGTACCTCGTCACTCTTACATTTGCGGTAACGGGATAGGATACCAATGAAGGTAAGCAAAATGACTGCCACTAATATAGCAGCCATTATCAACATTTCTTGTGTCATAAAATTATGTATTTGAATAGTTATTGAATGAACAGTGTTCCGTCTTTGTAACTGGTAATGATTGTTCTGTCACCTGTCTGATATGCTTTTCCGGATTCGGAGATGACGTCTACTTCGCGCATTGCTCCGTCTCGGCTTGTTTGTACTGTATATTTGCTGTCGCTTTGCTTGAAGTAGATGGTACATTCTCGTCCCACAAGTTGATCTGTCTGTTCAGAATGATTCACTTGTTGCAGTTGATAAGCTTTCTTATAGAGAAACCACACAGCGAGAACAAAGAAAAGACCCACCAGAATTCCGATGACATAACTTTGAATTTCAGTGTTTCCCGCTAAATACATGTACCAGCCGAATCCGATTCCAAAATGAGTTAGTCCTTTAAAAGAAACTACGCTACTGATGTCAGCATCTACGTCTACATCTGCATCTATGTCTCCGAAAAAGATGGATAGAACGAATTGGATTACAAATATTCCTGTTGTCACAAGGGCAATAATAAGGAAAATGGTACTACTCATAATTGTGAGGTATTAGTGAATCATGATTATTTTGTTCTCCAAATATACAGGTTTATGCGAATTATACAAAGATAAATGAGATAAAATGACTACTTTTGCGCGCGAAAACCCTAAAAAAGAGGAATTAGCGTGCAAAGGTATTTTATTTATTTGGCTTACGACGGAACCAATTATCACGGTTGGCAGATTCAACCGAATGGGATTAGTGTGCAGGAATGTCTGATGAAGGCATTGTCTACCTTTCTGCGTCGCGAAATTGAAGTAATAGGAGCAGGCCGGACGGATGCGGGAGTGCATGCCTCTCTGATGGTTGCTCATTTTGATTCCGATGAACTGTTGGATACTACTTCTGTTACTGATAAATTAAATCGTCTGCTACCTCCCGATATTTCCATTTATCGTGTTTGCCGGGTTCGGCCGGATACCCATGCCCGTTTTGATGCGACTGCGCGAACTTATAAATATTATGTGACGACATCGAAATATCCTTTTAACAGGCAATATCGCTGGCGTCTTTATAACCAGTTGAATTATGAACGCATGAACGAAGCAGCGCGTATCCTTCTCGAGTACAACGATTTTACGAGTTTCAGTAAACTTCATACGGATGTAAAGACCAATATTTGTCATATCACTCATGCAGAATGGACGCAGGAAGAAGATGCTACCTGGGTGTTTACCATTCGTGCCGACCGTTTCTTGCGGAATATGGTGCGAGCCATTGTAGGCACGCTCATTGAAGTGGGACGCGGGAAACTGACTGTTGAAGGTTTCCGGCGGATTATAGAACAGCAGGACCGTTGCAAAGCCGGGACATCTGCTCCGGGACAAGCCCTGTTTCTGGTCAACGTGGAATACCCGGAAAGTATATTTGAATGTGATGACCAGCAATCATCTATAACTGACGAACCGTCTGTCGCTGATAACTTATAATTGGTAATTAGTAAATAATAAATATTCTCATGTGGTTATTATTAGCATTCCTCTCGGCTACTTTACTGGGCTTTTATGATGTATTCAAGAAGAAATCGTTGAAAGATAATGCAGTACTTCCTGTTTTGTTTCTAAATACATTCTTTTCCAGTCTCATCTTTCTACCGTTTATCCTGATATCCGTTTATCAACCGGACTTGTTGGGAGGAACAATATTCAATGTTCCCGTTGCTGGTTGGGAACAGCATAAATATATTATCATCAAGTCGTTCATCGTATTGTCTTCGTGGATATTCGGATATTTCGGAATGAAACATTTGCCCATAACCATTGTAGGACCTATCAATGCCACCCGTCCGGTGATGGTGCTCGTGGGAGCTATGCTGGTATTCGGTGAACGATTGAATCTCTATCAATGGATTGGTGTGATGCTAGCCATTGCCTCTTTCTTTATGTTGAGCCGTTCGGGAAAGAAAGAAGGAATTGATTTTAAGCATAACAAATGGATCTTTTTTATTGTACTGGCTGCTATTACAGGTGCTATCAGTGGTTTGTATGATAAATATCTGATGAAGTCTCTGAATCCGATGTTGGTGCAATCCTGGTATAATGTTTATCAGGTGTTTATCATGTGTCCTATCCTGTTGTTGCTTTGGTGGCCTAAAAGAAAGTCCACTACTCCGTTCCGCTGGGATTGGACGATTATCCTGATCTCCATTTTCCTTTCTGCTGCCGATTTTGTTTACTTTTACGCATTAAGTTACGACGATTCGATGATTTCTATTGTTTCGATGGTTCGTCGGGGAAGTGTGGTTGTTTCTTTCACTTTCGGTGCGCTTTTCTTCCGTGAAAAGAATTTAAAAAGCAAAGCGATTGACCTTATACTGGTGTTAATCGGAATGATATTCTTATATTTGGGGTCTAAAAGTTAAAACAGTTACACAAGACTGTTTGTCATAGGTTAAATAAGATAGATATGAAAATAAATAAACTTGTTATTACTATATTCTTCTCTGCTGTCGGACTTTTTGTTTCGACTGCTCTTCAGGCACAAGAGGCCAAAACGTTGTTTGTGAATATGCCGGATTCTCTAAGCCCCTTGCTTACAAAAGTGAATCGTGAAGATTGCATAGACTTTCTGGAAAGTAAGATGAAAGCGCAAGTAGAAAACCGTTTTGGCAAGAAGTCGGAGATGACTGATCTTAGCAAAGACTATATCCGTATGCAAATGTCAGCTCAATCGACCTGGCAGATGAAAGTGTTGGCATTAAATGATTCAACGAACGTAATCTGTACAGTCTCTACTGTTTGTGCTCCTGCCTGTGATAGCAGCATCCATTTCTATACGGACGACTGGAAACCGCTTACAACATCTCTCTTTATTACCCTGCCCCTGATGGATGATTTTCTGAATGCTCCCGATTCAGCAGGAGTTTATGAGTTTGATGAAGCACGCCGTTCGGCAGATATGCTATTGATGAAAGCCGATTTTAATAAAGAAAATACGGAACTGACACTTACGTTAACAACCCCCGACTATATGTCAAAAGAAACAGCAGAGAAACTGAAACCGTTTCTCCGCCGCCCTGTAGTCTACCATTGGAAAAATGGAGCATTCTCAATTTAATAAGCATTCGTTGATGAACGCTATCATTTCCGATGTATTTGCTTCCACACTTTGAAGTAATTTGAATTGTGCTTTGGTGCGAACGAGGTTATGTTCCGGATATTTGATTTTATAATAAGTATCTCCGTTGATATAATCTGCCAGGAACCGTACACACTGCATGTATGGGAATAAAGCCGCCGCATAAGGAAGATTCTCAATCTCGATCTGAGTCAGGAATGATTTGGCTCCTTTCAGATAACCTTTGGTAAACGCTTTGAATATCTCCATATTGAAGTTTACACGATCAAGGTCTTTGTCGTCTTCATCACCCGTGTTGGCACCTGTACGTAGGAAGTCACCATAATCGGAGAATATAAAGCTAGGCATTACCGTATCCAAATCAATGACACAAAGCACTTTACCATCCTCGTCGAACATCATGTTATTCACTTTCGTATCGCAGTGGCAAACGCGTTTGGGAAGTTTCCCTTCACGATATAAACGTTCAGCTTTACACATTTCATCTGCGCGTTTCTCTATTTCATCCAGATAGTACTTCACTTCTGCTACCCGTCCGGCAGCATCCTTCGCAATGGCTTCATGTAGTTGTTTGAGGCGGAACTCCATGTTGTGGAAATCGGGTATGGTTTCACCCAATGTTTCCGGGATATCGGCCAGCATAGCCTGGAAGTTACCGAAGGCTTCGCCTGCATAGTTGGAATATTCGGGATTTACCGTCTCATACGTTTTTGCACGTGGAATGAATACCATCACACGCCAATAGCTGTCACCGTCGAACCGGTATGTTTTACCTTCTTCTGTTTCGAGGAAACTCAACACCTTGCGGTCTATATCCGATTCTCCGGCTTCCGTCAATTTCTTGCGAATGTGATTGGTAACAGCGGTAATATTGGATTGAAGCATTTCTACATTCTGGAAAATGGCATGATTGATGCGTTGCAAAACATAGTCGGGAGCATCTGCTTCTTTGGTGTTTACTTTATAAGTGTCGTTGATAAGTCCTGCACCCAAAGGTTTGATTTCTTCTATCGTACCTTGGACTTTAAATTTAGCTACGATGCTAGATAAATCTTTCATGTTTTTTTTCTTTAAAAATTTATACTAAGGTTATCGATAATCATATTTAGCAGCTTCGTTGGCCTGGTTAGCCGAGCGAACGGGTACTAATGTGAAGCCCCACTGGTAATCACGGTTAGCCGGGATCTGGTGGAAAGGTTCCGGGCGAGCACCCCAACTGTCATATCCGCCTACTCCTTGTTGCTTCATATCTACACAAACCTCAACGAAATCTCTGGGAGTGATGTCGTTGACATGATGCATTCTCCGTAATACGTTGCGGGCAGCGTTCTCATCGTGATTGGCAACCTCTTCCGGGCTGAAGTTATTCCATTGGTAAGGGTGGGGCAGAGCTTCTTCAGAGTCAAAGTCTTCGATAGAGTTGCGCAAGGCATTGAAACCGATGAGACTGTCCGCTACCAAAACCAGGCCGTTTCCTTTATTAGGAGATAAAGCGATCCAACGGGTATCAGTGTGATGTCCGTTTTCCTGTGGACGCACATAGTTGAAGTACATTTGATCCGCTGTTGTCTTATATACGCCAACGAGCGTTCCGTGATTGCGGTCGATATAATTCTCTTCCGGGCCACGGCCAAAGTATTGTACATTGTTCATCTGTGCCGGCAAGCGGAAACGCACACCGATACGGGGGACTTCCAGTTTGGAGGCAGCCTTACGGGCAGCATCACTTCCGGGGGTAAATGTAGCCATGCGGGTAGCTTCGGAAACTTCTGTTTCTGTAGGCTGCATATCTGTTGATGTGAATTTGGCATTTACGTTAACTATTCCGTTCGGATAGATTTTGTAAGTGACAACATACAAGTTGCCGGCAGCCAGTAAGTAGGTTACATTTAAGGAGACTGCTTTATCTTCTGCTGTCATGGTGGCATCCGTTATGCGGAAGTTTTTGCTTGATTGTTTCCATACCTGCAAACGTTTAGGAGTGCTGTTACCATAGTCATTATCATTAGGAGCACGCCAGAAGTTAGGCTGAATACCAAATCCGTCTTTGAAATATTCTGTACCATCTACTTTATACGAGGTTACTAATCCGCTATTCTTGTTGAATACAAAGTTTACTTTGGAGGAAGAAACGATTAATTCATCTCCTTGAATCGTTGTTTTCAATGCCGGACCGTTTGCTTTATATATACTCTTCTCTGCCTGGATAGGAAGTTGGAACTGGTCGTATGCAATTTCATATCCGGTTGGAATCAACGGTTCAGGCTCTGTGGTTGTTACACTGAAGTTGACAAAATATTCTGTTCCCGGTTGGGCTTTCAGACCATTTACCGGTACGGTGAATTCTTTAGAGGCTTGCGGAGCAATATCCAAAGATACTTTTCCACCTTTTATTGTCTTTCCGTTAGCAAGTACATTGTAGTGAATCTGATATTTTTTCAGGTTAGTGAAATAGAAACGGTTGGTGATTTTGAATATACCGGCTGCGGCATCTACTGCTTCAAAACCTACATTCTGATGTACATATTTCACTTCAGCCATTGCCGGATGCGGACCACGATCCGGATTGACAAGACCGTTGCAGAGGAAGTTACCATCGCTAGGTGCGTCTACGCCGAAGTCACCTCCGTAGGCCCAGTATTCTCTTCCATTCTTATCTTTTTGGAGAAGACCTTGGTCTACCCAGTCCCAGATATATCCACCTTGGAGATTCGGATATTTGTAAATTGCCTGCCATTGTCCCCACAGGTTTCCCGTGGAGTTTCCCATGGCATGTGCATACTCCGAAGGAGCTACAGGACGGTCGCTACCATTCTTTCCGATATTTTCCAGCCAGTCGGCACCCGGATATTGCGGAACATACATATCGGAGTTCCATTCCCATTGAGCACGTTCGTAGTTGACCGGACGATCCATCAGATCTTTGTCTGCCTCTTTCAACCACAAATAAGTCTGATAGAAATTATATCCGTTTCCGGCTTCATTTCCCAGCGACCAGAATGTAACGCTCGGATAATTCTTATTACGTTCAAACATATTGATGGTACGATCCATGTGCGGTTTCAGCCATTCGGGATTGTTACCCAGTGAACCGCCTTTCCGGAGATCATAATACATTCCGTGGCTTTCCACGTTGGCTTCATCATATACATAAAGTCCGTATTCATCACAAAGCTCATAGAAACGGCGGTCTTGCGGATAGTGGCAAAGGCGTACACTGTTTAAGTTATGTTGTTTCATCAGTTCGAAGTCACGGCGCATTAAATCCTCTGTAACATAATGACCTGTTGACGGATTATGTTCGTGGATATTTACCCCTTTCAGTTTCAGAGGCTGACCGTTGATGAATAAGCAGACATACGGTTTTCCGTTAGCAGCCTTCTGTTCGATAGGCTTGATCTCAATCCGGCGGAATCCTACATTGAAAGGAATGATTTCATTGATTTTGCCATTCTCTTTTACTGTCATCAACAGTTTGTATAGATTCGGATGTTCGGAGGTCCATGTGCTGACATCTGTCAGATTCTTATCGAAAGAAAGTGTACGTACTTCGTTCGATGGAATATAGGCTGTCTTCTCTTCAGTAGCTACAACTTTTCCTTGTGCATCTAATAGTTCATAAACTAATGTAAGATTAGTTGCAGCCTTTTCGTGATTTCTCAAATCGACATTTAAACCGAAGATTCCATTTTTGTAACTGTCGTCCAGCGTAGACTTAATTCGGAAATCTTTGAGAGCTGCTTTAGGCTGTGAATACAGAAAAACATCGCGTTCAATACCACTCATACGCCAGAAGTCTTGACATTCAAGATAGGAACCGGTGCTCCAACGGAAGATTTTAACTGTAAGTACGTTCTTTCCCGGCTTCACGTAATTGTTGATAAGAAATTCTGCCGGATTCTTGGAGTCTTCGCTATATCCTACTTCTTGTCCGTTGATATATACATATACGCCGGACTTAGCTCCTGCCAAATGCAAGTAGATATCCCGCCCGTCCCAGTCTGCCGGAATATCGATGTCCCGGCGATAAACTCCTACCGGATTGGCTTCGGGAAGAGTAGGAGGTTGTGGATTGCGCGGTTTGAATTCATAACCATGATTGGTGTAGATGGCTATTCCGTGTCCTTGTACTTCCCAGTTGCCGGGCACCTGAATATCATCCCACGAATCTGTATTGGTGTTCGGATCGGTAATGTTTTCGGGAAGTTTTTTATAAGAGTCTACAAAGTAGAATTTCCAGGTTCCGTTCAGCAAGCGGTAATACTTGCTTCGTTCGAACTTGCCACTCAAGGCATCAGCGCGATTGTTGTATGTCATAAAAGAAGTACGTGGATACTCTTTGTTAACTTCAACTACCTGCACGTCCTGCCAATAAGGTTTCACGGCTTTCTCTGCCATTGTACTAAGTGTTGTCAGGGAAAATATTCCCATGAAGATGCCTGTTAATAAGTTGGGGGTTGGTCGAAATTTCATGTTTCTCAATATTGGTTTTTCATTTCTTTTTTATTTTACTTTGATATGATCGAATCCTTCTCCATACACTCCGATGACAGCACTCTGCGATACAAATGCATTCGGGTCTATGTCTTTTATCAACCGGAAGATGATAGGCGATTCCCTTTTCTTGGCTAATACAAACATCATCTTAACTTCTCGTCCTGTATAAAAGCCGGTTGCATTGATAATCGTTACTCCCCGGTGTGGGTATTCGTTAATATGCCGTCCTATTTCTTCATATTTGTTGGATATGATAAAGAACTGTACAGATTGGCGGGCGCTATTCACTACCTGGTCGAGAACGAAACTACAAATATAAAGAGTTACAAACCCATACACCACTTTTTCCCAGTCTTTTAAGACAAAATAACTGGAAGAAATGATAATCATATCGCAGATGAGCACGACTCTTCCTAATGTGATGTCCCGGTATTTGTTGATGATGGCTGCAATAATATCTGTACCTCCCGTACTTCCATTAGCCGAAAAAGCAACACCTATGCCACCTCCACAGAAGGATGCTCCGATGACACATGCCATAAAGGGCTGGTCGTGGAGAAGCCCGAAACCTGCCGTCAATTTTTGAATGACGGACAGAAAGAAGGTGAGGGTAAATACACCAAAAATAGTTTTGATGCAAAACTTTAGTCCCAGCAACTTGAGGGCCAGTAGTAGCAAGAAGAAGTTGATGCTGAAGTACGTATATTGTACCGGAAAACCTGTGGCCCAATATACGATAGAAGCAATACCCGGTACTCCCCCGGTGGTGATATCGTTAGGCAACAGAAAAACGGTCCAACCGATACCATACAAAATCATGCCGATGGCAATCATTACATAATCTCTGGCTTCACGGATAATGCTTTGCTTAGAAGGCTTTGGAATAGCTGTTTTCATAAACGTGATTATGATAATCTATAAAATGTTCAAACACGAACCCATGAATAATCCGGCTTTAGAGGAGAAGCCGGATTGGTTCATTATGCTCGTGCTAAAAGGAAATATGCTGTTTTATTTTGCAAAAGCGTGACGGTAGCCTTGTACTTTATTCCATCCGCCGCGAGTGAAGTCGGGTACTTCTACCGGAGCTGAATTGTTCTCGATAGAAAGTCTGGTAAGTTCAGCCATGCAACACCATTCTGCCAGGTCATAAACGTCCATATCCAATGGCAGTCCATTCTGCAAGCAATATGCCAGACGGTAGTCCATGATAAAGTCCATACCACCATGTCCACCTACTTTCTTGGCTGTTTCTTCCAACTCTATATGAATAGGATCTTTATATTTATCCATCAAGGCTTTTTTTACGTTTTCAGGTACAGAACCATGTGCATTCAGATTCTCATGATTAGGCACATCTTTTGAATCAACTTGTGAAGGTCTCAGGCAATATTCTTCAATCGGATATTTGCTTGCGTAACCATCGGCTCCCACTATCTGATACATACGGCTGTATGGGCGTGGAGTCATTACGTTGTGCTGAATCAACATTGTTTTACCGTTCTCTGTGCGAATCAGGGTAGAAGTCTGGTCACCATTCTGGAAGTCAGTCACCTCTTCTCCTGTTTGTTTCTTAATATAAGCCGGTCCGTTGACAGCTTTCGTATCCATCGATACCAATGTTTTCATGCGGTCACCACGGTGGATATTAAGTACCTGACAAGCAGGGCCCATGCCATGGGTAGCATATACATCACCGCGGTGTAGATGATTATAATCCATTCGCCAGTTATTCCAGTATTCAGGCCAGAAATCTTCCAGATTATGGATATATGAACCTTCTACATGAAGTACTTCTCCGAATACGCCTTGTTGTGCCATATTTAAAGAAGTCAGTTCAAAGAAGTCATATACGCAGTTTTCGAGCTGCATACAATGCTTACGTGTCTTTTCGGAAGTATTGATTAGCTGCCAGATTTCATCCAGTGTCATGGCGGCAGGAACTTCGATAGCTACATGCTTACCGTGTTCCATGGCATAAACACCCATTGCTGCATGATGTTTCCAGTCGGTGGCTATGTATACCAGATCAATATCGTCCCGTTCACAAAGTTGCTTCCATGCCTCTTCCGAGCCACTGTAAGAAGCAGCTTCAGGAAGTCCGGCATTCTTCAAAATTTCTTGTGATTTTTCAACACGTTCGGGAAGCAGGTCGCATAATGCTACAATCTTAGTTCCCGGGATATGGGTCCAGCGTGCCACGGCACCAGGACCACGCATTCCTAATCCGATGAAACCGACACGAACGGTATCAATTTTAGGAGTAACGAGTTGGATTACATCTTCTTGTCCGGCAGGGCGGGCAGGAGTTTCTACTTTGATAGGAGTAAAGGCTTCGGGAGCCTTTGGTTGTAGAGTACAACTGGTGTGCCAAGTTAACGAAGCCAAGCCGATAGCCGTGACTGTAAATAGTTTCTTCATCATATTTTAAAGTTTTTAATAGGGGTTATTCGATGTTTTTCATTTACGTGTCAAAAATAGTAATTAATTAGCCAACTATTTATATTTATAATCGATATTTTCATCATAAAAGTTTCTATTATGAGGTAAAAGATGAGTCTGACTTTTTCTACCTGATTTTGTGTAGGCTTATGTGATGTCAAATACATATAAAAGACATGCCATAAAAAGGCTCTTCCTAAAAAGAAGTCACCTTTTTAGAATTGCTTAACGTTTACTGCTCCTGTTGGGGTAAACTACCTACTTCGTCTGTACTTCTGATAGAACCTAGTATTTGTATTTTTTCCAGGCTCCCCTGGTGAAATCCGGTATTTCTACTGCCATGCTCTTATTCAGTACAGATTTTTCACTTAGTTCTGTGATACACGACCATTCGGCTGCATCGTATACATCCATATCCAGTGGAAGCCCGTTGCGCAGACAATGAATAAGGCGGTAATCCATAACATAATTCATTTCATTGGGTAGGCCTCTGCGATGTGCTTCTTCGCCAATGGTTGCGCTAAAAGGATGTTTATAGCGTGCCATCATTTTTTCTAGCAGTTCTCCTTCAAGTGGAGTGTCTCCATTAGGATCTAGGGCGATACAGGGGACAGGGTATTTTTGGGCGAATCCCAGTGTGCCGCATACTGTTTGAAGGCGGCTGTAAGGACGTGGGGTGGATATGTCGTATTGAAGCATGATTGTCTTCCCTTTGAGCGTGTGGATAAGAGTGGTGTTTACGTCTCCCAATTGATATTTCTGGTGGGCTTCCGGTGAATATTCGCCGAATAGTCTGCGGGCATACTCGCTCATTCCTGCCTGATGAGTAGACATGGACACGAGATATTCCATTCTGTCACTGCGATGAATATCCAGTATCTGGCAGGCGGGGCCCAACCCATGAGTGGGATAAGGATTGCCTGTATGTTCGATGCTGTATCTTTTTCCCCAATGGTTGTGATAGCCGCCTTCGCTCTCTTCGGCAAAGTACATTGAACGAAGATCGTGAATGTAGGCTCCTTCTACATGCATGATTTCTCCGAACAATCCTCGTTGGGCCATGTTGAGAGTCATTAGTGCAAAGGGATCATAACAACAATTTTCGAGCATGATGCAGTGTCGCCTGGTTTTTTCTGCAGTGTCTACCAATTGCCAACATTCTTCCACGCTCATAGCAGCCGGAACTTCAATAGCTACATGTTTATTGCATTCCATTGCGAAAGTTGCCATTGGAGTATGCATTAACCAGTCGGTGCAGATGAATATTAAATCTACTTCATCCGATTCGCACATCTTCTTCCATCCCTCCACTCCGGTATATCCGGTGGCTTCGGAACGGTCGGCTTCTTTTAATAGTTGTTGGGCCTTACTTAGATTTCCTTCTCTTATTTCACAAAGAGCTTTGATTTCTACTCCTTCAATTTGCAGATAACGTTGTAAGGTGAGCAATCCTCGATTGCCCAGTCCTATAATCCCGATGTGGACAGTGGGGATAGGGGGATGTGCTAGTCGGAGTACATGCGATTGTACCGGAGAATTTTTCATAAGCTTAGCGGTCTAAAATAAAACAAAAAAAGAGAATCTAATTTCTCAGATTCTCTTTGGAGAGCGGAAGACGGGGCTCAAACCCGCGACCCTCAGCTTGGAAGGCTAATGC
>ERZ772818.2890-NODE-2890-length-12412-cov-10.619325_pt1 | contig 12412 bp, 14 predicted proteins | sample MGYA00580837_ERZ772818 | MGnify/ENA primary metagenome ERZ772818 (study PRJEB29015, sample SAMEA2737671) | human gut metagenome | biome: human gut; feature: human-associated habitat; material: faeces | place: China | collected 2012 ...
ATCAGCCATGCACGGGCATACTACATTGAGAATATACGTACAAATGTAATTCTTTCTTTTGAAACATAGAATAACTGAATACCTCATTATTCAGCCTGTATCCGAAAATCATAAATAGAATCGGTTTCAGATATTTCCTCCTTATTCTCCACCTTCATGAGAAATTCCAACGCATAATTATGCCCCTGGGCAGAAGCCTGCTGGAACAGATGTTTTGCCTTGGCATAATCCTTTTCGACACCTTTTCCAAAATAGTACATCAATCCCAGATTGAACTGCGCAATCGGTGAGTTCAGCTCAACTGCTCTCGAAAGAAGTTCTGCCCCCTTTGAAAAGTCTTTGGGATAACCATGACCCTCCATGTGAAAAACGGCCAGATTAAACAATGCGGAGACATTATTTCTCGAAGCGGATTTCTCGAACCAGTATTTTGCATCATCAACACTGGTTGAAGTCCCATAACCAAACGTGTACATATATCCTAAATTATTCATGGCATCTGTATTATCGCGGGCTGCACCACGCTTGTATAAATTAAAGGCCTCTGAATAGCTTCTTGGCACTCCCCAGCCATGCCTGTAAAGACAGCCCAGTCCGACCAGAGCTTGTGAGTGGCCTTGTAAAGCAGCCAGACTGAGATACTTCCTGGCTTTAGAATAGTTTATGTCGGTCCCTATGCCATAGGTATACATATAACCCAGGTTGTTTTGAGAATCTGCATTGCCATTATCGGCCGATTCTGTAAATAACCTTATGGCTTTTTTATTGTCTACAACACCGGCCTTCCCCTGATAGTATATGTCGGCAAGGATAAACTGGCAATATTTTGCACTGTCTATCCTGGCCAGCTTTGAATACAGTTTTATCGATTCCTTATACTTTTGTCTTCTATATAAACTGTCTGCCTGTTCGTATAGTGACTGTACATCACCTAGAAACAATGCATATATGTTGTTTGCATTTTTCAGTCCCAACACTGCCAACAGCAATAAAAGGCATATACCCAAAGCTATGGTTATATTTCTTACTTTTCCAGCCATAAACTAATAATTATATTCAACTATATGATACTCCGGAAAGTCGCTTATTCCATATATCCTACGGTTCTTTGTATCGACTGAGATTGATAAAATTCCCTGGTCTAATTTATAACGTTTCTGCGGAGTGCCATCCCACCCGAAGACAAAGATTTCATCTGCCAAAAGATTATAACTTTGGTCAAGTCCTTGGAATCAGTAGTCTTCATAGAGAAAGCGGCTAACTTTTCTTTAAAGTTACTGATTTTTAAGGACTTTTGCAAATATAATCTATTGATAATTAAATGCTTGACAATAGAATTTTATTTTTTGTCATCTACTAAATAAAATTACATAAAAAAAACATCTCCACAGAAAAAGGAATGATTCTCCAAAAAGGAAACGAAATTACTTATCGGGTAAAATAAGGTCTAAACTCAGCACTTCATAATCCATGGAATCAGACAAACTATTATTTTTAAACAATGAAATTGCATTGGATAAAGCACACCAACTGGTAAAAGGACTATATGTATGAACTTTCATTCTTGTCTCCCCTATTATATGAAAATCTGAATCAAACAACATCAGATACAATGATTTACTGTCCAAAAAACTCTGCGTGAGTTTTTCTGATGCACTCATACTCTTTCCCTCTATATGGAAACGAGCATAAATTTGCAAATCTGGCAAATACATAACATCATAAAAATGTGTATTCTCCAATCCATAACGTTGCCATACAGAATAATCTGTCTTAGAATCACATTGTGGAGCCGCATTAGAAGTATATTTGCTAGCTGCTCCTATTTCAGAATACTTTTCGTTCTTCATATCCAATATATATATAGTAGATTCATAAGGATAATTATAAATGATTTTTCCATTTACAACATTTACATTAGGAAAGCGTAAATCTCCATACACTGCCACATTATCATGGTTGAGCAAAGATGGTTTAAGAAAATAAGAACGGATAACCGTATCTTTACTCAAATCATATTCTTCAACATATATAGAGTCTGCTCTCAATGCCGGATAATACAAGGAAGCTTTCTCTCTATTATAACAAAGCTTAGCTGTATGCATGGCATAATTAGTTTCCAGCAGTACCTGTACATCTGAAGGGAAAGAGATTCTATGACAAATCTCACCACAATTATTTAATAAGGAAATGAAAGTTCCGTCATACACCCAAATCGAATCATCGGAAACAGGACAAATACTTTTCACTCGTGGAAATATACCATTCGGTCCTTCTTTGCTCAAATGAAATGAAGATATTGAAGGATTGCCATATAATCTTATTTTGTCTAAAGAATGAGTCCTATAATTATATCCTACAATACTCTGTAAAGAGTCACCACCTATAAATCCTGTTATGGGATAATCCTTCAACTGAAGTATTTCTGATGAAGATATATTCACTTCTTTTAAGCTAAACGCTACTGAATCCCCATATTTATTATGTGGAATATTTCCTCCACTGTTACTGACACAACTTACTAAAAACAAACAGATAATAAAACTAACAACCTTCATATCACAAGAATTTTAAGAATTACTAAGGAACCATTCACATTGAAATGGTTCCTTTAATATCAATTTCTATTCAGCCTAATCTATTTTCTTAAATTAAAGAAAATTTCCTCAGTTCCAATTATTTCAAAGTAAAAAATTAGCAATAACTAGATTGACTACACTTAGGTCTATCAGATTGTGAATATACGCACTCATTCCAGGGTGAATGATTGCAGGGAAATATATGATACCCCCAATTATTATTTTCGCCTCCAGCCAACGCTTCCACATTAGCCATTGCCAAATCAGACATTTCAACTTCATGTTGTGAAGCATACACACCATAACCAGCCACAAAAGCAAATGCTGCTATGAAAGTAACTCCTAAAATTATTTTTTTCATGTTATTTCGGTTTTTAAGTGTAAATTTTAAATTTCTAATTCTCTATAAAGCAACAAATCCCCGATTTGTAGTGCTTCAAAATAATCATTACTTTTGCATTGGTTACACCTCCTTTGACTTCGTCGATTTTCAATTCTTCAATTGGATGGGTTTAACATTGAGTGGGATATGAATACAAACGTTTGCTAGACATTAGGTTTCTTATCTCCACTCTTTTTTATCTCTCACTTTCTGACAGTACCCCAAAAGTCCAAAGTAAAGGACTTCTCAGGGATATTGCCATATATCGTTATGGTTCGCCAGAAATCACCCGGCTCTTCTGCCTTGTATTCAACCGTCATTGCAGCTTTCCCTCCGGGTGGTATCTCATCCCAGTCATATTCCGCAGTCATACAGTCGCATGATGTTGTTGTTCCCTTTATTCGGAATACTTCATTTCCGGTGTTTTTAAGGATAATCTTCCTGCTTGCCGTCATGTTTTCTCCTACCACGCCATAATGATATTCCGCAGAATCTGCCTGAATCGTGGTGACCGGCAGTGAAACTGCTTCAATTCCCGCTATTTCCTTCAGGTAAAGGTCCTTTACAGACAGATTGTGAATGGGGTTTCCTATCACCTTGACACGATTTTCAGAGTCAACCAGAAATGTCTGGAACATCATTTCCCCGGGAAAACGGTTCAGTTTATAGAAACTGTCTTCCGTGTCTATACATACAGGATGCGAAAAATTGTCGCGCCTCAAGATATATCTCAATTCACGTACATTCTTTGTCTGGAAGAAGAATACAAACGGGACATTTCCGTCACTAAGCGAATCCACCTCGTGCATGAACTCCTTCCATTTTGGAAGCTGGAGCTTGCAACTGATACATCCCACAGAGTCTACAAATACCACTACCTTGTAGCCGGTCTTGGGAATCCTGTAAGGAACCGTATCTTTTACCATACTGGTAAATACAGGATTGCCAGGGAACAGGATTTCTTTATTGTTCCATTCATTTACCTGTTTCTCTATTTTATTCCTACCATCGGTACAGGATAAAATAAACAAAAAAGAGAATAATATTGATACAGCATTTCTCATACACCTTAATTATCATTGAGTAATGAATGTATATAATTATTAATTATTATCTGGCATTATTCAAAAAGTAAAAAGCCAAAACATGACCACCGTCATTTAGATGTTGTATCAATTCCGAAGAAAACATGCTCTTGTCTGACAAAGCTTCATAGACTGAATAATCCATCCATCCGATAACACAATTCTGCGTGGTCGTTATTGGAAGAATAATATCTGATAGCTCAATTTTATGAGCTATCCATTCTTTTATTCCTCCTTTATCTTTTTCAGTATCATATAGAAAAGTCCCTTTATTTCCGTTTTGAAAAACTGACCCTATAATGAAATTATTTAGAATCATGGGGCAATCATTAAAATATACATATTTTTCTTTCCCTTTTGAAGAGACAAGTTTGTCATAGCTATGTTTTTCATCGTCGGGGACATTCCTATTATTGAAATTAAAATAATAACATTTTTGCATATCCCCTTGATTTGAAAACGCATAAACAGAATCATTGACTACTTTATTATAGTAAATGGTATTATTTACACGTTGAAAAAGATTGTCGGTCATTCTATCATCAATATCTTCTTTTTGATAAGAAAGCAGTGTCTTAGTAATAGTTAGTGTAGAATCGGTCATACATAATTTGTGGTTCTTATTTTCTTTTGCTAAGGAAAACAGGAATTCATTATTTTGTAAAGCAACGAAAGCATCTCCCCTAAAAGAGGTTGAGTGACTTTTGACAAAGTTTCCAGTATGGTCATAGTATAACATTTTTTGTTTGGCGCGATCATATAAATATACATACTTGGAATCCACATCAAAATCCCATAATCGAACATACTCTTGAGGACCTCCACCTTTTTGACTGAACGTAGTGATGTAATTCCCATTTCTGTCAAATGACATTAATAGATCCATTCCAAAACGATCAAAAACATATAGTGTGTCATTATGGACCATGAGCTTGCTAATGGAAACAAAATAGGACTTTTCGTTTTCGTTTAACTTCAAAATGCGAATACTATCTATTAGTCCGGTTTTTATTTCATCGAAACAGTCATCATTCAACTGTATTTTATCCATGTCAATATCACTATTTAAGTGTTGTTGAGAATTATTATTGCAACTAATCAATAGTACGAATACTAATAAAAATATGGATGGTTTCATTGTATTTACATATTTGATACATAAGAGAACTTCTTATTCACGGCAAAACCATGAATAAGATAGTTCTCAATTAAAAACTAATAATTAGCAAGGTATTTGTGTGCATGGATTGCTATTCTCGCTCATACACATTTTACCATCGCCAGTACCCAAGCCAGGACAATCATACGTTTTTCCTGGTCCTGTATTTGATGTGCTTTCTCCACTTGCCAACGCTTCCACATTAGCCATTGCCAAATCAGACATTTCTGTTTCCTGCTGTGATGTATATACACAATAACCAGCAACGAATGCAAATGCCACAACGAATGCAGCTCTAATAATGTTTTTACTCATAAATTTCTTTTTACTGTTGTTAATTTAAAAACTTTTAATCTCGCTACGAAGCAACAAATCCCCGATTTGTAGAGCTTCAAAATGATAATTACCTTTGCATTGGTTACACCTCCTTTATTTTAAGCGGTTTAACATGGAGTGGGATATGAATACAAACGTTTGGTAGACATTAGGTTTCATGTCTCCACTCTTTTTTATCTCTCACTCTCTGACGGTTCCCCAGAAATCCAGCGTAACGGACTTGCCCGGAACATTTCCGTATATTGTTATGGTTCGCCAGAAATCACCCGGTTCTTCTGCCTTGTATTCAACCGTCATCGCAGCTTTTCCTCCGGGTGGAATCTCATCCCAGTCGTATTCCACAGTCATGCAGTCGCATGATGTTGTTGTTCCCTTTATTCGGAATACTTCCTTTCCGGTGTTCTTCAGGACAATCTTCCTGCTTGCCGTCATGTTTTCTCCTACCACTCCATATTTACCGAAACCGAGATGAAAAGACTTTTCTTTATGTGCCATCACAATGTCCGTCAATTCACGGAGACTACGATAGCCATCAAGTTGCCCGAACATAAGAACGAGCAATTGATTCCAATAAGACAACTGCCAGCCCAATGTTGGGGCTGCGATTTTGTTTTTTATGCGACTGGACATGATTCTTTCAAATTTTCGTTTTGGCAAAAAGTCTGTTATTTGGCTGAAAATATATCTTCCTGTATTCATGAGGTAGCAAATATGAGGGCACACCTCAATATAGCTAATTCAAAAGTGCGACAGAGTATCGGATACCTAAATATCGCATAATCAGGAAGAAAATTTCAACAATAACAAATTTTAAGAGACACTAGTGATTCATTATTTAAAGACTTATTGCCCTTGTACAAATCAAGATAAGATTTTAAACTTTAAAACAATAGGATTATCCTCAATTTTATCCTCATTTTCAGAGTAAGTAATACAATAGAATGTATTGTTCTTCACATATTTAGGCCAAGTAAAATACGTTTCATTACCAACTTTTATAGGAAGTCCCATCTTGTCTGATGGCTTTTGTACTATATTTCTATAACATAATTCTTTTGAATGTATATTCCATATATCAAAATAAATCTTTCTGTTATAATAATATCTTAGAAAACAATATTTGTTGGAAAAGCATATCTGTTCTCCCCAAATATAGCTATCCCTTTTACTCTTTTGAGTAATATCTGACGCTATTTCATCAGGTATACTCAATCCTCCTTTAGATATATAAAGAAAAGATGTAATATCACCGGTTTCGGATATATGATATATAGTATCGTTTGTATAAGAATATGCTTCTCCATTGGAGCTAAGAAAATCATTAATACTTATAATGCCTTTGTGTTCTGCTGTACCTTTTCTTTTGCATATTCCTCTTAACATTTTCCATTGCTTGTCGTATATACAAATATCATATTTGGCAGAATGCAAAGGTGAGTTATAAGCCAGCCATCTGTTATCCTTTAATTGTTGGATGGATACTACTGTATCATTTGAAATACTGTTTATAAATTTTCCATCATTAATGGAATAGAAGTTTAATTTCTTTCCCATATTATCCAATATAAGAATCGACCCATCTTCAGAGGATATAGAAACATCCGATATACCTACATAGTCTTCCGGACCTTCACCCTTATGGGAAACACGAGAAAAGAAAGAACCATTCACATTATGAAATGCATATACATTCTGATAATCACAAATTATTATTTTATCATTAAAATCTTCCACTATATAACAATCGCCAAGTATGGAAGAATCTGTTAATTCCAATGGAATAATGCTTGCATTTAATTTATTAATAAAAACATCTTCCTTTCTCATTCCTTCTGAGATACACTCCTCTATAGGTATAGAAAGAATATCAGTCTTTCGATTATCCTTTTCCATACATGCATATAATATATATGATAAAATAAGTATAAAAAATATTCTTCTCATTGCAAATTCAACTTTTGTTTTACTATAGAAAGTCCATTTTCTTCAGGAGATTGATAATATATGTTTTTAATTAATCCATTATCTAATTCAAGCATACATGGATATATCTTCTTATCTGAAGGATAACAATCCATTATCTTATTGTCAATATCTAACAATGTATTGGATTCATTTATTTTAATTTTACTCTTCAACATTTTTTGGGATACAATATTTGAAAAAACAAAGAATAATGATTTAACTTTGTTATTTTGTAAATAAAAATCTTCCATATAACTTATACAACCAGAACACCCAGCTTCAGGAATAACTACAATAAATTCAATATTATCCAAATCTACTTGTTTATAGCCTATTGATTCAAAAAAATTCTGAAAATCGTGATTAATATTTCTACATGAAGTAAAAACTATGCATGATAAAATGATTAACTTAATAATTACTTTATACATAAATTATAAATTTTAAAACATAAAACATCTTCATCGGTATTTTGTGGTATATGTAATCCTTTTTCATTAACAAAAATCGCATATCTATAGTTATGATTACATTCTTTTATCTTTGTTTCGCCTATAATTTTTAAATTCTTATTCAATATAATCACTGAAATTTCTTTCTGCCAACCCATCTTATTTTCATACTTGGTTTTAATCTCTGCTATTCTATAATAAACCTCACGCCATTTATCATAAATAATATTAGCATAACTATGATTCTCAACAAAATGTTTAGTCTTTTCCTCTGAGTTTATAGGAATCCATTTGGGTGTATCAAGAAATTCTATCTCATCAATAAAATTACTTCCAGCATAAAATTCGCCAATAATCCCTGTTGTATAAACTTTATATATATTATGGTCAGCTGGAAAACTAACTATATATTTATTTTCTTTAGAATTGTAACAAGCATATACCCATCTATACAATCCTCCACCCCAATTTCTGGCATTATATACGTTTGAATACGGAACATTATATTGAACTTGTCCATTGCTAATATCCACAATACCCATTACGTTTCTATTATTTTTATTCTCATTAATATATTCTCCACTCATGTTACCCCAAAATATAATAGTATCGTTCTCATATTTCAAAGGAGCGATTTTATTTACAGGAAAAGGATAATATAATATTTTAGGATTAACTTTTATTGATTTATATACACTTCCTCTTGAGTCCATAAAAAGAAACGAATTTGCATTATAATCAGAAACAATAATAGTATCTTTATTTATAAAACTAAATGATGTAGGATTTGCAGCTTTAATCAATATATCATTTGTTAACTCTTGTGTTTCATAATCATAAACCAATAACCTATTTCTATGTATAAATGCATAACTCCTTGTTTTATCATTATATTCAGAAGCAGTAAATATATGAGAAGTAATAGAATCTAACTTAAAACAAATATTCTTTCGACCTATCAACTCGTATTTATATTCAACCTTTTCCCTATTATTGACAATTGCCTTTTCTTTACATGAAAAGAAAAGGAGTGAAAATATCATTATTATATAATTTGTCCTCATTATAATTATATTTGAAAGAGAGTACACAATAAAGTATACTCTCTTTGTTTTAATATAATATCTGTATCCTATCCAACAATTATCTTGGATATTCTCCTTTTACGCAATCATGAAACATCGTAGAATTTTCGCAGAAATATGTTGTACCGTCATTTGTACAATCCCCATTATTTTTATCATTCTTACTTATACATCCATTTTCACTTGAAGCCATAGCTTCTACATTAACTATTGCCAGATCAGACAACTCAACTTTTTGCTGTGAAGTATATACACTATAACTGGCTACCAAAGCAAATGCAGATGCGAAAACTATTTTCAATATTTTCTTATTCATTTTAGTTTAAATTTTTACTTTAATTAATTTATAATTCTAATAATCTCTAGTGAGGAACACCCTCCAATTTGTGGTATTAAAAATAATAATTATCTTTGTATAGGTAACACCTCCTTTCTTCGATTGGATAGGTTTAACATTGAGTGGAACATGATGTTCATTGTTTGCAGACACATAATTCATGTTTCCACTCTTTTTTATCTCTCACTTCCTGACTGTTCCCCAGAAATCCAATGTAACAGACTTACCCGGAACATTGCCATATATCGTTATGGTTCGCCAGAAATCACCCGGTTCTTCCGCCTTGTATTTAACCGTCATTGCAGCTTTCCCTCCGGGTGGAATCTCATCCCAGTCGTATTCCGCAGTCATACAGTCGCATGATGTTGTTGTTCCCTTTATGCGGAACACTTCATTTCCGGTGTTTTTAAGGATAACCTTCCTGCTTGCCGTCATGTTTTCTCCTACCATGCCATAGTGATATTCTGCAGAATCAGCCTCAAGCGTGGTGACCGGCAATGAAACAGCTTCTATTCCCGCTATTTCCTTCAGGTAAAGGTCCTTTATTGACAGATTATGGATGGGGTTTCCTATTACCTTGACACGATTTTCAGAGTCAACCAGAAATGCCTGGAACATCATTTCCCCGGGAAAACGGTTCAGTTTATAGAAACTGTCTTCCGTGTCTATACATACAGGATGCAAAAAACTGTCGCGTCTCAAAGTGTATCTCAGTTCACGTACATCCTTTGTCTGGAAAAAGAATATAAATGGTACATTTCCGTCACTAAGTGAATCCACCCCGTGCATGAATTCCTTCCATTTTGGCAACTGAAGCTTGCAACTGATACAGCCCACAGAATCGACAAAGACCACTACCTTGTAATCGGTTTTGGGAATCTTGTATGGAACCGTATCTGTTACGTAGCGCGTAAATACAGGATTTTCGGGGAAGCGAATTTCCTTGTTATTCCATTTCTTGACCAATATTTCAATATCATGTTTCTTATCATCTGAGCAAGAAAAAAGAAACAAAGAAGAAAATATGATAAAAATAAGATTTCTCATTTACCGATTGAAATTATGATTCTAATACAATTAATAATCTAAATTCAAACCTTCAACTTTAAATTCTACTTTCATTCCGTAACATTCAATGTCACCTTTACCATAACAAAAATAATTAACCCCTTCATCATTAGCCAATGCTTCTACGTTACTCAATAAAAGTTGGTCCATTTCTAATGACTTCAATTCATTACCTTGCTGCGAAGCAAAACAGACACATAATACTACTAAAATTAAAAATAACAATGCTTTCATAACTTTTTAGTTTTTTTTATTTTTGCGGTAAAGTTAGGTAATAAATAACAAAAAAAACGCTGAAAAATTTCTGAAGAAAATCACATCATTCTGTTTATCAAGCATTTAACTATATAAAATTTCAGAAAGATTTCAAATTACTTTCAGATTATTTTCAGAAAGCAAGACTCAAAATATGAAATTGACAAATATAAAATGCATCTTTGCATATACTACATACGCATTAATAACAATTGTTATAATAAGCATAAACTTCAATACAACCAAGATGCACATTTCCGAAAGTGCAAAACGTGCTTTCATAAATGCCATCAACAAAGAAAAAGATTTATATATCTCACAGATCAATATTCAGTACCACCAAAAGAATTCTCCAAACGAAATATTGGGTGAAGAAAAGAAAAATTGGAGTGACCAGGCTTATTTTATTGCAAAAGACTCGGAAAGGAATCATTTAGATAGCCTGTTCAGATATGAAATGCATAAAATAAACAAATATACTAATACAGCCATTGGATATGTATATAACGGGAAAAAATATAATTCTGGCGATGAAAAATTCATCAGAAAAGCTATACTCGTACAGGAATACAAATACAGAAAAGACTATAATAACAAATCTGATATAACATTACAGGCCTATATATATACCCCAACATACAGACATTTACTGAATAATATATATACATATATTATACTTGCCGTTATGTTCATTCCAATAATCTGCTACATAATCTATAGTAGAAACAAAAAAGAAAATCTCTCAAAAGAGATAAAAAATGAGGATGGAAACATTATAAAACAAAGAAAATATCAATCAACTAAGTGGGTTGAGATTCATAATGGATATTATTGGGATAATAATCACAACACTTTAAGATACAACGACACACAAGTTATTCTAAGCGGTAACAATATAAGAATTTTCCGTAAGTTTATTTCAAAGGAAGATTTCTTCTTATCACATACAGACATATCCAAACTATATGAAAATGCAGAAAGTGTAGAAACAAAAGATAGAGCATATCACCTTATTAAATCACTGAAAGAATGCATTGCAATTCTGGATATCAATGTTGTATCCATTAGAGGAAAAGGTTACAAATTAGTCTTTAATTGTGATTCATGACAATTATAATAATAAAAGTCAGGATAACTCTATCCAACTCAATAAATTTTCATACGAATTAAGAGCCTTATCTGATATCTCTAAGAATATCAGATAAGGCTCTTAATAAAAGTTCTCCCTCTGAATTATAACAGTATACATCAAAGACCTTATTGTAAGAAAAGCCGATGAGGAGTTATTTATGTCTTTTATCTACATTTGCAAATTTATTTTGAGGACATTTATATGAATACAAAGGAATATCTTTATCATTGCCTACAGTATAGATATAACCTCTTATAAACTCAATACCAAAAGCAGAACATTCTGTTGACATTTTCTCCAATGGACAGCCATCAAGTCCGAATACATAAATATTATTGCCTCCTGCTGGAAGTTTCTTGCCTGACCGCAACGAATTAATACGGTCTTTGAATGGTGTACCATCAAAAATAGTATATATACATGAATCTGAAACCACAACATCATTAAAGCCTTTAATACCTTTTGGCATAGCTTCACTAGCAAATATGGAAAACACTGGCTCACCTCCAGGACCATAATAGGCTCTATGTTCTCCGGTTTTCAGATTGAATATCTCTATGACTTCTCCAAGCTGGGT
>ERZ772818.2892-NODE-2892-length-12400-cov-40.694613_pt1 | contig 12400 bp, 8 predicted proteins | sample MGYA00580837_ERZ772818 | MGnify/ENA primary metagenome ERZ772818 (study PRJEB29015, sample SAMEA2737671) | human gut metagenome | biome: human gut; feature: human-associated habitat; material: faeces | place: China | collected 2012 ...
AACTATATATGAGTTTGATCATTGCGATGCTTGCAGGAAGAATTGTGAATGGTTTAGTCAATACATGTATTCTTAGTACACAAGGATATACATTATCTGTATTTATGATGGCTAGCTTTATTACTTGTCTTCCAGGTATCATCCTTCAATTGATTGTCATTCCTGTTTTGGTACGTATTTTAAATAGAAATATTTATAAACAACCAGAAAAAGTTTTAGCTTAATGACAAGAAAGACCGAATATTCAGATTTTAATCTGACATTCGGTCTTTTTTTCATCATTGCCTATCAAAATATTTCTTACCAGAATCTGGATTAAAATAGGTTCGAATATACCCATCCGTGGATACAACCACAAATTCATTGGTATTTTCTTTGTAGTATATATCATCTCCATCTTCTTTTTCTGTTTTATGTAAAGACTCTGGATTATTGACTACATCACTGGCACTCATTTCGTATTCTTTTGATGATGAAAATCCCATTTCTTTACCATGTTTTTCATAGTGAGACTCTAACAAATCTTCATTACGAAAATGGTATTCTTGATAGTCTACGACTACTTGTTTTTGTTCCTTAATTTCACATCCTGTTGGAAGTACAAGTGAGAATATACAAAAAAATAAGAGCAAATATTTATTCATGATTCTTTTCATATTGTTCTTTATACTCCTTCAAACTTAGTTTATTGGCTCCACCTTTTAAATTTGGATCTTTATATTGCGCTTTATCATCTTCCCATCCACATACTGGACAGATTTCATAGCTTCCTGGTCCAGATTGAAATGTATATTTTCCACAAACGGGACACTTAAATGTTAATACTCTTGATAAGGTTGAAATAACTTTGTCCATATCGATTGGCTTTGCGATATGTCCGTTCATTCCAATGGATAATGCTTTTTGTTTATCCTCTTCAAAGGCATTGGCCGTCATCGCCACAATTGGAATATCACTAAATTCACGAATCTTTTGTGTCGCTTGATAGCCATCCATATTTGGCATTTGAATATCCATTAAAACTACATCATATTCTTTTTCTTTGACTTGTTTTACACAAGCAATTCCATCACTTACGTGATCTACAATCAATCCATAGTCGGATAAAAGTGTCATCGCAATTTCTGCATTTAAATCATTGTCTTCAGCAAGTAAGATGTGTTTTCCTTTAAGGTCTATAATATTCGTTTCTTGATTATTCTCAAGCTCATTTTCACTTGCTATTTCGAACTGAAATTTAATTCGAGTTGTTGTTCCTTGATTGACTTGACTTGAAATTTCAATCGTACCATTCATTAATTCAACCAAAGATTTTACAATCGCTAAGCCAAGTCCTGTACCTTTTACGCTCGTTTGCGTACCTGATTTTTCTCTAGAAAAGTCTTCAAAGGCATGTGGCAAATACGCTTCACTCATTCCAATACCTGTATCTTGAATTATACATTGAAAATGGCCAGATTCTACTTCTTCAACATGAATCGAAATATTCCCATTTTTAGTATATTTCACGGAATTTCCAACCACATTCAACAATATTTCTTCAAACTTAATTTGATCACAATACACATATGGATGTTCAATCTTTGTGGTGCACTGATAGGTTAAGCCTTTTTGTTCGGCTTGTTTTTCAAAGACTGAATTTAAAGATTCAATAATATCATATATATTACATACCTTTATATTTAATGTTTCTTTTCCACTCTCTATACGTGCCATTTCTAAAATAGAATTAATCAAATCTAAAAGAAATGTACTCGAACATCGAATCTTTGATAAATAATCTTTTTCTTTTTCAATATTTCCAACATTCTTTTCCATTAATTCCGTATATCCCATAATTGCGTTCATAGGTGTACGAATATCGTGTGACATACTAAATAAGAAACGAGATTTGGCAGCACTTGCTTCTTGTGCTTTTTTTGCCTGCCATTCAATTTGACTCGCATATTCTAAATCTTTTTTATGACGAATCTCAAGTTGGGCAATGGCTGCCGTCACAAGAAAGTCAATCATAATACTTGCTACAACTAAACTCATCATTTCATATTTGTTGATCCAACCATTTTTGGGAATGATTTCAAAATTCCAATTATTATTAGGAAGTGCACATTTCACCAACAATGTATCTGAACCTATATTTTCTGAGCTTTTAGAAATAATGATCTTCTCCTTTGTGACACGATCTTTTTTCCAAATCACAAAATCATAGGAAGCTTTTTCTAACTCATCTAAATGAATTTCTGTAAGGAATGCATCCCAATCAATGACTAAAATGGAAAATCCCCAGAACTTTTCATTCACATAGATGGGATCGTATAATAAAGCTCCTTTTCCACCTTGTTTTAAATCATAAGGACCTTCTAATGTATATTTCCTTGTATCTTTTGCCAAAGTAGCAGCCTGTTTACGTTCATGTTCTGCCAACATATTCATGCCAATAGCTTTTTGATTTTCTTTGAAAGGATATACATTTTGAATAATTCCGCTTGGCGCAAGTTCAATTGTCTTAATAGCCGGATCATCTCCATATAGTCTGGATGCCACAGATTCAAAGTAAGCATCGTCTAAATCAATTCCAGCTTCAATTGTCTTCTTTAAAAAGCCTACTTTTTCAATATACGACTCAAGCTTTATTTCAACACGATTGATTGTTGAATTTACTGTATATTCTGCCTTTAATTTTTCTTGTTGAATTACGCTGTTACGAATAAACAAACATGCCATATTCGTTAAAACAGAAACCAACACAAAACTAATTAGTATTTGATAAAATAAATTTTTATTTTTCATGGTTTCATTATAAAACGAAAAAAGGTGTGTGACAAAAATTATCATACATCTTTTGCGTTAAACTTTTCACTATAATGCGACTGCATAGCTTGCCAATCCATAAATAAAACATAGAAAACTCGACCAAAACGTTCGCTTTCCACAATTCTTCCTTGATCAAGTACAGGAATATAGGTTCCATCTTGTCTTCTTAATTGATAATGAATATAGTCATCCTTACTTCCACTTTCAATTTGATTCCAAATACTAGTTTCTACCGCTTTTTGTTGGTCTTCACGAATTAAGTTTCTAAAACTTTTCTTTGTATCATTAAATAATGCATCTAGATTTTCATATCCAGCCATATCTAAAAATTCTTTATTTGCGTAAAAAATTTCATCATCCTCTTTATCCGCTCGATAAATAATAAAAGCGCCAGGTAAATTTTCAGAAATATCATTTAACACAAATCCTAGTTGTTTACGAACACCAGATTGAAGTCCTTCTTGATAAGCCTTGCATCCATTTTTACCATGAAGTTTTACTTCATAAAGAGCTGTGTCGGCACAACGCATGAGTTGAGATCTTTCAATCGCATTATTTGGATATTCGGCATAACCAAGTGAGATACAAAAAGAATATGTTTGCCCTTTATACGAAAATGTTTTTGGCGTTTTTGTGAATTCAATCAAAGATTCTTTCACTTCTTCCATTGTACAATTTGGCAAAAGAATACAGAATTCATCTCCACCATTTCTACCAAGCAATGCAGAAGATGAAAAAAATTTTTGCATATTTTCAGATAGGCTTATTAAAGCTTTATCCCCATAGGCATGTCCATACATATCATTTATTAATTTGAAATCATCTACATCTAATAATATGGCTACGCAATGTTCTTTTGGATTTTTTGAAATCATCTTTTCGGCCATTTCATCAAATCCATATCGATTATAAAGCTTAGTCAGTCCATCTTTATGGGCTAGTTCTTTTAATTCAACTCTTCTTTCATCCAATAAGAATAAGACGATTGTAAGTCCAGTTAGTAGAAGAACTAAGGATAGTCCTCCAAAAAAAATTAAATATAAAGTTGTAGAGTTGCTCCATCCAGCTCTAGGCATGATTTCAAGTTTCCATTTTTCTTTTCCAACAGTCAAATCATAAGTGACCGGGCGAATCATTTTATCGCAATTCGCATCAATCACTACATGTTTCTTATCTAAAACAGACGCTTCTCTTGAAAGTCGATAATTATATTTAAATTTAGATAAAGCGTTTGTCGAATCCTCAAAAACTTCAGGAACACGCAAAATTGCAATCGTAAATCCCCAAAAATATTCTTGTCCATTTTCATCTTTTAGATAAATGGGATTGCGAACAACAAGCCCAGAACCTCCTTGTTTCAATTCAATAGGACCTTGGGTAATGGTTATATTATGATCTTTTGCGTAATTTGAAATTTCACCTCGATATGAATCCTTTAATAAATCAATTTTACCTGTTTCATTTCCTTCTTCAGGATAAATTTCTGTTACCACTCCATTTGGTGCTAATTGCACACTTTGTATAGAATAAGACATTAGATTTTCGGCTACTTTGGAAAAATTTATGATTTGACCATTTCCATTTATTAATAATTGTTTTAAAGTATCTGTTATTTCAATTCCATTTTCAATATCATTTTCTATACGCTGACCATATGTCACAGCATTTAATTTTGCGATTGTACGCCTATCTTTTTGAATTTGAACATTTGTATTATATGTAAATACACTCAATAGACATATTCCTACAAGAAATACAATCAACGGAACTATAGTCTTTTTCTTCACTTTCTTATACCTCGGTTATATTTTCGATTTAATATTATAGCACAAATCATTATTAAAAACTGTAATCTTTTTGTATAATATTTATGGTGATTTTATGTTAACAAGAAAAGAATGTATACAATTATTAAAACAAGATGTAACACCTGCACTAGGTTGTACAGAACCAGTATGTGTGGCGTTGTGTTTGGCAAATGCAGCTAAAGTATTAGATGAAGAAATTGTTTCAATCGACGTCGATGTGAATATTGGAATCTTTAAAAACGGAATGTCGGCCGGTATTCCTAACTTTGATCATGTTGGATTAAACTATGCTGCAACTCTTGGTGCATTCTTAAAGAATCCAGAAAAAGGGTTAAGACTCTTTGAAGATATTGATGATGAAATTAAAAATAAAGTGTACAAATTTAAAGATAGACAAGTTCGTGTGGATTCATCTCAAACAAATCTTTATGTGAAGGGTACAATTCATACTCAAAATCAAACGAGTACTTGTATCATCCAGGATGAACATACAAATGTTGTATATTTATCTAGGAACGATGAAATAAAAATAGATAATAAGCATAGTGTAAATAAACAGTTAAATCTTATTTCTAAGCTTCACCAAATGAACATTTCTGACATTGTTGATGTAGTCAATGATTTAGATTCTAAAGACATTGAATTTCTTAATGATGGAGTGAAGATGAATTTAGAACTGGCTGACTATGCCAAAAACCATAACTTAACTCTATCGAGTTCCTTTTCATCAAATCTTGTTTCTACACTGACTGCCGCTATTGAAGCTAGACTTTCTGGATGTCCATTAAGTACGATGTCTAGTTCTGGTGCAGGAACAAAAGGGATTGCCTTAATCTTACCGATTCATATTGTGGCTAGAGAGCAACAAATTTCAAAAGAAAAAGAATTAAAAGCTTTAGCTTTAGGACACTTACTCAATCGCTATATCAATTCTTATATTGGAAAATTATCCCCAATGTGTACGTGTGTGATGGCAAGTAGTACAGCTTGTAGTGCAGCTCTTGTCTATATGTTTGGTGGAAACAAAGAACAGATTGGATATGCGATCAAGAATATGACCGGTACAGTTACAGGTATGATTTGTGATGGTGGAAAAGTGGGATGTAGCTTAAAGGTAACTACAGGAACCGTTTCCGCACTTCTTTGTGCAAAAACTGCATTAAACAATGCACCACTAAAGGATAGTGATGGTATTGTGGCAAGCACACCAGAAAAATGCATTCAAAATATGGCCTATCTATCTAAGGTTGGCATGAAAGATGTGGATACAACCATTGTAGAGATCATGGAAGAGAAGGAAGCGTAGGAAAATGACCTGCGCTTTTACTGTAATATATACATATTTTCTTCAATCAATCGAATCACTTTTCGTACAAACTGTACACTTACCAAATCATTGACTTTATGACCCGTCGTTTCTAACTCACTAATTTCAATAATAGGTAAAGAATACTTTTCTACATCCTCTTCTTTAATTGGTGTATGGAAAGTATGTCCATAATCCAAATCATAAAACAAGTAATAGTGATATATCAGCTCATCCTTAAGTTCAATATCTCCAAAGTACACAATGGAATAATCATCATCCATATATTGTCCTTCGTAAAAGAATTGTTTCTTATACTTTTTATACTTTTCAATTTCATAGCTGTAGATTCTTTTAGTCTTGTAGCCAATAAACTCTTTGTGGATACAAATGGGTGTCAAAACTTGCAACAACATATCTTTCATGCGATACATCTCTAGTTTCTTTTCCCTAGCTCCTTCAATGAATGCAGAATTATCTACGTATCGATGACATCTAGAATACGCTCTTTGTTTCCTTTCTTTGTCGCGATAGTTTTTGGCTCGTTTATTCACGCTGTATAAACAATCCACTAGCATTTGTTTGGTGATAATGTGATTTAAAAGATTATCCCTATATTCTTTTGGTGTTTTCATATTTGTCCTCCATTTTCGTATAATATTCAAATCTATAATTCCTATTTGAGAACAAATACTTGTATATTCATTATATCATTAATAATCACTTTTTAGAGATAAATAATTCTATTGACATTTCTGCACAACATTGACATTATTTTCAGTAGCATTGACATTTATGTTTAAAAAATAGCGACTTGCCTCTATTTTTTCTACTCTTACAATCACAATGGCAATTTTTCTAACTACATTTTAGAATCATATTCTACTTTGACTACATAACACTGTTTTTTATAGAAAGACATTCCATAGCCAATTGCATTTTCATATTTTTTAAATCTATGTTCTTCAAGATATTTTTTTTCGACAATTTGTCTTGCGCCTTCTTTGGCATCATCAATCAAATCATCTTCACTTATTGAATGTTTACACTCAATAAGCACCACTGTTCCAAGTATGTTTTCTGGTAAAACGCATACATCAAATCTACCATTTCCAGATTCTCTATTGGATACCACCTCATAATCATTCAACAATCCAACTAGAAATCCATGATAAAAGGATTCTTGATTATCAAAATAACTAATACTTCTTAATAGTATATCATTTAACAATAGATTTACTTTTTTTGCATCTCCGTCCACAAGTTCTTGATAAAGCTCATTTTTCTTGCTTGTTGTATAATCTTCAAAATATGACATGAAGGATTGTTTATAGATTTCATAAACTTCCTTATTCGGGATAATCAATTCGTATTGGTTTTCTCCCCTATCTTTAATGACCTTTAAATATCCAGTTAGTAATAGAAAGCTATAAATATTATTGATATTATCCATTTCACGATACGTAAGTTCAGGCTTGATATATTTAATAAGGGATTGACCATTCATTAATAAATCAAACTCCTTGCGCAATTTTTTATCACCATTTTGAATATACTTAACAACAAGATCATTTCCACTAGTATTTGCCCAAAAAGAAATCGGTTTAAAAGACACATCTTGCATTATATTTTTTACATACATGAGTGTACTCCATGGATTATAGATTTCGTTATTGCCAAATTGATATCCATCATACCATTCTTTTACTTCATCCATCTTTTCTGATAAATTATAATCCTTTAACAACTGTTTAACTTCCGATTCAGTAAATCCAAAAGATTCACTACTAATATTATTTAAAACAGAATACGCCGTAAAATTATTCAACCCTGTAAAAATACTTTCCTTAGAAATACGAAGGCATCCAGTCATAACACCTTTTTCTAAAGCATCATTCGTTTTAAGCGCTGAAGAAAAAACACTTCTTAAAAACTCAACCATTTCTTCATAATAATTATTTTGATATGCAGCCTGTAAAGGAACATCATATTCATCGATTAAAACAATGACTTTTTGTTGATAATAAGCATATAACGCATTTGTTATGACTCTCAATGAAATTTTCAAATCTTCAACACAAGATGAACGATTATGCAATTTATTTAAAATATCTTTCGTTGTATCCGACAATTGATCTGAAGATAATATTTCTAAGTTTTTATCTAACAATTCATAAATCACATTTGAAAAAGATGAAATTTGCGCATCAAAAGTTAAGCTTTTCATTTCCTTTAAAGAAATAAAAATCGTTGGATATTTATTTTGAACCTTTAAAGCATTCTTATTCTTCGAAATATTTAAGCCATCAAATAGATAAGAGTTTTCCTTTTCTTTGATTGAAAAAAAATAATAAAGCATCGACATATTCAGTGTTTTACCAAATCTTCGAGGTCTTGTATATAAAACAACTTGTTCATTTAATACATCTTCAATGAAATTTGTCTTATCTACATAATACGCACTTTTATCAATCATCATCTTAAAATTTTCAATTCCCGTCGGTAATAATTTCATTCTATCAATTCCTTTCACAGTTATTATACTTTATATTATTAACTTTTTCTTTAATTCCGCGCAATAATTAAAAAAACAACTCTCCTTTAATCAGAGAGTTGCTCATTCGTTAAATCACTATGCTTTTCTATTTTAGTAAAGCTTAGCTCCTGCAGGAATATTGTCATCAACCATCAATAAGTTCAAGCATTCATGACCATCTTCTTCATGTACAGCTGAGATCAACATACCTTCAGAATTGATACCCATCATTTTTCTTGGTGGTAAGTTTACAATCGCAATTGCAGTCTCTCCAACCAATTCTTCTGGTTCATAATTATCATGAATTCCACTAACACATTTTTATAGCTTCACTTCAAATTGCTGTACTATGATATATCATTAAAATCCAATCACTTTAATTATTTTTGATGTTGCAATTTATACATCGTCTTTTGCGTTTCGATTTCTGCTCGTAATTCTTCTTCACTAGGTAAATATAATTTATACTTACTTGCAAATAATTGTTCATTACCCTTTAGAATTGAATATCTTGCAATATCTTCATCCGTATCAGAACATAAAATAATACCAATGGTTGGATTATCTCCTTCTGTGCGTTTTAATTCATCGTACATTCTTACATACATATCCATTTGTCCAACATCTTGATGTGTCACTTTACTCGTTTTTAAATCAATTAAAACAAAACATTTCAAGTAATAATTATAGAATACTAAATCAATAAAATATTCCTGTTTCTCTGTATGGATATGTTGCTGTCTTGCAACAAATGCATACCCTTTTCCTAGTTCCATTAAAAATTTTTGAATGTTTGAGATAATACTTTTTTCGAGTTCTGTTTCTGTAAAATCTGTATTCTGTGCTAACCCTAGAAATTCTGCCACTACTGGATTTTTAATAAACTCTAACTTATCATTTTGATAATCAGCCGTTAATTCTTTCATTTCATTTTCAACCAAACTTTTCTTCTGTGTTTGGAGTAAACGATAGTAATATTGAGAAGATATATTTCTTTGTAAAGTTCTAACACTCCAAGATTCATTCATTGCTTCTTTTTCATACCAATCTCTAGCAATTTTATCTTTTACTTGTATCAATATTCTATAATGCGTCCAACTCAGAATAGATTCAAATTTTCCACTCGCTGAGTGGAAAATTTTAGGATACAGTTTATAAAACAAATAAAAGTTATATAAATTTGTCTTCGTATAACCTTTCCCATATAACTTAGTAAGTTCTTTTGATAAATTCTTAATAACTTTGCTACCATATTCAGCACGATCTTCTCCATTTAAAATTTCTTCTGCAATTCGATAACCAATTAACCAGTTACGAGATACTAACGCAACATTTATAGCTTGATATGCACTCTTTTGAGAGCTATCAATAATGTATTTCATATCCAAGATAATATCATCAGTTTTTTCAAATTTTATTATTCCATTCATTTTTATTAAAGATTCACTCATTTAACCTAGCTCCTATAATTTATTAATTTTTATTCTTAAGTCATTTTATTAATATTATTATATCCTATTTTTTTTAAAATTCGTATTACACAAAAAAACAACTCCCTTTTATAGAGAGTTGCTCATTCGTTAAATCAATGCGTTACACTTTACAATTCTAGTAAAGCTTAGCACCTGCAGGAATATTGTCATCAACCATCAATAAGTTCAAGCATTCATGACCATCTTCTTCATGAACAGCTGAGATCAACATACCTTCAGAATTAATACCCATCATTTTTCTTGGTGGTAAGTTTACAATCGCAATTGCAGTCTTTCCAACCAATTCTTCTGGTTCATAATATTCGTGAATTCCGCTTAAAATAACGCGATCTTTACGTTGGCCATCATCCAAAGTAAACTTTAATAGCTTCTTAGATTTTTCTACAGCTTCACAAGCTAAGACCTTAACAGCACGGAAATCTGACTTACTGAATGTTTCAAAATCTACCATATCTGTGAAGATTGGTTCGATTTTTACATTCGAGAAATCAACCTTTACAGGTGCAGCTTCCACTGTTTTTTTAGTTTGCGCTTTCTTGTTTGAATCCCCCAAGTTCTTCATGTGAGGGAATAATAATACTTCACGAATTGTTCTTTGATCTGTCAATAACATTACGAAACGATCAATTCCAAGTCCTACACCACCAGTTGGAGGAAGACCATATTCCAATGCTTCTACATAATCTGTATCCACTTCGTTGGCTTCATCATCACCTAATTCACGAAGTTCTAATTGTTTTTCGAAACGTTCTCTTTGATCAATTGGATCATTTAATTCAGAGAATGCGTTCGCATATTCGTGTCCACAAATGAACAATTCATAACGATCCGCAAATCTAGGATCTTTCTTATTCTTTTTAGCTAATGGAGAAATGGATGTTGGATGACCATATACAAATGTTGGTTGTACAATTGTTTCTTCAACATATTTTTCGAAGAATAAGTTGATGATGTGTCCAACTGTATTATGGATCTTTTCAACTTCAATATCATGTTCCTCAGCCAATTTAACAGCTTCTTCATAACTCATATCTTGCCAGAAATCTACACCACAAGCTTCTTTGATCGCATCCACCATGTGAATACGTTTGAAAGGAGCTTTTAATGATAATTCTGTTCCTTGATAAGTAATATCTGTAGTGCCCAATACTTCATTTGCGACAGAATCAAATAAACCTTCAATTAAGTCCATCATTCCATGTAAATCACTATAGGCAACATACGCTTCAACGGTTGTAAATTCAGGGTTATGCATCGCATCCATACCTTCATTACGGAATAAACGTCCAATTTCATAAACACCTTCTAAACCACCAACAATCAAACGTTTCAATGGCAATTCAGTTGCGATACGCAAATAGAAATCCATATTTAATGTGTTGTGGTGCGTTACAAAAGGTCTAGCACTTGCACCACCTAAGATTGGTTGCATAACTGGAGTTTCAACTTCCACTAAACCTTGACCATCCAAATAGTGTTGGATTGCACGAATAATTTTTGGTCTTGTTAGTGCAATATGCTTAGCTTCTGGATTCATGATCAAGTCTACATAACGACGACGGAAACGCTCTTCAACATCTGTTAAACCATGGAATTTTTCTGGTAAAGGACGAAGTGATTTTGAAAGGTGTGTATAATTTTTAGCACGAACAGACAATTGTCCATGATCTGTTTTCATAACAGTACCTTCAATACCTACAATATCTCCAATATCATTTTTCTTGAAGATTTCATATTGATCATCACCAATTTCATCTTTACGAACATAAATCTGAATTTGACCTTCACGATCCTGGATATTCATAAAACCAGCCTTACCCTGACGACGTTTAGTCATGATACGACCTGCAATCTTAACAGTTACTTGTAACTCATCTAATTCTTCTTTTGTCTTGTCTTCATAAGATGATTTGATAATACCCGAATTTGAAGTACGATCATAACGAGATCCAAATGGATCAATACCCATGTCGATCAAATCTTGCATCTTTTGACGACGAACTTGTTCTTGTTGCGTTAACTTTTCCATTGTTTTCTCCTTTTTCTTTTATCCATAAAAAAAGGCACTTGCCACAAAGGGACGAAGTGCTCGTGTTACCACCCTAATTTACCAGACAAATCACTTTGTCTAGCCTTAGTCACTGTCTATAAACAGCGCTTCCTTTAATGCAGGAAATACAAATAGCTCCAAGTCTTTATTCCCAATTAGTCCTACGCTTTTTTTCACCAACCAAAAGCTCTCTAAAGTATTTCTAAAAGGTACTCGCCCTCTTCATTGCCTTTTTATACGCTTTTATCCTACTAGACAATACACAATTTGTCAATTTAAGATTTATCCATTAGTGATTACGCATGAAATAATCTTCAAATTTTCATGATTTAAGATTATTTATTTTTTTATGTACTTTAATAGTGTATTGGTGTACACTAGTATTATGAAAAG
>ERZ772818.2893-NODE-2893-length-12400-cov-3.647226_pt1 | contig 12400 bp, 8 predicted proteins | sample MGYA00580837_ERZ772818 | MGnify/ENA primary metagenome ERZ772818 (study PRJEB29015, sample SAMEA2737671) | human gut metagenome | biome: human gut; feature: human-associated habitat; material: faeces | place: China | collected 2012 ...
GTGGGAGCGTCTAAACGCCATGACCAACCAGTTTGCCCCGAACCCGGTATTCGCCCGGAGTCATGCCGTAGGCCCGCTTAAAGAGCTTGGAAAAGTATTGGGAATGCCGGTAGTCTGTCGGGAAATCGAAGAGGTAAAGAATCAGGCTCTTTCAGTTTACTTTATAGCTTCTGGTGGTGCGGAACCGGGATTTAAAGAAGTATACAAACAAGTAGAAGAACCGTATATTTTATTAACAACACCAGCTTATAATTCACTAGCAGCTGCAATGGAAATTATGGGCTTTTTACAGGAACAAGGATTGGAAGGAGAGATTCTTCATGGTTCTTATGAAGAAATATCCAAAAGATTACATATATTATTGCGGACAGCAAATGCGAAAAAGAAATTAAATGGAATGAGACTGGGATGTTTTGGAGAACCAGGTGGTCTGATTGCAAGTAATGTGGAGTTTCAAATGTTTCAGTCTGCAACTGGTGCAATTATGGAAATGTATGATTTAAATGAATTGATTGATGAATACAGGGATGGTGGATATATAGAGAATAAATATACACAACAGTTATTGGAAAAAGGTTATAATTTAGAAGAAACAGAAAAAGCATTAAATGTGTATGGTGCTTTAAAAAGGTTAATAAAAAAATACGATTTGAATGCTGTGACGGTAAGATGCTTTGATTTATTAAAAGCAGTACATACAACGGGATGCCTGGCGCTTGCAATACTAAATGCTGAGGGAATTCCTGCTGCATGTGAAGGCGATCAAAAAAGTCTGATTAGTATGGTAATTTTAAATGCTTTAACAGGTGGGTCAGGCTTTATGGCCAATCCAAGCTGTATGGATTCTGAAAAGAAAGAAATCATCTTTGCACATTGTACATTGCCGATCGATATGCCGGATGATTATAATCTTACCACTCATTTTGAATCTGGAGTTGGAGTAGCAGTAGCAGGAAATCTTGAATCGCAGGAAATGACAATTTTTAAATGTGATGAAACAATGAAAAGATACTATGCAGGAAGAGCTACTTTGCTAGAAACAATGCATAGGAAAGATTTGTGCAGAACACAGATGAAATTATATTTGGAAGATGGAACAGAATATTTTGCTAAATACCCAATTAGTAATCATCACATTATATGCAAAGGTGACTGGAAAGAAGTTATTGACCAGTTTTTTGAACAAATGTAAATAAAAGCATGATTTGGCAGATTTGGCGCATACTATCTCTACGAAAAGGAGGGCATCAGTATGTATAAATATCTGCCAATTACAGATGTATACGCAAGAGAAATATTAGATTCCCGTGGGAATCCAACAATAGAAGTGGAAGTGCTGGCAGGAGATGAATTCTGCGGACGGGCAAGTGTACCGTCGGGCGCTTCCACAGGTCAGTTTGAAGCATTGGAATTACGTGACGGGGAAAAAAGATACGCCGGGCTTGGTGTGGAACGGGCGGTAGATCATGTGAATGCAAAGATTGCACCTGGTATTATCGGAATGAACGTATTTGACCAGGCAGCTTTAGATACATTTCTTATAGGTTTAGATGGTACAGGGGATAAATCAAACTTGGGAGCCAATGCTATGTTAGGCGTTTCTATGGCAACAGCAAGGGCGGCGGCGACTGCGATAGGACTTCCACTCTATTCCTATCTTGGCGGGGCAAATGCAAAGCGTATGCCGGTTCCGATGATGAATATTATGAACGGTGGCAGACATGCCGACAACACCATTGATATTCAGGAATTTATGATTATGCCGGTAGGAGCGAAAAACTTTAAAGAAGGACTTCGTATGTGTGCAGAAATCTATCATTCTCTGAAAAAATTGTTGAAAAAAGAAGAATTATCCACCGCTGTTGGGGATGAAGGTGGATTTGCCCCGAACCTTCCGGATGCCCAGGCAGCACTTGCCTATATCGTGCGTGCAACGGAAGAAGCCGGATATAAGGCAGGTGAGGAAGTATCACTGGCACTTGATGTAGCAGCAACAGAACTTTATGATAGAAGCTTTAAGAAATATGTGTTCGAAGGGGAAAGTAAGACAAAAGATTACAAAGTCATTCGGTCATCAGAAGAGCTGATCGATTATTATGAAGGGTTAATTGAACAGTTTCCAATTGTATCGATTGAAGATCCACTGGACGAAGAAGACTGGGATGGATGGGAGCTTCTGACAACAAGATTGGGATTGCACACACAGCTTGTTGGAGATGATCTGTTTGTGACAAACACAAAGAGATTAAAAAAAGGAATCGAAAAAGAAGTTGCCAATGCAATTCTCATAAAAGTGAATCAGATTGGAACACTGACAGAGGCACTGGATACGGTAGAGATGGCGCAAAAAGCCGGTTACAGAACGATTGTATCACACCGTTCCGGGGAGACAGCAGATACCTTGATCGCGGATCTTGCAGTAGCAGTAGGGGCAGGTCAGATCAAGACCGGAGCGCCATGTAGAAGCGAACGGGTAGAGAAATACAACCAGCTTCTACGGATAGAAGAACGGCTCGGAGATGTGGCAGAATATCAGAATCCATTTAAATGATAGAAAAAATGTTATAATTGCACCAAAGGGACACCGTCCCAATCACTGTCCTAATCAGAATAAAGTGCTTGCGAAATCAACCTTACTGTGCTAAACTAAATATGGTTTATCTACAGGAGGTGTGTGTAATGGATATTTTAAAAATTGTTCTTATGATTTTATTTGCAATAGATTGTATCGCATTGACAGCCATTGTACTGATGCAGGAAGGTAAGTCTGCAGGACTTGGAGCTATCAGCGGAATCGCTGATACTTATTGGGGTCAGAACAAAGGTCGTTCAATGGAAGGAGCACTTGTAAAATCTACAAAGTTCCTTGCGATTCTGTTTGTTGTACTGGCAGCAGTGTTGAATTTGAAAGTATTTGCTTAAGAGAAGAGGAAAAGCACTCCTGTATAGGAGTGCTTTTTTTGACAGTGGAGGAGCGATGAGCGATAAGACATTTGAGAAAAGAAAGAAAATTATATATGATTTTATCTGTGATGATATGTATGTACCGATGAAGTTCAAAGAGATGGCTATGGTCCTGCAGGTGAATAAGGAGCAGCGGGATGAGCTTCGTCAGGTGCTGGAATCATTGGAAGAGGAAGGTAAGATCTGTCTCAGTAAGCGTGGAAAGTACTGTAAAGGTGAGGCGAAGCGTCTTCAGGGAACTTACCGTGCGAATCAGAGAGGGTTTGGTTTTGTTATCATTCCTGAGGAGGATCAGGATATTTTTATCGGGGAGGACGATGCCGGCGGAGCGCTGGACGGTGATACGGTAGAAGTGATTATTACGAAGGCTTCTGATTGTGATGGAAAACGCCGGGAAGGTAAGATTGTAAAGATTGTGGAGCGTGGTCTTACAACAGTTGTCGGTCTTTATCAGAAGAAGGGCAACAAGAGTTATGGTTTTGTCATTCCGGATAACCAGAGAATTCTTCAGGACATTTTTATTCCAGAGGGTAAGTCAAAAGAGGCTGTAGACGGGCATAAAGTTGTAGTTGAACTGACTTCTTACGGTGAGAAAGGCAGAAGTCCGGAAGGAAGGATTGTAGAGATTATCGGTCATGTCAATGATCCGGGAACAGATATTATGTCTATTGTAAAAGGATATGATCTCCCGATAGAATTCCCGGAGAGGGTGCTGAATCAGGCAGAGCGTGTATCAAAGCCGGTCAGTGAGGCAGACATGCAGGGAAGAAAAGACATCCGTGACTGGCAGATGGTCACCATTGATGGCGAGGATGCGAAGGATCTTGATGATGCCGTGTCTGTTGTGAAAGATGGTGAAAATTATATTCTTGGTGTGCATATTGCTGATGTTACGAACTATGTACAAGAGAATAGTGCGCTGGATCGGGAAGCGCTGAAGCGTGGAACAAGTGTATATCTGGCAGACCGTGTTATTCCGATGCTGCCACATACATTGTCTAACGGAATCTGTTCGTTAAATGCCGGAGAAGACCGTCTGGCGCTTAGTTGTATTATGACAGTAGACCCGAAAGGCATGGTCGTTGACCATGAGATTGCAGAGACGGTTATCCATGTGGACCGTCGTATGAGTTATACAAGTGTGGCAAAGATTCTGGAAGACGAGGATCTGGCAGAAATGCAGGAATACGAGGAACTGGTGCCGATGTTCCAGCGTATGCTGGAACTGTCAAAGATTCTGAGAGCCCGAAGAAAACAGAGAGGTTCCATTGATTTCGATTTTCCGGAAACGAAAATGATTCTTGATGAGAATGGACATCCAATCGATATCAAACCTTATGACCGAAATGTTGCGACAAAGATTATTGAGGACTTTATGCTTCTGGCAAATGAGACTGTTGCAGAAGATTATTATTGGCAGGAGATGCCTTTTGTATACAGAGTACATGAGGCTCCAGATGATGAAAAGATCCGGGCGCTGGCAACATTTATTAATAATTTTGGATTCTCTATGCATATCGGGGCCAATGAAGTGCGTCCGAAAGAGATTCAGAAATTACTTGGAAAAGTAGAAGGAACACCGCAGGAAGCATTAATCAGCCGACTTGCGCTGCGCTCTATGAAACAAGCCAGATATACGCCGGAGAACTCCGGACATTTTGGATTGGCAGCGAATTATTATACACATTTTACATCACCGATTCGTCGTTACCCAGATCTTCAGATCCATCGGATCATCAAAGATAACCTGCGGGGACGTATGAATGGTGAACGCATGGAACATTATCGCAAGATATTGGAAGAAGTGACGAAGCATGCCAGTGAGACGGAGCGGCGCGCTGACGAGGCGGAACGCGAGACTGTGAAGCTTAAGAAAGTAGAATATATGTCAGACCGTATTGGAAATGTTTACACAGGCGTAATCTCCGGTGTGACGAAATGGGGCATGTATGTGGAACTTCCGAATACGATCGAGGGTCTGATTCATGTTGCCAATATGCGTGATGACCATTATAATTACGATGAAAGCCGTTATGAGATGGTGGGCGAACGCACCGGAAAAGTCTACAAGCTTGGACAGGAAGTTCGTGTAAGAGTTGCTGATACAGACCGGTTGATGCGTACCATTGATTTTGTAATTGCGAAGGAGAGGGACGAAGAAAATGGCGAAGACGAATGGTAAGATGATTGCTAATAACAAAAAGGCATATCATGATTATTTTATACTGGATACTTACGAGGCCGGGATTGTGCTTCATGGAACCGAAGTGAAGTCACTTCGTATGGGAAAATGCAGCATCAAGGAGTCTTTTATCCGCATTGAAAATGGGGAAGTATTTATCTATGGTATGCATATCAGTCCATATGAAAAAGGAAATATCTTTAATAAAGATCCTCTTCGTGTGAAGAAGCTAATGTTGCACAAAGCAGAGATCAATAAATTGATTGGTAAAACAAAAGAAAAAGGAATGGCAATCGTACCATTAAAGGTATATTTTAAGGGAAGCCTTGTAAAAGTGGAGATTGGTCTGGCAAAAGGTAAGAAACTGTATGACAAGAGACAGGATATTGCCAAAAAAGACCAGCAGAGAGAAGCAAGCCGTGACTTTAAAATCCGCAATCTGGGCTAAGATGAAAGAAAATGTGCAGTAAATGTGGATAAGAATTGTAAAAGACGTAGAAAAGGTGGATAATATATGGTACCTGTAAAAAAAGAAGACTTGAGAAAATTAGTGACAGATACAACGGTTGAGATTTATGAGGAGCTGACACCTCAACTGGTGAAGCTGATTCAGGATACGAAGAAGAATACAGAACTGACAGAGGGGCAGAAGCAGGATGAGATTTCTCTTCATATGATGGGATATGTAAAATCCTGTACAAATGAGATCATCATACAGGTTCTGTCAGAGATTCTGGGACTTGAAGACGAGGATGAAGAGTAAAATTGTCCTGGTCAGGTATAAATGTGATTTGTCAGAAAAAGAGAAAATATTGATTCGAAAAACAGGTTTGTTGTTAGATAATACTGAAATGATAAAAATATGAAACAACAATTGACAATGTAAAAAAACTGAGCTAAACTAAGTCGCATAAAAGCAAAGGCGCTTTAAGAGAAATCTTGAAGTGCTTTTCTTTTATTATAAGAAATGCCGAACAGGCATATCTTATATCCCTGACAATATATAGAGACACAAGGGTGTGTATTTCTGTGAGTCGACGACAGAGATATGCACCCTTTCATTGTATATTGTAGATTTAGAAGGGTGAGATAAAAGGAGGAGATATTTATGAGTCAGGATATTTTAACAGCAATTTCAGACGCAGTTGGAACTGAAGTGTTTGGTATCTGGTTTTTGATCGGAGCTGCATTGGTATTCTTTATGCAGGCCGGATTTGCAATGGTCGAGGCTGGATTTACAAGAGCAAAAAATGCAGGTAACATTATCATGAAGAACCTGATGGACTTCTGTATCGGAACTTGTGTATTTATTCTAATCGGATTTGGCTTATTACTTGGTGAAGATGCACTTGGAGGATTCATCGGAATTCCGACACTTGGAATTTTCACGAACTATGCAAATTTTGATTGGTCGAATTTCGTATTTAACTTAGTATTTTGTGCGACAACAGCAACGATTGTATCAGGAGCTATGGCAGAGAGAACAAAGTTCCTTTCATATTGTGTATATTCAGGTGTTATATCGGCACTTGTATATCCTATTGAAGCACACTGGATATGGGGCGGAGGCTGGTTATCACAGTTAGGCTTCCATGATTTCGCAGGTTCCTGCTGTATACATATGGTTGGTGGTATATCAGCTATTATAGGTGCTAAGATATTAGGACCTCGTATTGGTAAATTTGTTAAAGATGAAAATGGTAAGGTAGTTAAGGTTAATGCTTTCCCAGGACATAGTATTCCACTTGGTGCACTTGGTGTATTTATATTATGGTTTGGCTGGTATGGATTTAATGGTGCAGCTTGTACAACAATTGAGGATTTAGGTTCGGTATTCCTTACAACAACAGTTTCACCAGCAATTGCAACTGTAACTTGTATGGTATTTACATGGATTAAGTATGGTAAGCCGGATGTTTCAATGTGTCTTAATGCTTCACTTGCAGGACTTGTAGCTATTACAGCTTCTTGTGATGTAACAGATGCAGCAGGTGCAATAGTAATAGGTATTGTAGCAGGTCTTTTGGTGGTATTTGGTGTATGGCTTCTTGATTATAAGCTTCACATTGATGATCCGGTTGGTGCAGTAGCTGTTCATATGATGAATGGTATATGGGGCACAATCGCAGTTGGTTTATTTGCTACAAGCAAAGCCCCTGGTTATGCAATTGCTATTGAGAGTGGTGCGATTAAGGCAGAAGGTTTATTCTACGGTGGCGGATTTACACAGCTTGGACTTCAGTTATTAGGTTTTGTATCAGTAGCAGCATGGGCTGCTGTATGTATGACAATCGTATTCTTTGTAATCAAGGCAACAATTGGACTTAGAGCTACAGAGGAAGAGGAAATAAAGGGTCTTGATATATGTGAGCACGGACTTACAAGTGCATATGCAGGATTTGAACTTGGTACAGCAGGTATGCCAGATATAACATATGAAGATGTTGTATCAGTTGGTTCAGAAAGTATGGAAAATTCAGTTCCAGCTATGATTAAGACATCTGATATTCCAGATGAGAATAAGATTACTAAGGTAGAAATCCTTATGAAGCAGGAGCGTTTCGAAAAGTTAAAGAAGGCTATGAACGACATCGGAGTAACTGGTATGACAGTTACGCAGGTACTTGGCTGTGGCGCTCAGAAGGGTGCTCCAGAGTATTACCGTGGAGTTCAGATGGAAATGCAGCTTCTTCCTAAGGTACAGGTTGAAATGGTTATTTCCAAAGTTCCTGTAATGGATGTTATCAATGCCGCAAGAAAGGTACTTTACACAGGTCATATCGGTGATGGTAAGATATTCGTATATGATGTGGAAAATGTAGTAAAGGTTCGTACAGGTGAAACAGGATACGATGCACTTCAGGGCGAAGATGACTAATTCCCAATAAATTTGATTTAATATTACCCATAAAGATGTAGATACATTTTGGATATGACTGCTGTTAAGTGGCAGTGCGATATCAATAAAATGTGTCTGCATCTTTTTTGATTTTACAATTATTATAATATGCGTTAGTATGTCTATAATATATTAAAAGACAAAACGATTAAGTAATGTTTGGTATATTAAGCATTTTGTTAATAATAATATAATTAAACATAAAAGGCAGGAAAGGGATTAAGATATGGAAAGATATGATATAGCTATAATAGGAACAGGTCCAGCGGGTGTGTCAGCGGCAATAACTGCTAAGATAAGAGGCAGGAAAATACTCCTTATAGGTAATAACAAGATTAGTGATAAAGTGTCAAAGGCACATATAATAAAGAATTATCCTGGTTTTATTGATATTACAGGTAAGGAACTGTCACAGGCATTTAACAATCACCTTAAAAGTCTTTCAATAGATATAACAGAAGATATGGTGAATGCAGTGTATGCAATGGGAAAATATTTTCATATACAGGGCAAAAAGAATAATTATGAGGCACTTACAGTTATACTTGCAACAGGTGTAGATGTTACAAAGCCATATGCAGGTGAATATGAAAATCTTGGACGTGGTGTAAGCTATTGTGCTACCTGTGATGCCGCTTTATATAAAGAAAGAGAAGCGATAGTTATAGGATTTAATGAGGAGGCTTTAAGCGAAGCAGAGTTTCTTGCACAGACGGCTAAGAAGGTGTATTATATGCCTCTTTATAATAAGGATAAAGATATAAATACATTACAGGCAGGCAAAGATTCATTAAAAGATAATATTGATATTATTAAAGGAAAACCGCTGTCAATTGAGCGTAGGGAGGATAAAATGGTTCTTATTATGGAGGACAGAGAACTTGCGGCAGACGGAATATTTGTATTAAGGGAGTCGATGAAGCCAGCCCAGTTAGTTCCAGGAATTAAGATAGAAGATAACAAAGTAATTACAGATAAAAGTATGGCGTCTAATATAAAAGGTTTATATGCGGCTGGTGATATAACAGGAGTACCTTACCAGTATGTTAAAGCGGCAGGAGAAGGAAATGTGGCGGCACTATCAGCTGTTGGTTATCTTGCAGCTCTTAACAGGGCAGGGAAATAAGGAAAGATATAAAATAAAAAAACTATGTATTACATCAGGATTGGATAAGACTGATGTAATACATAGTTTTTTGTTCTAATATTAAATACTGATTGATATTATTTTGGGTTCATATTATTGATTGCTGCTCATTAATTATTAATTCCGTGGTGTACATCAGGGCTTGATGTTGTCAAAGGAAGGAATGTGTATCCGTTAGCAAGTCCCCACTGGATTATGCTCTCAACTGCATCAACGCTGAAGCTCTTAATATCGTGCTGTAATACAACGGATACATTATGGCTCTGGATACCATTGATTACATTCTGGTATACCTCACTTGTGCTTGTTGTTCCACCGGCATCGCCGCTTGATACGTTCCAGTCATAGTATTTATAGCCTTGGTCAGTAACATCTTTTGCAAGTTCTGTCATAATTCCTTTGCAGTATTTCTTGCTGACAGAATTAGAACTTCCACCTGGGAAACGTACTAATGTTGGACGGCTTCCAGTCTGCGAATATATAATATCCGACATTTCGTTCAAATCATCAAAATAAGCACCAACACTTGAATAGATCTGCTGGTAATTATGGGAAGCACTGTGTATTGCAACTGTATGTCCTGCAGCGGCTTCCTTCGCAATCATATTCTGATATCCGCTGTTTACATTGGTTACAAAAAATGTAACTTTTATGTTATATTTGGCAAGCACGTCAAGAAGCTGCTGTGTGTAAGCACCAGGACCATCGTCGAATGTAAGGTATACAACCTTTGAACCGGGATTGACAGCGGCAGAGTCAGCCTGCTTTACGGCTTCAACAGTTACAGTTCTGCCAATTGAGTTGGTGTTGCCAAATTTGTCAGTAGCTGTATATGTTAAAGTATAGTCACCAGAACGGTAATTCTTGACTTCACCAGATACTGTTATGCTGTCAGAAATGTCATTGCCGTGGGAATCTGTGGCAGCAGCACCGGTATCTTTGTATTTAGTTCCGGCTTTAATTGTTACATGGCTGTCACCATTGAGTGTGAGTGAAGGAGCAATTCCGTCATTATATTCAACAGTTCTTGTAACAGTTGTCTTATTGCCAGAGGAGTCGCTGACAGTGTAAGTAACGACATTGTCCTTTTCGTGGCGTGTAACCTTATCGGTAATATCACCATCATAATTGTCAGTGGCTGTAAAACCTTCTTCCTTATAAGCTTCACCTGTCTTAGGGTAATATCCCTCAACTGTGTTAAGTTCTATCACGGGAGCAGCTGTATCAACGACTTTAACTTCTCTTGTCTTAGTCGATGAAAGAAAGCCTTTCTTAGCTTTGTAATGTATATGGTATGTTCCGAGTTTAGAGCAGTCTACTTCGCCGCTTATTGATACATCAACAGATTTATTCTTAAAAGAAAGTGTATTATACGAAGCTGAAGCTCCTTCCTCTGTATATGTATCACCATATTCTATTGTTTCGTTCTCTTTTCCATTTACAATGATATTGATGTTAAATAAGGAAAAAAATAAAATTACAAGAAGCAATAGTACAACTACAACAGAAGTAATTACTATTATAAGCTTTTTGTTCTTAAGTTCTTTTGTAATCATAGGTGTTATCTCCTGACTTATTATTCTAACTAGAGCATTATATTCCTTTTTATAGAAAAAATTAACACTTTTTTGGAAAAATATTAAATTTTTAAAAAGATTTTTTTGGGATATATTTTAATAATATAGTAAAAATACTTTTGCATTCTGAATAATCAAATATTACAAAAATAGGTACAATAGATTTTAGATAATGGCTTTACTTTTTTGTCGAATAATACTAATATACATATATAGAGAGATTATTATCTCATATTTCGATTTAGGAGGTTATATAACAATGGCTAGAGAAAAACAGTCAATGGATGGTAATACAGCCGCTGCTCATGTTGCGTATGCATTTACAGAAGTAGCTGGTATCTATCCTATCACTCCTTCCAGCCCAATGGCGGATGTTGTTGACCAGTGGTCAGCAGCAGGAAGAAAGAATATTTTTGGTAACACAGTAAAGGTAACAGAGATGCAGTCTGAAGCAGGTGCTGCTGGTACAGTACATGGTTCACTTGCAGCAGGTGCTCTTACAACAACATTCACAGCTTCACAGGGTCTTTTACTTATGATTCCTAATATGTATAAGATTGCTGCTGAACAGCTTCCTTGTGTATTTGATGTATCAGCTCGTACAGTTGCTACACAGTCACTTAACATTTTCGGTGATCATAGTGATGTTTATGCATGTCGTCAGACAGGTTTTGCTATGCTTGCTGAGACAAACCCACAGGAAGTTATGGACTTAAGCCCAGTTGCACATCTTGCAGCTATTGATGGCAAGGTTCCATTCATCAACTTCTTTGATGGTTTCCGTACATCACACGAGATTCAGAAGATTGAAAAGTGGGATTACGAAGATCTTAAGGAAATGTGCCCAATGGACAAGGTTGAAGAGTTCCGTGCTCATGCACTTAACCCTAACAAGCCAGCTATGCGTGGTTCACATGAAAACGGAGATGTATTCTTCCAGCATCGTGAAGCATGTAACACAGTATATGATGAACTTCCAGAAGTAGTAGAAAAGTACATGAAGAAGGTTAACGAGAAGCTTGGTACTAACTACGACTTATTTAACTACTATGGTGCACCTGATGCAGACAGAGTTATCGTAGCTATGGGTTCTATCAACGACGTTGCAGAAGAAGTTATTGATTACTTAACAGCTAAGGGTGAGAAGGTTGGTCTTGTTAAAGTAAGACTTTACCGTCCATGGTCATCTAAGGCACTCTTAAAGGTTCTTCCTAAGACAGCTAAGAAGGTTGCTGTTCTTGACAGAACTAAGGAACCAGGATCACTTGGTGAGCCACTTTACCTTGATGTTGCTACAACACTTCGTGAAGCAGGTCTTAACGATATCACATTAGTTGGTGGACGTTATGGTTTAGGTTCAAAGGATACTCCTCCTTCATCAGTATTCGCTGTATATAAGGAATTAGAGAAGGATGAGCCAAAGAACAGATTCACAATCGGTATTGTTGATGATGTTACTAACCTTTCACTTCCAGAGGTTAAGCCAGCTCCTATTACTTCAGCTCCTGGTACAGTAGAATGTAAGTTCTGGGGTCTTGGTGGAGATGGTACAGTAGGTGCTAACAAGAACTCTACTAAGATCATCGGTGACCACACAGACAAATACATCCAGGCATACTTCCAGTATGACT
>ERZ772818.2899-NODE-2899-length-12376-cov-31.842221_pt1 | contig 12376 bp, 9 predicted proteins | sample MGYA00580837_ERZ772818 | MGnify/ENA primary metagenome ERZ772818 (study PRJEB29015, sample SAMEA2737671) | human gut metagenome | biome: human gut; feature: human-associated habitat; material: faeces | place: China | collected 2012 ...
TTTTTCTTCTTAAAGCCAAAATATTTTAAATACTTCTCTAAATCGGAAAATTCTACTTTATTTCCAGATTTATAGTTCTCAATCTTCGCAATTAACTTTTCAATCTTAGACATTCGGTCCTTTCTTTTATGATATCATATTCAATATCATTTATGTATAATTATCTACATATTTAAGTTTAACAACCCAATGTGAAAAAGACATTAAATCTGAAAATTTAATAAAAAAAGATATCAATTCGTTTATTTGAACTGACATCTTTTACTTTATCTAGATAAGTTTGTATTCTTAGAATTCATGATCTTAAATACATCTTCTTGTGTTACCACATTAAAATCATGTTGAATCATAAGCTTTAATACACTCGCACTAATTGCGAAATCGACTATTTTTTGTGGATCAAATCCATTGATCAAACCATGTACAAATGCAGCACCATAGGCAGCTCCTGCTCCTACAGCTTCTAAACTATGTACTCTATGAATTGGGCTTTGGTAGAACTTTCCATCCACATAATAGATACCCATCCAATCTCCTTCTTCTACAGTATGCATATTTCTTAATACACTTGTCACACTCTTCACATTTGGGAATTGACGCGTAATTTCTAACATACCCTCTTTATACGTATCAATCTGATCAATACCTGTAAATAAGTCACCATCAAAGGCATGAATGCCTAGTGTTGCTTCAAAATCTTCATCATTGGCAATACATACATCTACATACTGCATTAAATCACGCATGACAACTTATGCTTGTTCTTTAGACCACATTTTTCTCACAAATAACTTGAATATCATTTTCCTTACAATATTTCAAAGCACTTCTTACTGTATCCTCAACATATTTAGATACAGCTGGAGTTACGCCTGAAAAATAGAAAACATCACCAGGCTCTAAGATATTTTACCAATGATATTCGCTTGGCTGAGTCAATGAGAAAGCGCTAAATGCACGGTCATATACAACGTTTGTACTACGAATATCAGTTCCCTTTTCAAAGAAATAAATTCCTAAACGATCGCCTCCACGAAGCATATACTCTGTATTCACACCATAATGACGAACTTCACTTAATGCAGACATTCCCACTGGATTGTTTGGTACTTTAGATACAAAAGCACATTTATCTTCATACATCGCTAAACTTACAGCTACATTGGCCTCTGCGCCACCATAACTAGCCTCAAAGTCATCACTTTGCATAATACGCAAATTATCAGGTGTTTTTAAACGAAGCATAATTTCTCCAAAAGCTACTACCTTCATAATATATACATCCTCTATAAACTCTTTACTTATAACATTTTTTAATATCCACTCCCCCTTATTTTTTTCGTCTTTTCATGAAAGGGATTTCAAAAAAGTGCTTGTATTTTATTTTTTGCTATGATATTATCCTTCATGTAAATAACGGCTGTTACTGGTAATGCAGGCAAGACCAAGATATTTAAGTTGCATTTTTAATGCTCTTTTTATCTTGGTCTTTTTTATTGCCATCAGCCTAGAAAGAGGAGAATATGAATTATCAAAAATTAGGAAATGATATCATCCAAAACATTGGTGGTATCGACAACATCAAACAATTAACACATTGTGCAACTCGTTTAAGATTCGAATTTTATGACATGAGTAAAGTCAACACCAAAGCCATCGAATCTTTAAGCGGCGTTATCAGTGTTGTCTCAAAAGGAGGACAATACCAAGTCGTAATTGGCAATGAAGTGCAATCTGTTTTTAGAGCCATTCAATCCCAAATGAAAGATGTCCCATCCACTTCTCACGAAGAATCAGACGAAGAAAAAGGCAGTATTGTCAATCGTATTATCAGTGTGATTTCCACTACATTTACCCCTGTGATTCCAGCCTTAATTGGTGGAGGTATGATCAAAGCCGTATTATCTATTCTTGTTTTATTTAACTTAGTTAATGAAGCAAGTTCTACTTATGAAATCATCAACTTTATTTCCGATGCACCATTCTATTTCATGCCTGTCCTTTTAGCTTATGGAGCCAGCCAAAAATTCAAAACAAGTCCAATCATGGCAATGACTATGGCATGTGCCCTTTTACACCCAACATGGTCAGGCTTAGTCGCTGCAGGAAGTCCATTAACATTCTTTGGAGCACCAGTTATCTTAGTCGACTATGCATCAAGTGTTATCCCTATTATTTTAAGCGTATGGATCATGTCTTACATTGAAAAGTTTGCCGAAAAATACTCACCATCTATCATCAAGTTTTTCTTAAAACCACTTTTAGTTATGTTTATCTCTGTACCAATCGCATTAATCATTGTTGGTCCATTAGGAAACTTATTAAATGATTTAGTTCAATCTGGCGCTAACTATTTAAATGCACACGTGAGTTGGTTAATTCCAATGTTGATGGGAGCCTTCCAACCATTCTTAACACTAACAGGTACTGCATGGGCCATGACTCCGATTGCGACAAGTCAAATTTCTACACTTGGATATGAAATTGTAAATGGACCTGGTATGTTAGCAAGCAATATTGCACAAGGTGGTGCTACTTTGGCAGTTGCTTTAAAGGCAAAAGATGAAAACTTAAAATCTCTTGCATCATCATCTGGATTTACAGCTGTTATGGGTATTACAGAACCATGTTTATATGGTGTCCTATTAAAATTAAAACGTCCATTTGTCGCATCCATGATTGGTGGAGCCGCTGGAGGTATCTATGCAGGAATTACCGGCCTAGTTCGTTATGCCTTTGTTTCTCCAGGATTAACCGCTATTCCAGCATTTATTGGTAAAAACCCTATGAACGTAGTTCATGCCGTTGTCACAATCATTATTTCTTTCGTTGTAGGTTTTGTCGCATCATGGATTCTTGGATTTAAAGAAGATGCCCCACAAGAAGAAACAGTTTCAAAAGATGAAATTGACGCACCTTGCGATGGAACTGTAAAACCACTATCCGAAGTAAATGACGATGTTTTCTCACAAGAAATCATGGGAAAAGGTATCGCAATCGAACCAAGCTCAGGAAATTTATATGCTCCTTGTGATGGAACAATTACTGTATGTTTCCCAACAGGTCATGCGATTGGATTAAAATCAAAGAATGGAACAGAAATTTTAATGCACGTGGGTATTGATACTGTTAATCTACAAGGAAAATATTTCAGTCCTCAAATTCAAGTCAATGAAGAAGTTAAAAAGGGGCAGTTACTATTAACTTTTGATTTAGACAAAATCAAAGAAGAAGGTTATGACACAACAACTCCAATCATCATCACAAATTCAAAGAATTTCAGTTCGATTCAAATTGAAAAACAATCAACAACTCAACATGGAAACAAATTGATTTCTTTAGACTAGGAGGTAAACCATGCACTATTCTAAATTAAAAGACTTCCCACAAAACTTTTTGTGGGGAGCATCTACCTCAGCTTATCAAGTTGAAGGTGCCATTGGTGAAGATGGTAAAAGCCCATCTATTATTGACATGTACGAACATCCAAGTGATGTAGCTGATTTCTCTGTCGCATCCGATCATTATCATAAATACAAAGAGGATATTGCGTTATTTGCAGAAATGGGATTAAAAGCTTATCGTTTCTCTATCGCATGGACTCGTATCTTACCCAATGGAACAGGTAAAGTTAATGAAAAAGGCATCGAATTCTACAATAACGTCATTGATGAATGCTTAAAATACAACATCGAACCTGTTGTTACAATGTATCACTTTGATTTACCATATTGCCTAGAAGAAAAGGGTGGTTGGTTAAATCGTGATATGATTGAAACCTTTGTTGAATATGCCAAAGTATTATTTGTCCACTTTGGATCAAAAGTAAAATATTGGTTAACAATCAACGAACAAAATACGATGATTCTACATCCTGGGGCAATCGGCTTACCTAAAGGTGGTAAATTACCATCTAAAAAAGATTTATATCAACAAAACCACCATATGATGCTTGCTCAGGCAAAGGTCATGAAACTATTCCACACCATGGTTCCAGAAGGAAAAATTGGACCTGCACTTAATTTAACAGCTATGTATCCAGCTACATGCAATCCGAATGATGCGATTGCCGCTCACAACTGGGAAGTACTTCGCTGTTGGAACTTTGTCGATGTTTGTGCATTTGGAAAATACCACCCTTTGGCATGGTCTTACCTAAAAGATCGTAATATCGCTCCAGAAATTCAAGATGGAGACTTTGAAACATTAAAAGGTGCAAATCCGGACTTTATCGCCATGAACTATTATTCAACCGCAACAATAGCAGCAAGTAAAGGAGATGCTTCGGATGTAGCGGCAAGAGCTGGTGATCAACAAATTATGCTAGGTGAACAAGGCGTATATCGACCTAGTGAGAACCCATACGTAGAGAAAACACAGTATGGATGGGTTGTTGATCCAGTTGGATTCAGATATACTTTAAGAAAGGTATATGAACGTTACCAGCTTCCTATTCTGATTACAGAAAATGGAATTGGTGCCAATGACACATTAGAATCAGATGGATGTATTCATGATCAATATCGTATTGATTTTATTCAAAAACACCTTCACCAAATGCGCTTAGCCATTACAGATGGTGTCAAAATGCTTGGCTATTGTCCTTGGGCTGCCATTGATGTTGTTAGTACACATCAAGGCTATAAGAAAAGATACGGATTCATTTATGTCGATCGTGATGAATTTGATTTAAAAGAATTAAAACGATATAAAAAAGACAGTTTCTACTGGTACAAACAAATAATTGAGGAAAACGGAAAGAATATCTAGATATATGAGGTGCTTCACATGATTATCGAAAAATTTTTAAACAACAATATGCTTCTAGTAAATGATAATCATGAGGAAATGATTGTGATGGGAAAGGGGCTGCGTTTTCACTATAAAGTAGGAGACGAAATTAAAGATGAAGATATAGAAAAAACATATGTTCTTCAAGATAGTACAAACAAAAATGGATATCTTCAAGTTTTAGAAAACGCACCCGACATCTATTTAGAAATTGTGCACCACATCATTGAAATGGCACAACTTAAAATTTCTTCTCCATTCAACAAACAGATCTTTGTGACTTTGTTAGATCACTTGTTATATGCAGTAGAAAGATATGAAAAAGGCATTATTCTACAAAATAGAATGTTGTGGGAAATCCAAAAATTTTATCCAAATGAATTTATGCTTGGTTTACAAGCTGTAGACTACATTAATGAAACACTAAACGTTAAACTTCCTGAAGCTGAAGCTGGAAATATTGCCTTTCACTTTGTGAATGCACAAATCAAATCCAACGATCTTTCAACAGAAAATGGTATGTTGATGGTCAAAATGTTAAAAGATATTTTTCAAATCATTCAATTACATTATGGCTATACAATTGATGAGAATTCGCTGAACTATTCAAGATTTGTTGTTCACATGCAATTTTTCTTACAACGACTTTTAGAAGATAAAATGCTTGAAAATGAAAATGATGATATATATTATGCATATATTATCAAAAATTCTTCTGCTTTAGATTGCGTAGAACAAATCGAAAAATATATCGATAAGCTACTACATAAACAAATTACGCGTGATGAAAAAATATATTTAATTGTTCATATCACTCGCATCACAACTCATTAAGTATCACAATCGTGGTACTTTTTCTTTTAAATTATGTGGAATTATGGAACGTGTAGCACTCTGCTTGCGAAAGTGCTAATAAGGTGTATAATGTAATCAATTTCTTAAGGAGGAACACTCATGAACAAACAAAAGAAGCCTTTATACAGATATTACACAATTATATTGATTGTTATTATGGCTTTAAACTTTATCGTATTCCCTATGTTTCAACAATCTAAGCTTGAAACAACCAACTATTCGGATTTCTTAAATAAGATTGAAGAAAAGAAGATTGATACAGTTCAAATTGAAGATCACAATATTTATTACACTTTAAAGAAAGACTCAACAGATAAAACCTATAAAACAGGTGTTATGAATGATTCAGATTTAGTCAATCGTTTGGATAAATCCGGAGCTAAATTTGGACAAGTCTATCAAGAACAAATGAATCCAATTCTATCGAGTTTAATTTCCTTTTTCTTACCATTAATCATTTTCTGGGCATTTGGATCATGGATGTTTAAGCGTATGCAAAAGAAAATGGGTGGAGATGATCAAATGTCATTTACACAAGGCTCTGGTTTTGGTTTAGGCAATCTAGGAAAGAGCAATGCCAAAGTCTATGTTGGTGAACAAACTGGAAAAACATTCAATGATGTTGCTGGACAAGAAGAAGCGAAGGAAAATCTACAAGAAATTGTGGACTTTTTAAACAACCCAGCTAAATATAAAGAGATTGGTGCTAAGATGCCGAAAGGAGCCTTATTAGTTGGTCCTCCTGGAACTGGTAAAACACTACTTGCCAAAGCCGTTGCGGGTGAGGCTGGCGTTCCATTCTTCTCGATTTCAGGTAGTGAATTTGTTGAAATGTTTGTCGGTAGAGGAGCTGCCAAAGTGCGTGACCTATTCAAACAAGCTCGTGAAAAAGCACCTTGTATTGTATTTATTGATGAAATTGATACCATTGGTAAAAAACGTGATGGTGCAGGCATGAATGGTAATGATGAGCGTGAGCAAACATTAAACCAATTGCTTGCCGAAATGGATGGATTTGATGGTTCCAAAGGCGTTGTATTGCTTGCCGCTACAAACCGTCCTGATTCACTAGATCCTGCTTTAACGCGTCCTGGTCGATTTGACAGAAGAATTCCAGTTGAACTTCCTGATCTTGCCGGTCGTGAAGCCATTCTTAAATTACATGCCAAAGACATCAAATGCTCAAGCAACATTGACTTTAACGTGATCGCTAGAGCTAGTGCAGGAGCTAGTGGTGCCGAACTTGCCAACATCATTAATGAAGGAGCTTTATTAGCGGTTCGTGACCATCGTAAAACCGTGGTTCAAAAAGACTTAGAAGAAGCCATTGAAATCGTTATTGCCGGTGAACAAAAGAAGGGTGCAGTGATTTCAAATCGAGAACGAATGATTGTTTCTTATCATGAAATTGGACATGCACTAGTGGCTGCTAAATGTAAAAACACGGCTCCCGTTCATAAAATCACAATTATCCCTCGTACAAAAGGGGCTTTGGGATATACTATGCAAGTAGAAGAGAACGAACAAAACCTATTATCAAAAGAAGAAGCTTTCCAAAAAATCATGGTGTATACAGGTGGTCGTTGTGCTGAAGAGTTGATTTTTAATTCGATCACAAGTGGAGCGAGCAACGACATTGAACAAGCTACTAAACTTGCCAGAGCCATGATTACACGACTCGGAATGTCGGATGAATTTGGTATGACAGCTTTAGAAACAGTACACAACCAATATTTGGGTGGCGATACATCTTTAGCTTGTTCAAATGAAACAGCGACTAAGATTGATGAGGCAACCATCGCATTAATTAAAAAAGCACATGATGAGGCTTATCAAATTCTAGAAGACAACAAGATGAAACTACATGAACTTGCCAAATTCTTATATGAAAGAGAAACCATTACGGGTGAAGAATTTATGTATATCTTAAATAAGCCGGCTGAAATCCCAGCACAAACAAATAAAGATTAAGATGTGTGTAATGCACATCTTTTTTAAATATAATGTATTGCGAGTTTTTGCATTACATTATATTTCGTTTGATAAAAGTTTTATCAAATTGTATAATTTTAATATAATGTATTGCGAGTTTTGACATTACTTTATACTAGGAGGATTTATGGAAATTCAAAGAAATCTATATTTCGTCAACTTCTCGCAATATTTATACATCTATACAAAAAAAACATCCCTTATGTACATCTTAAATAAGCCGGCTGAAATTCCGACAAAAGAAGAATACTAAAACAAAGGATGAAGAGAATTTACTCTTCACCCTTTTTACATTGTTTTAAAGCATTGATTAACTTTGTTTCATCCAAAGGCTTAGCCAAATGCATATTCATACCTGCTATCTTGCTATTCATTATGTCTTCTACAAATGCATTCGCACTCATCGCAATAATTGGAATTGTCTTTGCATCCAATCGTTTTAATGCACGAATCTTTCTTGTCGCATCTAAACCATTTATTTTTGGCATCATGATATCCATAAGAATAAAATCAAATTTATTTTCTTCACTCTTTTCAAATAAATCTATTACTTCTTGACCATCTTTTGCACATACAACCCGAATACCATTACGTTCTAACATATATTCAACGATTTCCATATTCAAATCGTTATCTTCTGCCACAAGCCCACATAAACCTTCTAACGATATTTGTTGATGCCTATTATTTTTGTTTTCAATTGGCTTTCCCAACTTAAAAGGAATCTGAATCGAAACCGTAGTTCCAATACCCTTTTCACTTTCCAATTGAATATTTCCATGCATATACTCCACAAGCTTTTTGGCAATAGGCAAACCAAGACCTGTACCTTGATATGTGGATCTACTAGAACTATCTTCTTGCGCAAATAAATCAAAGGCATGTTTAATAAAATCTTGACTCATTCCAATACCATTATCTTTACATTTAAATTCTAAAAGTGATGTCGAATCATCTAAACATTTCTCATTCATCCATACATGGATTTCTCCATTTTCTGGTGTAAACTTAACGGCATTTTGTACAACTATCGATAGTATTCGTGAAAGATATATTGGATATCCTCTAAACCTTGAATGACTCAATTGACCTTCATACCAATCCAAAATATATTGAATATTCTTTTCTTGTGCTAATTGTTGTCCATCAATATTAATATTACCCAATAATTCAGTAATATCAAAATCAACTTCTTCCTCTGTAAAATGATCACTTTCTAAATCATTCATATCCAAAACATCATTGACCAAAGAAATCAAATAATTTAACGATCGATGAATCTTATTTCTTGTGATTTTCTGCAGCTCTAAATTCTTTGGATTTTGATCTGCAATATGAAGCATACCCGCAATACCATTTAATGGCGTACGCATATCATGAGACATACTCTGTAAGAATCGCGTTTTTATTTTTGCCTCTCGCTTTGCCTGTTCTGCTTCAAAGAATAAATTTAATTCTTTACGCTTTGTCTCACTAATTGTACGAATTGTCGCAATGGCTTGAATCGCTTTTCCATTCGCATCTCTTTTGGAAACAATAATACGCAATTTATGCCAGTTGCCATCCACCATTCGATATTCAGCCAAAACATCTTCTTCTTTTTCAAGTCGTGAAGTTAATGTTTCTATATTCGCAAATTGATGGATAATATTTCGATATTCCGGTGCAACCTCTTGTTCACATACGTCAAACATTTTTTCAGATGCACACCCCGTTTTAGGAATAATGTCACTTCCTGAAATTCTTTCATATGTATCTGTTTCAAAATCAACTTTATAAATTGAACTATAACTTTTCGCAATTGTAGAAATCGTTTCATTACTCCTCTTTATTTCCTCTAAAGCATTCTGCAACCTTTTCTGTATTGCTTTTTCTTTTTCGATAATATCATCAATATAACGAAAACCTAATAATACGTGACACGACTCTTCATCTTCACTCACCTTAACAACTTTCGTTTCAAAATATTGTTGATTCTGCGCATTTGGATAAGTACGATAATTCTGCGTAAGACTCACTTGTGTTTTCAACAAAGATTTTAAATTATCACGAGAAAACCACCATAAAAACTCGGGCTGCTCCTCCTTAGGAATATAACGCATCGCATATTGATAAGCATATTCATAAAAATCTTTATACCCTGAATAACTTCTTATTAATTCACTCGCATTGGTTTCATTCTGAATATGAACAGGTTCAAATTTACCACTGTTAACTTCCAAATAATAAATAGCCGTAAAGTCAGAGCTTAGACTTTCTAGAATTTGTTTTTCTTCTTCTAACCGGTCATTTCTTTCTTTTTCATGTTCAACAATGTCATTCACCAATTTAAAGCCCAAAATAAAATCATCTGTCTCATCCGAAATCTGCGCAAAACAAGCCTGGAAATAATCTATTTTTCCATTAAATTTTCTTTGAAAAACAACCGGATATACTTTTTCTGTCTTGATTCGTTCACGAACGACACGATAATTCACATTTCTTAAAAAATCTTCTCGATCTTCTTCACAAACATATTCTGAAGCATATTTCTCCATGCTCTTTTGATAATTATTTTCTTTGGCAAACTTTTCAATTGCATCTTGAGCAATATGATCCCCTTTTTTTGTTTGTTGATACAACTCAACCGTTAAATCATGATTGATTACCCATACCGTGACATATTCATGACTCAAACCAGAAATAAAACGCTGTTGAAGAAGGTTTTTTTCCTTATGCTTATGAATATCAATAAGAAATCCACAAACACTTACTATTTTTCCTTTTTCATTTAAAACAGGCTTTCCAATGGCACGATACCAACGATATTGTTTGTCTTTATTCTGAAGACGATACTCTACCTCATATGTTACTGTCGAATCTTTCGAATCATGAATGTTTTTAAACTCTTCTTTAACAACATCAATATCTTGAGGATGCATATGATTCCAAAGCATAGAAAACGGAATATGCGTCTCATCTTTGAATCCATAAAGCATCTCAGATAGACTCTCACTACCTATAAACTCTACTGGCCTTTCATTATCATCAAACCGAATGCGATAACGAGCCTCACCAAGCTCTCCGTATAGCGCATCTTCACTATCTTCGTTTGTATATACCCATATAGAAGTATTCTCATCATTATCTGAATACCGATCAATTTTCAGACGAATCAAGGTACCATCCTTTTTACGATACGTAACATTCACCTGATTACCAGAAGCTAAAATATTATATACATAATCATAGTCTAAAACTCGATCAATCACTTCTTGATAATCACAAGCTACATAATAATCTCGATACAATTGCATCGCATCTGAATAGGAACCTTTTGTGTATTTGTCAAAAGCACGAAATGCTTCTGGAGCTAAAATATCACGAAAAGTATCTGTACTTCGATCTAAAATATAAACCGCTGCATATTTAGGTGCTATTAATCGCAAAAAATTTTCGGCATCTCTTTTTTCTTGAAGAAGTTGATTCATAGTATGACCTCCTCATATTGCTACTTCAATTATAAATGACTATTTATTTTTTGCCTATTTTAAAATCAAAATCTAACAAAAAAAGGAAGTTTACAACGCTTCCTAATCGCACAAATCATATAAATCTAAAATCAATCGTTCTGTCTTATCCCAACCAAGACAAGGATCTGTGATTGATTTTCCATACACATTACCATCCGTAGGCTGATTTCCATCCTCTAAATAACTCTCAATCATCAAGCCCTTCACTAGCTTTTTGATATCTTCCGATTTACTTCTAGAATGCATAACATCCTTGGCAATACGAATCTGCTCTAAATATTGTTTATTTGAATTCGAGTGATTACAATCCACAATACAAGCCGGATTCTTTAAATCTGACTTTTCATATAAGTGAATCAATTCCATTAAATCTTCATAGTGATAATTCGCATGTGCATGATTGAACTTATCCACATATCCTCTTAAAATCGCATGAGCTAATGGATTTCCCTCAGTCTGCACTTCCCAACCACGATATACAAATCTTTGATCAGCTTGAGCAGCTACAATCGAATTCATCATGACTGTAAGATCTCCACCTGTCGGATTCTTCATTCCTGCAGGAATTCCTACACCACTAGCCACAATACGATGTTGTTGATTTTCTACGCTTCTTGCACCGATGGCTACATATCCTAATAAATCCGATAAATACGCATGATTTTCTGGATACAACATCTCTTCTGCACAAGTAAAGCCAGTTTGTGTTACAACATCTGTATGTAGCTTACGAATCGCAATGATTCCCTTCAACATATCCTCTTTCGAATGAGGATCTGGCTGATGCAACATCCCCTTATATCCAACACCCTTTGTACGAGGTTTATTTGTGTAGACACGTGGAATCATAAAAATCTTATCTTTAACTTTTTCTTGTAAAACAGCCAAACGATTCATATAGTCTAAAACCGCATCTTCACGATCCGCACTACAAGGACCAATAATTAAAATTAAACGATCATCTTTTCCAGTAAAAATATCTTCAATTTCCTGATCTCTTTGTTTCTTAATTTTTTGCACCTTATAAGGCAAAGGAAATTCCTTTTTCAAATCTTCTGGAGTTGGTAACTCCTGTATCTTCTTCATATCCATATTCAACATTCCTCTTTAAATCACCCTTTGACAATATCATATTCTTACATGTTTTTCAAAAAAAGAAAGATGAAGTCAAGCTCAATGTCATTAAGTTAAGAGATGACGAACCATCCGGATACTATTGTCTGGAT
>ERZ772818.2901-NODE-2901-length-12365-cov-3.967019_pt1 | contig 12365 bp, 9 predicted proteins | sample MGYA00580837_ERZ772818 | MGnify/ENA primary metagenome ERZ772818 (study PRJEB29015, sample SAMEA2737671) | human gut metagenome | biome: human gut; feature: human-associated habitat; material: faeces | place: China | collected 2012 ...
TATAACCGATCAGGCAAGTCTGGATTATTATAACAAAGAGATAGCCCGTCTGAATTTACTTGTACAGAAAACGGACGAACTCAGCCGGAAACGGGTGCTCGATGCACAGAAAAAAATGGAAGGTGGCCCGATCAGCCAACCTGCTGTATTGTACGGGTTAGATGATGCTTTATTCGATATAAACGGTGAATTGCCGGTATTCGATGATCTGGCGCAATTGCCGGATAAATTAGAGCCTGTGCGGACCAAACTGCAGGAAATACAAAAAGACTGCATAGATGTGAGTGACGTTGTCAATGCAGCTTTTAACGATCTGGCGGTCGGGTTCGGCGAAAATATCGGTGAGCTTATAGCGGGATCCGGAGATTTGCAGGGTTTTGCCACACTCGTTGCCGGAACTTTTGCCGACATGGCCATAAATGTGGGAAAGACTGCGATATCGACAGGTATAGCCGTGGAAGGTATCAAGCTTGCATTGAAATCGCTGAATCCTTTTGCTGCCATTGCTGCCGGGGCTGCGTTGGTGGCTTTGGGTACTGCTGTAAAAAGCTCTTTGGGTAAGATTGCTGATGGAGGTAATGCTTCGGGAACATTTTCCGGGAATGCTTATAGCAATGAGGTGAATATCGGGAATACAAAAGATTATTCTTCCGGGATGGATTCCGGTAAAATTAATGTAATTGTAAGTGGTGAGTTGAAAGCAAAAGGCAGTAATCTGGTTGCTGCTATTAATTCTGAAAATATACGTAAAGGATTGACGACATGAGTTACGGTTTGAAATACAGGCTGTCGTTTGACAGCGTTTCGGATACACCATACGAGATAAATATTCTGGAGGCCGGATATGACGGGCCTGTAGAAAACCGGAATCTTGGCAGTGCCCCTGTTCTGAAAATGGATGATGGCGAGGCCGTGCGGGGTACCTCTCTGGAATTGAGCATAGAAACCTGTTTTGACGGCGATCTCCGGGAGTTTTACACGACGGACAGAAAGAAGTTCCGGGTAGAGGTGTACCGTTCGGGCGTATTGTTCTGGAGCGGACACATCCTTCCGGAGCTGTATTCGGAGCCTTACATTTCCGTTCCTTTCGATGTATCCGTTACGGCCTCCGACGGTCTGGGCTTACTGAAAAATATTCCTTTCGGTCTGAGCGGCAAGCGTTCCGTGTTTGATGTCATCAAATATTGCTGTGAGCAGACGGGACTGGTGCTTAACTATGTCTTTGCATCGAAACTACTTGCTACCGGTATGAGTGGTGTGGCGAGCGTGTACACCCAGGCGTTTGTAGACTGCAATGCATTTGACGATGCGGATTGCTATGAGGCCTTGGAGAAGGTACTGATCACTTTCGGATCCTATATCAAGCAGAAGGACTGCAAATGGCATGTGCTCCGGTATACGGACCAGGATACGGATCTGATGGAATATGATCCGTCGTGTAATTTTGCGGGCGGCTTCCGGCCTGTAATGAAAACACTGGGGGCTATCGGGGATGACACTTATCCTGTCGGGCAACTGGAATCTGAGATCGTCCCGGCCAGGAAGGATTTTACTATGGAACAGCCCTACGAGCTGTATCCGAGCCTTTTGAAAGACTATTGTTTTGCGGCGGTGGGAAGCTGGATACTTTCTCCCGGAGTACGGTTTATGCGTGTGGATGAAGAGACTTACTGTGAACTGAAACCGACAAAACTTCCCGAAAAACTCGAAGCCTACGTTATGCAGTCCATATCCGTAGAAGCCTGCAACCGGCCTTTCCGGATAGAGTTTCAGTTTTCGATATGTCTGATGTCAAACCGGGAGATCGGTTCGATCGACATGAGCACCGGCCGAAGTTTCCGGCTTGAGATTTTTATCACCGATTCCGGTGGCACCAGGCATTATCTGTCGGCTGAAGGCTGGGGGACAAAAGAGACATACATTGAAGTCCGCGGAGATGTACAGAACGGCAAACTCCGTATTACGGACGGAGTCAACTATGATTATATCCCTGCGAGTTTCGAAACGTTCAGAATCAATCTGGAGCGTATTCCCTATTCCGGAGAGATGGCTTTTCGCATTATAAATCCTTATAAGTATTATACGGTTCCCGGCACGCCTGCTTTTGACGATTACAACGATATGAACATTATCTGCCTTAAGGAGTTTGTATTCACCAGCGATGTCGACGGAAATCCGGACGTGAACGTTTTGCTGAACCCGGAAGCGTCGACGTCGGCCCCTTCGCTGAAGGTGGGTTTTGTGGATGCGCCGTTTACGGAGAACGCCCGGGGCATCTTCAAAAACATACTGATGACTTCCGGAGGTTTTACGTCGGAGTGGTATTGCCGGGGAAGCGGACTGGATTCTTTTGCCAATATCGCCCTGCAGGACATGTCGAGCCGTATCGGCGTGCCTTCGTTTTGCCTGCACGGGGTGATCCATGCGACGGATTTTGATCTGTTGTCTGACAAGTATTCCGGACGGAAACTTTATCTGAAGGAGTACAGCTACGACCTGATGGAAGAGGAGATCGACTGTACGTTGTGTGAGTTGTTGCCGTTCAATGCCGGTATTGACGGAGAGATTACGCAATCGCCGAGGAGTTCGAACAAGTCCAAGACTGAAACGAGGGCATCGGGCGAGACCGAATACCGGAGCTACGGCGGGACGATCAGTACCCCCAAGATGATCCGGGAGCTTGTTTCCATGCCGGATGACCAGCTGTCGGAGGGCTGCCTCCTGGAGGTAGACGACAGGATGTCCGTATCATCGAAGAGGGTGGCAGTCGGGGGGCTTACGGATTTGTCATACAAGCGGGTGCTGCAGTCAGGTGTGTTCTGGACCAAGGAGGAGATGAATTGTACGGACGGCTATCTGGAGGTACAGGGAGAGAAAATAAAGGCCGGGGACAGTGATAAGTGGAATGCGCATGAATTTGATGATTTTTTGGATCAACCCGTCAGGAAGACAGACAGCGTACAATTCAAACAAGTAACAGCGGATAAAATAACAACTGATGAAATAATATCCGATAATTTTGTTTCAGGCCCTTTAGGGGAAGGGATGAACCTTATAAGGCGCGATAGTAGCGGCAAATCCTATCTGGAAATAGATAAGATATTCGCACGTTATAAAGCAGTATTTGCAGCACTCGAGATCAGAAAACTGACTTATGCCGGAGGAAATTATATTTTCTCTCCGGCAGGTGCAACCTGTACCATGGTTGAAGATAAAGAAGGCTTTTACCGTTGTTATTTTACTGCCGATGACGGAGAAAAAGCTGTGGAAAATCTGTTCCGCACCGATGATTTTGTGCAATGCCGGGAATCGAATATAAAATCAGGAACTTACGAAAATATCAGTAACCGGTATTATTGGCGGAGATGTATAGCAACCGGAGATGATTACATTGACCTCTCTAAATCAGATTGTGATACAGATAGTGATATCCCTGCAATCGGCGATTCCATGGTTACGATCGGAAATAAAACCGTTTCCACCAGACAAAATGCGATCATAATTTCTGTATATGGTGAAGGATCACCTTCCTTTATTCAGTATAAAGGGATAAATACCTTTTCCCTGGAGGGTAAAGCAAAAATTATCATTTCCCCTGACCAGAATCGGTTTACAGGTAAATTTACATTCGAAACAGGGGAAGATGCAGAAGAGTCCATCGGAAACATACAGAATAATCTAGATAACCTACAGGTAGGAGAAACCAATCTCCTTGACAATAGTAACAAGGGATGGAAGAATACTGGCTATCCAATAGCGACAATTTACTTAGGAGACTATAAACCCAAACAAGGAGAAGAATGTACAATTGTTATTAAAGGCAAATTAGGGGCGAATAAAACAAGCTGGGGTGTTTACAATTCTGGAGGGAATGTTGTATTGGCTAGTTTTTATCCTGGTGGTCCCGATACAGATTATATTGCTTTGAAAACTTTTAAATGGACGTTAACGCCTGCTATTGATAATACATTTATTCGGATATATCCAATGCCTAATAGTGTATCCGTTGAATCTGAAATAGAGTGGGTAAAACTAGTATTAGGCAATAAAACTTCGCTATTGTGGACTCCCTCCATAAACGATCAGAAGCAGATAGCCACAGATATAGCGCAGGCTAAGGCAGACTTGGCAGAAACAAGGGCTAATGCTTACGCAGACGGTATTGTAACAGAGGCGGAGCAGAACGCAATAAACGAGGCGCAGACGAGATTGGATGCGTTACAGATCGGTTCCCAGAACCTTATATCCAAAAAAATGATGTTGAAGTGGAATGAGAAGAACAAGAATATTGCGGTCTGGGGGCAGGATGCAGACGGGGTGTATCTCAGGATAAATGAAGTACTACTGTATAAAAATTGGGCGGGCAGCAGTGAAATTGCTAATCCGGTATTTGATTTGCAATTCAAACCCGATACACAGTATGTATTATCTGTTGAATGGAAACTTGCAGCAGTACAAAATTACGATGGACTTGCTTTCAGGATATTTTACACTGATGGAACGGCAGAATGGCATGGATTAGCAGGAACAATAATCACAAAAACAATCGCCAGATTAATTACGAAAGCCGGGAAAACAGTGCAGAAAATATCTGCGTCATACGGAAGCAGTAAAGCCAATACACTAATCTACAATATCTCCCTAATCGAAGGCAATAAACCCTTGCAAGGCTTTCCAGTAGCAGAAGAAGATCAGACCGGAGCAAATAATGTGAATCTGGCAGATGGGACGAAGGAATTTACGTTAGGCGTAGGATCTACGAATTATACCTATAAGGAATTATATGTATCTAAAATAAAGCCTAACACGGTATATTACGTAAATGCAGGTAATATTCAGAATTTAGTAGGTAACCCTGATAGATATTCTTTTGTACTTTATAATAAAGATATAAGTACTGTGCTATGTCCAACATTAAATGCAGATAAGAATGGAGGTTTTTTAATCACATACAATAATTTCACTGAACAAGAAGGACGTTTATTGTGTTATGCAGGTATAGCTGGCTCCACTCTTGGTAACTCTGTAAAATTTACCGAAGTAATGCTAGTCGAAGGCTTTCTTCCGGCCCCTGTTTGGGCTCCTTCTTTCTCAGAGCAGCAAGCAGAAATAAAAACGATAACGAAAACCCTGACCGAAATTAAAGCCGAAAACGGAGAAATAAGTTTAAGGGTTAACGAAGTTTCTGAGAGAGTGGAAGAAGCCAAACAAGAGGCAATTGATACTGCAAATGAATATGCAACTCTTAAATCATATCGTGAAACATGGATTGATCTTACAGCAGAAAAGTGGAATCGGGATATGTATTATCCGGTGACGATTAAAATTGATGTTACAATAAAGACAAGAATACAAGTCGATACCCCGTTGGATTATGTCAATGTGTCATGGGGAACTCATGAAAGTGGCGGATACTCAATGTTATGCGCGTGGACTGTAAACGGAAGCGGATGGGGTTCTATTACTGTCCATAGGGTAATAGAATCTTCCCAATGGGGATGGACTGAACTAGATCCATCTTCTCCGGATAGATTGAAGATTCCATTCGGGTCAATAGGACAATTGACGAACAACAATGAAGAATATATCTTACTTCGCGGAGGAGGGAAATATAGATTCAGGATTACGAATAACTGTGTACCAATTGAACATAATAGCAGATACACGGTATATGGTGGACAACATGTAGATCCACAGAGTTCGGTAATCGGGCCTGTTCTTACGAATGCAACAAAGGAAGAACTTAATGCTGAAATAAATATAACAAAAGGATTGATCGAAAATAAAGTATCTCTAGATGTCTATAATGAAAATGATCAATTAATAAAATCAGATATTAGCAATTTACAAGTTAGTTACAACCAAATTTCTTCTACAGTATCTAAAATTATAAATGGTACCCAAGAAATATCTGGTGTTGTAACACAAAGTAATTTCGTTACAATTTTTTCTTCAAATAAAAATGCATTAGGGCAAGAAGTTATTGAATCTATTAATGTTGGCGGAGGAGGCGTTACAATTGATGCAAGTAGGATTAATCTTAATGGAGCTATTAGTGCAAACGGGAATGTTCAGATTACAACAGATGGAAAACTTATTGCAGTTAACGGAGAGTTTACAGGAAAAATTACAGCGACAGAAGGAGAAATTGCCGGACTGAAATTAAGCAATAATGGATTGAGATCATCTGATTTCAATGCGAGTTCAAAAATAGGCTCTTGTTATGCTAAAAATGGTTTTTCTGTATATGCATCAGGATCCGGCGTACTTGCCCCTTCAACAGGTATGTTACAAGCCGGAATAATAACAGCAACAGGAGATAACGCAGAAATAATCGGATTAGAGATAATAGCCAAAAATACTTCCAGTTATGCAACTTTAGCAAAAATAACAGCATTAAAATTAAGAGCCATAGACTATGTTGATGATAGTAAAAAGATGGCTCCAACTGCGGCTTTAATAGTTGAAGAGGGAGTATCGATATTTAACGGAGATGTTGAGGTAAATGGAAAATCTACATTTAACGGTGCTGTATATTTTAAAAATGTTCAAAACGTTAATGGTAAAAAAAATTATTACTTATGCATAGATAGATCAACAGGACAATTGTATTACAGATAAATTATAAAAAACATGGAAATTAACTATTTTATTTCAGCAAAAGCAACGGCAACGGTACAGAATATAAATGTATCGCTGAGTGCAGAGTATCAAAAAGAGCAAGCACCGGAAGTTATCTCCGTAGTAGCAAACGGATACTTGGACGACGGGAAGAAATTCATGAATGCAACCCTTAAATACAATCCTAAGTCCGAGGATTTCAATTCGATTAACGGATCAAATGTTGACTTGGGTATTATTCAGGAAATTGTTCCGCTAATTACGGAATTTTATAGAAAGATTACTGAAACATTCACTAACTACTAACAAAATGAAATATAGATTCGACGCAAAAAATGTATTTGCAATTGATTTATTGGGTAATAATTATATTCAATTGCTGGAAGAGAATCAAAATAAAGGCATTCATCAACTTATCGGGAATGCTGTTTATGTATGCACAAATACGATTGAAATGCATGAGATTGCAAAAAAGATATTCAACGGGGAAGCGGTGGATATGAATGAAAATGAGACAGAATTATTCAAAGCCTCAATAATGGATTCAACCTGGCATGTTTTTATTAAAAACGCTATTATCTCTGCAATCAGAAACAAATAAAAAAGAGGCCGCCCTCGCGACCTCAGTATTGAATTTCCCAAGCATAACATCCCAAGTCAATTAATTACAAGTTTATAGTAATTTTTATAAAACACAAAGAAAAATTGCAAATAAATACCTGGGAATAAAGGAGAAAAATATTATTACAGATAACAAAATATGGAACAGTATATACATAAATGGTTATTATTTTCTGCAGGTGCCATAACCGCTTATATGAGTGATATAATCGGAATTGTCATACTGTTTCTTATTCTGTTCATCGCCGATTTTGTTACTGGCTGTGTGGCCAGTTTCCTGACTGGCAATAAAATCGAATCCTACCGGCTACGCTGGAGTTTTGTCAAGACATTCTGCTATTTCGGGACATTTGTCTTCACGGTCATCTCCGGTCTGTGTCTCAACAAACTGCCGTTCTTCATTAACATCATGAAGCTGGAGGTGTATGTAGCCCTCTGGATTGAAGCAGTATCCATTACCGAAAACCTGATTAAGATTTTCCCGGGAGTGGTATTTCTTGAATATATGCACTTTATGGTCAGCTCAGAATGGGTGAAGAAGATATCCGGCCTGGCAAATTTTTTAAAAGAGAAAGGAGAAAAGAAATGAAACTGAAACTCGAACGGTTATACCTGAAACCGGATTATACAATCGGAAAATTGTACATAGATGGAAAATATTTTTGTGATACACTTGAAGATCAGGTCAGGGATCTGGCAAAAGAAAGGAAGATTCCGGGACGGACTGCCATCCCTGCCGGGGTCTATGAAGTGATTGTGAATATTTCGCCCAGGTTCCGCCGGAAACTTCCACGCCTTCTGGATGTACCGGGCTTCGACGGGATTCTGATCCACCGGGGCAATACGGCTGAAGACACTTCGGGGTGTATTCTGGTGGGTGAGAATCGGGAGCGGGGCAAGGTCATCAACTCGACCCGGTATGAAGTACAGCTTACCGGAATACTCGAAAGGGCACAGGAAAAAGGGAAAATAACCATTGAAATCATACAGTCATGACAAAGTATCTGCTATTTATGATCCTTGTTTTGGCCACTTTCCTGGCAGTTTCTGTAAAGAACTGCCAGGATATCCGGACGGACCGGAACCGATTATCGGATAATCAGCGTACATTACTTGCTGATATCGAATTTTACCGGACAAAGGATAGCCTGAGTGTTGCAAGTGTGGAACGTCTGACATTGACGAACCGGGAATTCCGGAAATACGCCGGCGAACTGAAGAAAACCGTAGAGGAACTTAATCTAAAGGTAAAACATCTCCAGTCTGCCAGCCAGTCCGCTACCGAAACCAAATACCTGGTAAAAACAGAAATCCGGGACAGCATAATCATTCGACCTGGTAAAACTGATACACTTAGCTGCATCAACTATCAGGATCCTTACCTTACTTTTTCCGGCAGTATCACCGGAAAGCAATTCTCCGGACTTATCCAAAGTCGGGACACTATTATTCAGCTGATCCATCGCGTTCCACGTCGGCTTTGGTTTATCCGCTGGGGTACAAAAGCAATTCGGCAGGAAATAATAAGCCGGAATCCTTACAGCCGGATCGCTTACACGGAATATATCGAGCTGAAGAAATAATAAAACAGCGCTTTTTGCCATGGCGACAGTGAGCCGGATGAAAGAAGTCCGGATATGTCTTTTTCCGGAATGGCCAGCTTGCCGGACAGGCTTTTGACAGTTTCCCCCGTTTCCTGCATGCGCCTGATCAGCCAGCCGGGAGTAATGTCTTTAATTTCTGTTTTTTCTTCCTGTTCTGCAAAATAGCTGGTATTCTCCAGTTTGTCTATCGTATCGTTTACAGTAGCCTTTATGTATTTTTCGCATTGTTCCCTTTTGGTCCAGCCCCCGCAAAACATGATCAGCTCAATGGGCATTCCCGAGAGGTACATGTTTGTTGCTCCGGATCTTCTTGCGGTATGGCTTGTTATCGCCTCCCATTTTTCGCAGGTATATTGCTTCAGTTCCTGGCCTTCAGTCCGGTAATATACAATCTGATCCTTAATATCGGCCAGACGGCAGATTTCTTTTATGTGTTTGTTGATTTTCTGGTCTGATATTTTGTAGTTAAGGTCGAATCCGCTGTTTAAAATTTCTGCGACAATCCAGTGCATCGGAATTTCAACGGGTTCGGGTTTCCGTAGTGTCGACCCTTTTTGTGGCATGATCTTTATACATTTTCCCTGTATATTGTATTCGGATATCCGGTTAAAATCAGAGATCCTCATACAGCAGAGAGCTCCGATCAGAAATTTATTTTTTACAATATTGAGGGATTCTACTGCAGCCTGAATATTTTGTTTGCGGTGGTCTTTCCTTTGGCTCCTGATCAGGTCTTCTGTAATTTCAAGTTTATAGATACGGGTCAGTTCACTGATGTTCAGGTAGCATGTATCCGCAGTTTCTGATTCTACTTTAAACTTTTTGTATTCTGTGTTGTTGTGGAGTTTGTCAACCTCTTTCGATACTTCCATGAAACGCCGCAGATTCTTGAAAACAGCCCCTATGTAATTCCTTGAAAAATGTTTCTCTTCACCGTTTTTTACAAATGTTTTTTCTAGCAGCCACTTCCGGAATGCAGCTTCAAATTTTAAGGTGATATCTTCAAAATATAGCGTTATCCCTTTTTCTTTTTCGTATTCTTCCAGTTTATTTTTTGTTGTTGTGTAGCCGTTTGTGGTATGTTTTGACAGTCCGCAATCTTTGATATAATTTTCAATGTAGACAATCAGCTTCTGCTCTTGCCTTTTAATTTCAATTGCGTTACTGCCACTCAGGAACAGGCGGACTTTTTCACGAAATTCCGTTTTGGAGGGAACTTTAAAATTTTGCTTGTAATAAAGTATCGCATTTTTCATTGCAGTTTCCACTGCAATTAATTTGTTGTTTATTGCCGGAGCCTCGGGGGAAGCCTTGCAACGCTGATTCCGGAACATTTTTACTTTGACGGATTCTCCCGTAGGAAAATCATAACGCTGGCCAGAATAAGAGATATATCCACGGATAGTGGAAATTTCTCGTTTTGGATTATCTAATGAAAAGCAGACTTCCATATTTTTTGTTGGAATGAATGTTGGAACAAATGTTGGAATTTTTTATGAATATTCCAAATATTGGGGAAGTATCAAAATACAGTAAAACCACTGTATTTACAGTGGTTTTACAATTATAAAGATTTATATTTGTACTCGAGGCGGGAATTGAACCCGCACGGCCGCAATGGCCACAGGATTTTAAGTCCTGCGTGTCTACCGATTCCACCACTCGAGCATCCTCTTGCGAGAGAGCGAAAAACGGGACTCGAACCCGCGACCCCGACCTTGGCAAGGTCGTGCTCTACCAACTGAGCTATTTTCGCATCTGTTTAAAGAACTTTTTTTGTTTTGCGAGTGCAAATATAAGGCGTTTTTTAGTTTGTACAAACATTTTGTAAAAAATAATTGGATATAATTGCTATATTTGTCGTGTTTTTAAATGCAAATGATAGATGACTGGTCAGAGAAAAAAGAGAATTGCAGGCTCCTATTTTGTGTCAACACTCAGTATATCACTGGTTTTGGTTGTCGTTGGTATTTTAGTGTTCATTTTGCTGAATGCAAAATTGGTTTCTGATCATGTAAAACAAAATATCGGTTTTTCTATTATTGTCAAGGATAATGTAAATGAAGCCGAGATCAAAAAGATGCAAAAGATTCTGGACACAAAGCCTTTTGTCTCGTCTTCGGTATTTATTAGTAAAGTGGAGGCTGCCCGTGAATTTAAAGAGGAGTTGGGGGAAGATTTCGAGGGCGTATTGGGGTATAACCCGCTTTTGCCTTCGGTAGAAATCAAGCTGAATCCCGTTTACGCCAATAACGATTCCTTGACTGTTATCGAGAAGAGCTTATTAAAAAACGAATTGGTGCAGGAGGTGTCTTATCAGAAGTCTTTGGTGCATATGATCAATGAAAATGTTCGGCGTATCAGTCTGATCCTGTTGATAGCAGGGGCTGCACTGATGCTGATTTCTTTTACCTTGATCCGGAATACCATCCATTTGTCCGTATATTCGCAGCGTTTTCTGATTAAAACGATGCAGCTTGTCGGGGCAAAACCTTTCTTTATTTGTAAGCCTTTTATTCAAAATAGTGTTTGGTTCGGTTTCTTTGGGAGTATGATCGCTAATCTGATTCTTTTGGCTGCCATATTCTTTTTGCAAAAAGAAGTGGGGAGTGTGGTCAATCTGATGAATAAAGAATTGATCATTATCATGGTTGCTTTTGTTATGGTTTGCGGTATATTGCTTTCTTTGGTTTCTTCCTGGATGTCGGTTGCCAGATATCTGAATAAAGACATGAACGATTTGTACAATTAAAACAAAACTAAAAATATGGTGAAGAATAATTTGAAAAATACTACTTCCGGAAAAAAGATCGATTTCCCGATTCCTGTGAGTAGTTATAAGATGATTTTGATCGGTTTCGGGATCATCATTCTGGGATTTATTTTGATGATGGGGGGAGGTTCCGATAATCCGGCTGAGTTTAATTATGATATTTTTAGTTTCCGTCGGATCACGCTGGCTCCGATTGTGGTGTTGATGGGTTTTGGATTTGTTTTTTGGGCGATTATGCGGAAGCCTAAAAAGGAAATGGAAGAAGGGACGAAAGATTAGGTATAAAATTGTTGGATAAGAAATGATGACTTGGTTAGAAGCATTGGTCCTCGGATTGATTCAGGGATTGACAGAATTTTTGCCCGTTAGTAGCTCCGGGCATCTTCAGATTTTCAGTACGCTTTTCGGCATACAGGGAGAAGAAAATCTGACTTTTGCAGTGGCCGTTCATGCGGCGACCGTTTGTAGTACGATTGTGGTGTTGCGGAATGAGATTTGGGATCTTTTGAAAGGTCTTTTTCGGTTTTCCTGGAATCCGGAAACCATTTATATTGCCAAAATCGCATTATCTATGATTCCTGTGGCTATTGTGGGTGTTTTCTTTAAAGATTATGTGGAAGCCCTCTTCGGTTCCGGATTGTTGGTCGTGGGAGTTGCTCTTTTAATTACTGCCTGTTTGTTGGCCTTTGCTTACTACGCTCGTCCCCGTTTAAAGACGGATATATCTTTTCGGGATGCTTTTATCA
>ERZ772818.2913-NODE-2913-length-12328-cov-4.641734_pt1 | contig 12328 bp, 10 predicted proteins | sample MGYA00580837_ERZ772818 | MGnify/ENA primary metagenome ERZ772818 (study PRJEB29015, sample SAMEA2737671) | human gut metagenome | biome: human gut; feature: human-associated habitat; material: faeces | place: China | collected 2012 ...
GTTCCTCATCATCAGCTCCCACGAGATGGCGACCATCATGACCGTATAGCCGATGATGAGGAACGGTTCGCGGAAAGCCACCTGCAAGGTGTTGGTGATGCAGAACTGCACCACGCCGACGTCGGAGGTGATTTTTGAAATGATGTCGCCCTTGCGCTGGTCGCTGAAAAAGCCGACGTGCATGTCCACCACCTTCGAGAACATCTCGTTGCGCATGCGCTGCAGCGTGCGGGTGCGCATGTTCTCCACCGTCCAAGAGCCCAGATAACGGAACAAGTTGCTCAGCAGGCTCACGAAAATGGTCACCACGGCGAGCATGAGCAGTACGTTTTCGGGGTTGTATTCGTTGAACAGATGCGAGTAGGTGAAGTTGAACAAGGCTGTCAGGTATTCCTGATTGAGGGCCAGCGGGGGAAGTTTCTCCACATATACGAACGTGTAGTCGGCGTCGAACATCGTCTTGAGGATCGGCATGATCAGCAGGAACGTGAGCGAGTTGAACAGCGCGTAGAGCAGCGAGTAGAAGAAATAGGGAATTGCGTACTTCTGGATGGGGCGGGCGAAACCCAAGAGCCTCATGTATATTTTAAGCATTACGGGCGGATTATTTGCAGGTTATGTGATAATCGGGACAAAGATAGGAATAATAATGATAAAATCGGACCCTGCGGGTCAAAAGTGCGAAGTTTAGGAGAAATAAGGGCCGAAAAAGGAAAAGAGGCGGGCGTTGCCGCTCACCTCCCTTCCGGTTCATAACCAGTGTCTTCCGATAAATGCGCCTTGTCGTTGGCGGCGGCCACGGCCAGTTGGTCGCAGCGGTTGTTCTCGACCGTATCGGCATGCCCCTTGACCCATACGAACCGCACATTGTGGCGCCGGTATATGCGCAGGAAACGCATCCACAGGTCGGGATTCTTCTTGCCGGCGAACCGTTTCTTCTCCCAGCCGAACACCCAGCCTTTCGTCACGGCGTCCACGACGTATTTCGAGTCGGAATAGACCGTGACGTCCGACCCCTCGAACTTGAGCGCTTCGAGCGCCGCGCAGACGGCCGTTAGCTCCATGCGGTTGTTGGTCGTCTGGCGGAATCCCTGCGAAAGCTCCTTGCGGTGAGGGCCCGAAAGCAGCACCGCGCCGTAACCGCCCGGCCCGGGATTCCCCAAGGCCGAGCCGTCGGTGTATATGGTGATTTGTGCCACGCCGGATTATTTCAGCGCCGCCAGCTGCTCCCTGATGGCTGCGATTTTCGCTTCTGCGTCCGCCTGCTTGGCGCGCTCGTTCATGACCACCTTTTCAGGCGCCGACTGCACGAAGCGCTCGTTCGAGAGCTTCTTCATGACGCTTGCGAGGAATCCCTCGTAGTAGGCGAGACTCTCCGTCAGTTTCCCGATTTCGGCTTCGACGTCGATCTTGCCCGCCATCGGCACGAAATACTGGGTAGTCTTGACGATGAACGCCGCTGCCGCGGGGTCTTTCTCCGTCACGGTTTCGACGGCCGTCAGGTTGGCCATCTTCCGCATCACGGGAGCGTATTCGGCGGGGTAGTTCTCGTCGGCGATCACCTTGAGCGTCAGCGCTTCCTTCTGCGGCAGGTTCTTCTGGTTGCGTATGTTGCGCACCGAGGAGATCGCCTCCTTGGCCAGTTCGAACCGGGCCAGCAGGCGCTCGTCGGCTTCGACCGGCTGCGGCATGGGGGCCGTGCAGATCGACTCGCCCTCTTTGCGGGGCGCGAGGTCCTGCCAGATCTCCTCCGTCACGAACGGCATGAAGGGGTGCAGCACGCGCATCAATTCGTCGAAGAATCCGCACGTCGCGGCGAACGTCTCCGCATCGACGGGCTGTCCGTAGGCGGGTTTCACCATTTCGAGGTAGAGACCGCTGAAGTCGTCCCAGAAGAGCTTGTAGGCCGTCATGAACGCCTCCGAAATGCGGTACGACCTGAAGTCCTCGTCGATCTGGCGCAGTGCGCGGCCCAGCGTCTGGCGGAACCATTCGACCGCCAGCCGGTTGTTGTCGTCCTGCGCAGCCTTGTCGTCCGCCGACCAGCCGTTCACCAGCCTGTAGGCGTTCCATATCTTGTTGCCGAAGTTGCGGCCCTGCTCGCAGAGCGCTTCGTCGAACATCACGTCGTTGCCGGCCGACGACGAAATCAGCATCGCCATGCGCATGCCGTCGGCGCCGTATTTGGCGATCAGGTCCAGCGGATCGGGCGAGTTGCCCAGCTGCTTGGACATCTTGCGGCCGATCTTGTCGCGGACGATGCCCGTGAAGTATACGTTGCCGAAGGGCTTTTCGCCGCGGTATTCGTAACCCGCCATGATCATGCGGGCCACCCAGAAGAAGATGATGTCGGGACCCGTCACCAGATCGTTGGTGGGGTAGTAGTAGCTTATTTCCTGATTGTCCGGGTTACGGATGCCGTCGAAGACCGAAATCGGCCAGAGCCACGACGAGAACCAAGTGTCCAGCACGTCCTCGTCCTGACGCAGGTCGCTCGGCTGCAGCGAGTCGTCGCCGGCTTTCGCACGGGCCTTTTCGAGCGCCTCTTCGGCCGTCGGGGCCACGACGTACCCGCCCTTGGGCAGGTAGTAGGCCGGAATGCGCTGTCCCCACCACAACTGGCGCGAGATGCACCAGTCCTTGATGTTTTCCATCCAGTGACGGTAGGTGTTCTTGTATTTTTCGGGCACGAAGCGGATCGCATCCTCCATGACGGCCTTGGTCGCGGGCCGGGCCAGCTCCTCCATCGAGAGGAACCACTGCATCGAGAGCTTCGGCTCGATGGCCACGCCCGTGCGCTCCGAGTATCCCACGTTGTTGGTGTACTCCTCGGTCTTTTCTAGCAGGCCCGCCGCGGCGAGGTCCTTCTCGATCTGTTTGCGGACGTCGAAACGGTCCATGCCGACGTACATGCCGACCTTGTCGTTGATCGTGCCGTCGTCATTGAAGATGTCGATCGTTTCGAGACCGTATTTTTCGCCAAGCATGTAGTCGTTCACGTCGTGCGCCGGGGTGACCTTCAGCGCGCCCGTACCGAACTCGATATCGACGTATTCGTCGCGGATCACCGGGATCGAACGGTTCACCAGCGGCACGATGACGCGCGCATCGGCCGGCAGGGAGGCGTAGCGCGGGTCGTTAGGGTTGACGCACAGCGCCGTGTCGCCCAGAATGGTTTCGGGGCGCGTCGTGGCGACGATGATCGCCTTGTCCGTGCCTTCGATCTTGTAGCGCAGGTAGTAGAGTTTGCCGTGCGACTCCTTGAAGACCACCTCTTCGTCCGAAAGCGCCGTTTTCGCCGCGGGGTCCCAGTTCACCATGCGTACGCCGCGGTAAATCCTGCCCTTTTCGAACAGGTCGCAGAAGACTTTGATGACGCTCTCGGTGCGCGGCCCGTCCATCGTGAAGCAGGTTCGCTCCCAGTCGCACGAGGCGCCCAGCTTGCGCAGCTGTTTGAGGATCATGCCGCCGTACTTCTCCTTCCATTCCCAAGCGTATTCGAGGAACTTTTCACGCGAGAGCGACGATTTTTCGATGCCCTTTTCGTGCAGCATCGCCACGACCTTGGCCTCGGTGGCGATCGACGCGTGGTCCATGCCCGGCACCCAGCAGGCATTCCTGCCCGACATGCGGGCGCGGCGCACCAGCACGTCCTGCAGCGTGTTGTTGAGCATGTGACCCATGTGGAGCATGCCCGTTACGTTGGGGGGCGGAATTACGATCGTATAGGGTTCGCGCTGATCGGGTTCCGAGTGAAACAAGCGTTTTTCGATCCAGTAGTCGTACCATTTCGACTCGATCTCCTGCGGCGAGTATTTGTCTGCGATTTGCATAGGGATGAAATTGTTTTACTTCGTTATTTGACCTGCAAAGTTATTAACATTCTGTCAAAGATGAAATAAATATGACTAAAAAATCGTTACCTTTGCGACATTATATATTTGTAAGCTATGAGTAAAAAAGATAAATTCGAAACAATCGAAGTCGAAGACGTGAACCTGCTTCCCGATCTGCTCGACGGCAATCACCGCGTGATCCCCATCGTGACGGGCGGTGACGAAGTCGTCGAAGAGGTGGAGGTTCCTGAGATCATTCCGATTCTCACGCTGCGCAGCTCCGTGCTCTTTCCCGGCGCCATCACCCCCATTACGGTGGGCCGCGACAAGAGCATCAGTCTGGTGCGCGCCGTGAATGCCGAAGGCGGTATTCTGGGCGCCGTGCTGCAGCGCGAAAGTGACGTCGAAGACCCCGCGCCGGACGACATGTACAAGGTCGGCACCGCGGCGCGCATCATCAAGATTCTTGAAATGCCCAACGGCAACCTCACGGTGATCCTGAACGGCTTGGAGAAGGTCGAGATCCGCGAATACATTACTACCGAACCCTACTTCCGGGCCCGTGTCACCGCACTGCGCGATACCACGCCCGATCTGAAGAGCGTCGAGTTCGAAGCCCTCGTGGACTCGATCCGCGACGTGGCGCTCAATATCATCAACGTTTCGCCGTCGATGCCCAAGGAGGCGGCGTTCGCCATTAAGAACATCGACTCCAAGCGCGGCATCATCAACTTCATCTGCTCGAACATGGAGCTGACGGACGAGGACCGCCAGTCGCTGCTGGAAGCCCCCGGCCTGCTGGCCCGCGCCCGCAAGCTGCTCGAAATACTGATCCGCGAGCAGCAGCTGGCCGAGCTGAAGAACCAGATTCAGGAGCGCGTCAAGCAGGAGATCGACAAGCAGCAGCGCGACTACTACCTCCAGCAGCAGATGCGTACGATCCAGGACGAACTGGGCGACGGCGCCGATGCCGACATCGAGAAGATGCGCGAGGAGGCCAAGAAGAAGAACTGGCCCGCGGAGGTGGGCGAAACCTTCGAGAAGGAGTTGCAGAAGGTCGAGCGGCTGAATCCCGCCGTGGCCGAATATTCGGTGCAGATGACCTACCTGCAGCTGCTGCTGGAACTGCCGTGGAACGACGTGACGAAGGACAACCTCGACCTCAAGTGCGCCCGCGAACAGCTCGATCACGACCATTTCGGTCTGGACGAGGTGAAGGAGCGTATTCTGGAGCATCTGGCCGTCATCAAGCTCAAGGGCGACCTCAAGTCGCCGATCCTCTGCCTCTACGGCCCTCCGGGCGTGGGCAAGACCTCGCTGGGCAAGTCGGTGGCGGCGGCGCTGGGCCGCAAGTTCGGCCGTATTTCGCTGGGCGGCCTGCACGACGAGTCGGAGATTCGCGGACACCGCCGCACCTACATCGGCGCCATGCCGGGCCGGATCATCCAGACCATCAAGCGGTGCGGTTCGTCGAACCCCGTGATTATCCTCGACGAGGTGGACAAGGTGACCGTTTCGAACCACGGCGACCCGTCGAGCGCACTGCTCGAAGTGCTCGATCCGGAACAGAACACCACCTTCCACGACAACTATATCGACATGGAGTACGACTTGTCGAAGGTGCTCTTCATCGCCACGGCCAACAACGTGGCCAACATCGCCCCGGCCCTGCGCGACCGTATGGAGATGATCAACATTCCGGGCTATCTGGTCGAGGAGAAGATCCGCATCGCTTTGGACCACCTGCTGCCCAAGCAGCGCGAGGCCCACGGCATCAAGGAGCAGGAACTCGTGATGACGCCCCAAATCGTCGAAGGCATCATCTCCGGCTACACCCGCGAGTCGGGCGTTCGCTCGCTCGACAAGCTGCTGGCTAAGATCGCCCGCGCCCGCGCCAAGCAGATCGCTTTCGACGAAGCCTTCGCGCCCGAAATCACGGCCAAGGACGTCGAGAAGATTCTCGGCATGCCCAAGTTCCTCCGCGAGGAGTACGAAGTGGGCGGCATGACAGGCGTGGTGACGGGTCTTGCGTGGACCGAGGTCGGCGGCGACATCCTCTACATCGAATCGGTGCTGACTCCCGGTAAGGGCAAAGTCAGCCTGACGGGTAATCTGGGCGAGGTGATGAAGGAGTCGGCGACGATCGCCCACGAGTGGGTGATGGCCCACCACGCGGAGCTGGGAATCGACGCTTCGGCGTTCGAGAAGAACGACATCAATATCCACGTGCCGGAGGGGGCGATTCCGAAGGACGGGCCGTCGGCCGGTATCACGATGGTGACCTCGATCGTCTCGACCTACACCGGACGCAAGGTGCGGGAGCGTATCGCCATGACGGGCGAAACGACCCTCCGCGGCCGCGTGATGCCCGTGGGCGGCGTCAGGGAGAAGATTCTGGCGGCCAAGCGCGCCGGCATCACCGAACTGATCCTTTCGGAGGAGAACCGCAAGGACATCGCCGAGATCAAACCCGAATACGTCGAAGGGCTGACGTTCCATTACGTGAAGACCAACGACGAAGTGCTGAAACTGGCGCTCGTCTGAAGCGAAGATGCAAGTAAAAGGTGAAAAGTTTTGATTTTCACCTTTTACTTTTTATTTTTATGGCTAAATAACCGAGACGATGAAATTTATCGCAATCATACCGGCGCGTTACGCCTCGACGCGCTTTCCGGGCAAGCCGCTGGCGATGCTGGGCGGCAAGCCCGTCATCCAGCGGGTCTACGAGCAGGTCGCCGGCGTGCTGGACGATGCCGTGGTGGCCACCGACGACGAGCGCATCCGCGACGCCGTGCGGGCCTTCGGGGGACGGGTCGAAATGACCTCCCCGGACCACCGGAGCGGCACCGACCGCTGTTGGGAGGCCTACTGCAAGCAGGGCCGCGAATACGACGTGGTGGTCAACGTGCAGGGCGACGAACCTTTTATCCGGGCCTCGCAGCTGGAAGCCGTGAAACGCTGCTTCGACGATCCGGCGACCGACATCGCCACGCTGGTCAGGCCTTTCGCCGCGACGGACGGTCTAGAAGCCCTCGAAAACCCCAACTCCCCGAAAGTGGTGCTCGACGCGCAGTCGCGCGCCCTCTACTTCTCGCGTTCGGTGATCCCCTACCTGCGGGGCGTCGAACGGTCGGAGTGGCTGGCGCGCCATACGTTCTACAAGCATATCGGTCTCTATGCGTTCCGCACGGAGGTCCTGCGCGCGGTTACGGCCCTGCCGCAGTCCGCGCTCGAAAAGGCCGAGTCGCTCGAACAGCTCCGCTGGCTGGAGAACGGCTATAAGATCGGCGTGGGCGTTACCGATGCCGAGACCATCGGCATCGACACGCCCGAAGATCTGGAGAAGGCCGAAGCTTTCCTGATCAGGCATGGAAAATGAAAAGTCGGGAGTCGAAGCCCGGCTGCTTGGCGGGCGGCGGCTTTCCCGGCCTTTGTTCTTAACTCATAATCGAATCTTATGAAGATCAAATTTATCGCCGGACCGTGCGTCATCGAGTCTGCCGAACTGCTCGACACCGTGGCGCAGCGTCTTGTGGCGATCAACGAAAGACTTGGCGCGGACATCATTTTCAAGGCGTCGTTCGACAAGGCCAACCGCACCTCGATCTCGTCGTTCCGCGGCCCCGGACTCGAAAAGGGGCTTCGGATGCTCGCCGACGTGCGTGCGAAGTGGGGGCTGAAGCTGCTGACCGACATTCATGAATCGTGGCAGGCCGCGCCCGTGGGCGAAGTGGTCGACGTGATCCAGATTCCCGCGTTCCTCTGCCGCCAGACCGACCTGCTGGTCGCTGCCGCGAAGACGGGCAGGACGGTGAATGTCAAGAAGGCGCAGTTCCTGTCGGGCGCCGACATGCTCTATCCCTACGAAAAGGCCCGCGATGCGGGCGCTTCGGAGATATGGCTCACCGAGCGCGGCAATATTTACGGCTACAACAACCTCGTCGTCGATTTCCGCAATATTGCGGACATGCTGCGCATCGCCCCGACCGTGGTGATGGACTGCACCCATTCGGTGCAGCGTCCCGGCGCCGCAGGCGGCAAGACGGGTGGCAACCGCGAATTCGTACCCGCCATGGCGCAGGCCGCCAAAGCCTTCGGCGCCAACGGCTTCTTCTTCGAAGTGCATCCCGACCCGGACCATGCCAAGAGCGACGGCCCGAACATGCTGCAGCTCGACGAACTGGAAAACCTCATAAAAACTCTGCTATAATGACCGATACCACGAAAGCCCAGATTCTCGATCTGGCCCGCAAGGCGATCAACACCGAACTGCTGGCGCTCAAGCGCATGAAGGAGACGTTGGGCGATAACTTCGCCGACGCCGTCGAAATGATCCTTTCGGGTCAGGGCAAATGTATCGTTACGGGCATGGGCAAGTCGGGGCTGGTGGGGCGCAAGATCGCCGCGACGCTCGCCTCGACCGGTACGCCCAGCTTCTTTCTGCATCCCGGCGAAGCCTTTCACGGCGATCTGGGCATGATCTCGAAGGAGGATGTCGTGCTGGCGCTCTCCTATTCGGGCGAGACCGACGAAATCCTGAAAATCGTGCCTTTCATCCACTCCAACGGCAACAAGCTGATCTCGATGACCGGCAATCCCGAATCCGCGCTGGCCAAGAACTCCGACGTGCACCTCGACGTGAGCGTCGAAGAGGAAGCCTGCATCCTGCACCTCGCGCCGACGACCTCGACCACGGCGCAGATCGCCATGGGCGACGCGCTGGCCGTGTCGCTGATGCAGATGCGGGGTTTCACGAGCGTCGATTTCGCGCGCCTGCACCCGGGCGGAAGCCTCGGGCGGCGTCTGCTGATGACCGTAGGGAACGTCATGCGCGACCACGATCTGCCCGTTCTGCGCGAGGTTCTGGCGGTGGACGACGACAAGGTCGTCCGGCAGGATGCCGACGCCGAGCATCGACTCGCCGCGCACACGCAGGGCGAAATACTCGTCATCGTGCCCGCCGGTGTCGAACGTCAGGTAGTCTTCGATGCACTCCTGCGCCAAAATCGGGTTACCGGCGGCAACATTGCCGAGGATCGGCACCTGACGGCGGCGCGGGGCAAGCTCGTCGATCTCGACGGGCTGCGGCGCAACGGGAACGGCCTGCAGCTGCTTTTTGAGCGTGATGGCACGGCCCTTGCCCGCGCTCTTCTCAATGAGCCCCATCTCCTGCAGGTGCTTGATATGGAAGTGGACCGTGGAGGGTGACTTGAGTCCCAGCGCCTCACCGACTTCGCGCACAGAGGGGGCATAGCCGTGTTCGGCGATGCTCTCTGCTATATAATCGTATACGCGCTGCTGCATTCTGGACAGTTTTTCCATCTTGTGCGCCCCTTCCAACATTTGTTCGAATTCATGATACCACATTTTTCCCGAAATGCAACATCTGTTTTAGGATTTTATGTCAATTTCGCGGCTTTTTTCTGCCGCGAAATTTTTTGATCTTTTTTGCGTCCGGCTATTGACAAATGCCGCTTGATGTATTATTGTACTAATTACTTAATACAGTGATACACAAGGAGGATCACTATGGACTGGAACTTCCGCAATGACCAGCCGATCTACTCCCAGCTGACACAGCGGTTGACGGAGGCCATCGTCTCCGGCATCTACGCGCCGGGAGAAAAGCTCCCCTCCGTGCGAGAGCTTGCGGTGGAGGCGGGCGTCAACCCCAACACGGTCCAGCGCGCGCTATCCGAGCTCGAACGCGACGGTCTGGTGTTTTCCCAGCGCACGGCGGGACGGTTCGTCACGGAAAATGAAAACATGATCACAAATGCCAAGCTCCGCATTGCGGACGAGCGCGTGGGAGAATTTCTCCACTCGATGAAAACGCTCGGCTGCACGAGAGACGAAGTCATAGCTCTCATTCAGGGAGCTAAGGAGGAGGAAGAATGAGTATTTTTGAATGCAAGGCGCTCACGAAAAATTACGGCGCCAAAACGGTGCTCGACAGCATCGATCTCACGATCGAACCCGGGCGCATCGTGGGCCTGCTCGGCCCCAACGGCAGCGGCAAGACGACGCTCATCAAGCTCGCCAACGGCCTTCTGACGCCGACGTCGGGCGAAATTCTGATCGCAGGCAAGGCTCCCTGCCGCGCAACGAAGGCCATTGTCTCGTACCTGCCCGACCGAAACACGCTGCCCGGCTGGATGACGATCGCGCAGGCGCTTGACTACTACGGTGACTTTTATTCGGACTTCCGCCGCGGCGTGGCCGAAGCGATGCTGATGAACCTCGGCCTTGACCGCACACAGAAGATTAAGACGCTCTCCAAAGGCATGCGCGAAAAGACGCAGCTCATCCTGACGATGAGCCGCGACGCCAAGCTCTATCTCCTTGACGAGCCCATCGGCGGCGTCGACCCCGCGACGCGCGATTTCATTCTCAACACCATCATCTCTAACTACAACCCCGAGGCTGCCGTCGTCATCTCCACGCACCTGATCGCGGACGTGGAAAACATCCTCGACGATGTGGCGTTTCTCAGCCGCGGCCATCTGCTGCTGCAGTCGTCGGCGGATGAGCTGCGCGCCAAAGAGGGCAAATCGGTGGACGCTGTGTTTCGGGAGGTATTCAGATGCTAGGAAAACTCTTAAAGCAGGATTTTCGCGCGACAGCGCGCATCATGCTGCCGCTGTATGCGGCCGTGCCGGTGCTCGGCCTGTTCACGAACCTGATCACCCGCCTGTGTGAAAACCAGAACGGCTTTCTGATCCGCGCCATCGGCGCGCTCATGTCGTTCGTGTTTTCACTCTCACTCATCGCCGCCGTCGTGACGACGGTCGTGCTCATGATCCTGCGGTTTTACCGCAACCTGATGACGGACGAGGGCTACCTGATGTTCACGCTGCCGGTCTCGACGACGGAGCTGATCTTCTCGAAGCTGATCGTCTCGGTCGTGTGGTTTCTCGGCACGTTCGCGGTCGACGCGCTCGGCCTGCTGCTGTCCGGCATGCTCGGCGGCTACGAGGACGTCGTCCGGTTCCGGTTTGCTTTTACCTTCGGCGCACCGTACAGTATGCCGACAATCACGCAGGCACAGGCCGGCTGGCTCGCAGCGGGCGTGGTCGTGCTGGTGATTTTGTGCGGCCTTGCCCTGTGCCTGATGACCTACGCCGCCATGGCGATCGGTCAGAGTTTCAAGAAAAACAAGGGGCTCATGTCCGTCGTGTTCTTCTTTGTGCTCTGGATCGGCACGCGCCTCGTACTGGCGCTGATCTTCGGCGCGTTCTACGGGTCGGCCAGCGCGGCCGTCAACACGATGACCGTGCTGCAGGCGCTCTGGACCGTGCTCGGCTGTACCTGCGTGGGTGCGCTGGCGTTTTGCGTGGGCTATTTCTTCCTCACGCACGGCATGCTGCGCAAGCACCTGAACCTGCAGTAACAAAGCGAAAAAACACCCGGTATTGGCGAGCCAATACCGGGTGTTTGCTTTACGGATCAACAGGAGAGAATTACTTGGTGCCGAAGATGCGATCGCCGGCGTCGCCCAGACCGGGGACGATGTAGCCGTGCTCGTTGAGACGATCGTCGAGCGCCGCGACGTAGATGTCCACATCCGGATGCTCCTTCTGCATCACAGCCACTCCCTCGGGGGCGCCGATGATGCACATGAGCTTGATGTGCTTGCAGCCCCGCTTCTTCATTTCGCCGATGGCCTCTGCGGCAGAACCGCCAGTAGCCAGCATGGGGTCCACGATCAGCACGTCGCGCTCGGCAACGTCCTTGGGCATTTTGCAGAAATAGGGATGGGGCTCCAGAGTCTCCTCGTCCCGGTACATACCGATATGGCCCACACGGGCGGCGGGAACCATCCGCAGCACGCCGTCCACCAGACCCAGACCGGCCCGGAGGATGGGGACGACTACGAACTTGCGGCCGGCCAGAGTGGGGGCGTCCATCTCGCAGATGGGGGTCTTGATGTGCTTGGTGGTCAGCGGGAGGTCGCGCGTGGCCTCGTAGGTGATGAGCATACCGATCTCGGACACGAGCTCGCGGAAATCCTTGACGCTGGTGTTCTTGTCCCGCATGATGGTCAGCTTGTGGGCCACCAGGGGATGATCCATAATGACTACTTTACCCATAATTCTGTTCTCCTCTATATCAAAAAATTGAAGACGTTATTGAATCGGCGCCGGTTTCTTTTTCAGTGGGTCCGCCTGCGGCGGCCGGAGGTAGAAAGCCTCCAGCTCCTGAGCGGAGACCAGCTTGCCCTGAGCGGCTAACGCCTCTGCCTCCAGCGCCACGGACGTGGCGTTCTGCATGATGAGGTGGGGAGCCATACGGCAGGGGATGCCTTGCTCCGTAAAGCGGGCGTATACCAGATGCGCGCCGTCACCCACTAAGGTGATGGGCCGGGGATCGTTTCGGATCTTCTCCGCCAGCTCGTCAAGAGAGACGGCCCGATCCGGGGTCAGCCGGGTGAGGACGCCGTTTTCCGCAGAGAAGTTGGCGTTATAGACCTGACTGCGGCGGGCGTCCATGGC
>ERZ772818.2917-NODE-2917-length-12320-cov-14.975296_pt1 | contig 12320 bp, 8 predicted proteins | sample MGYA00580837_ERZ772818 | MGnify/ENA primary metagenome ERZ772818 (study PRJEB29015, sample SAMEA2737671) | human gut metagenome | biome: human gut; feature: human-associated habitat; material: faeces | place: China | collected 2012 ...
AGCCGAACCATTCGACGAATTTCTCGCGCTTCTGGTCGTCAAAGGTCAGCGTGAACTGGTGAAAGAAGGTCGTGAACCGCACCACATCAATGTGGGGGTTGGCCTCGCACCAGCGGCGCAGCTTTTCTTTTACATAGGCCTGCGTCTTGGGCTGGCGCACATCGTAGGTCAGCTGGTGGGGCGTATCCTTCCAGTCGTTGGTCAGGAAGTTGTACATATGTACGGGGTCCCAGATCAAAAACGCCAGAAAGCTGACGGTATACTCATGATAGGGGACGGTTTCAATTTCAACCTCACCGGTCGGCTCGTCAAAGAACCACTTGTCGGTGGGTACGACCTCGCCGGTCGTGCGGTCAATGACCTCCCACCAGCGCTTGGGGTCGTCCAGCGTGTTGACCTTGAGCTGCTGGGTGTGGAAGCCGTCCATCAAATGGATGCGCAGCTTCGTGCCGCGCGCCGTGTGTCGGTCACTGATAAGATACTCCTGCTGGACCTCATCGGGGTTTGCTTCCGCCCAGGCGTTGTCCTTGCGGGTCGTATAATAGGTAGCGTACTTTTTGGCGGGGTCCGTCAGCAGCTCCTTCGGCATTTCGGTGCCGTCGCAGTCGCGCAGGGCATCCGCGCCCAACAGATTCTTCAGCCGCAGGGTCTCCGCAACCACATCTGCGTCTGTGGGAAGTGTCAATCTTCCGGTCTGCTCCATCTTCATAATCCCTTCTCTGTCCGTTTTGTCTGCCACGGCAGGCATCGTTTCATTGACATCATCATACTTGTTTCTGCCCTCTTTGAACAGTAGGTATATTGTTGTGCATTTGTACTATCTTGCTTTGTTTTCGAATGTCGGCGGCAACATCAGGAAATACAGAAAAAGCTGCACAAAAAGTAAGGCTTTTCTTTGTGCAGCTTGCTAGCTTTGGGCCTGTTTGCAGCGAAACGTGCCGGTATTCTGTTTTACATCGTGATTTTTTATGGAAAGCTCTTGCCATGCGCCCCAAATGCGTATATAATAAGGACAGAACCGGAAACGGCCTACGACTTTTTACTTTTCCGTTCTTGCTTAATTATGTAACGATATTGCTCCAAATACTTTGGATTTTTTGTAAATATTTTGTCATTCGGAGGCGCACTGCCTATGAACACACGGTATGAATTCAATATGGACGTTCCCCCGCGGGAGGCCATCCGCCTGCTGTACGTGAGCAAGAGCCGCTTCGGCGGGGACTGGAACTCGGTGCCGCATACCCACTCCTGCACTGAAGTGTTCTACTGCGTGGATGGACGCGGTCAGTTCAACGTCGAAGGCAAAATGCTGGACGTTGCCCCGGACGACATGGTCATTGTGAACCCCCGCACACTGCATACCGAGTTGAGCTACCGGGCAAACCCGCTGGAATATATTGTGCTGGGCATCGAGGGCATTGAAATTTTGTTTGACCAGAAGGACCACGGCTACACGATGCTGAAATGCGGTCCCCAGCGGGAGGAGCTGCTGAGCCTGATGCAGCTGCTGCTGCGGGAAATCGACGCGCGGGAGGACGGCTGCGAGATGGTCTGCCAGGACCTGACCGAAGTGCTGCTTGTCAGGATCGTGCGTATGGCGTCGGTTTCGCTGCGTCTCACCGCGCCGCCCGCCGAGAGCAAGGAATGTGCCACTGCAAAACGATATATCGATGAAAATTACAGTGAAAGCATTACCCTGGACAAGCTGGCGGAGATTGCCCACGTAAACAAATATTACCTGTCCCACTCGTTCAAGAACGAGTATAAGGTCTCCCCCATCGACTACCTGATGAAGCGCCGCATTACCGAGGCCAAAGCGCTGCTTACCAGCACCGATTTCAGCCTGACCCAGATCGCCGAGCAGATCGGCTTCGGCTCTTTGGCCTATTTTTCCAAATGCTTCCGTAAGATCGAAGGCACCAGACCCAATGAGTACCGCAAAAGTGCCCGGCAGAAATCCGCACAGGGTACCCGCTGAGTCTATCCTGCCTATATTAAATAGGTAGGGGCGGCCATTGGCCGCCCCTGGACTGACGAAAAACTTAATGGGAATATTGCAAACTTTCGGTAGATTTGTAGGGAACGGTCTTGACCGTTCCGTGCTGCCTCGCCAAAAGCACGACGCGACGAGAAAACCGCGCGCCATTCGGCGCGATTTTATGCGCTGCGCGCGGCCAGATGTGCGGATGGGTCACTGCGCCCGCAGGCGCGTTTCGGAGCGCAACCGCCGCACAGCGGCGGCTCTTAGCGCGGAGATAGACCCATCCCTACAAATCTTCCGGTAACAGGCTTTTTCTACAAGCAAAGGGATGCCGCGAATGCGGCATCCCTTTTTGCGTTTTGAAAGAGTGCATTGTAGGGGCGAGCATTGCTCGCCCGTGCCCGTTTGTTTTGCAAGAAAACTGTCCCGGGAAATGCGGTGCTCAGTTCAGCATCACGGTGATGGTGCCGATTTTGGTGTTGTCGGGGGTGGTGCTGCCCAATGCGCCGTTCAGAGACAGTGAGGCCGTGGCCTTGGGGGCTGCCTCCACAGTCGTGCCGACGGCGCTTTCCAGATTGAGCGATGCGTTGTCGAAGGTGCCGGTGATGCCCTCAAAGCCAGCGTCTGCCGCATAGCTGAACGCTGCCGTAACGCCCGTGTTGGAGTGGTTGGTCACGGTAATCGTGTTGCCGCCTTCATTGTCTACCGTCCAGACACCGCCTTCGGCGTCGGTGGTTTTGTGGGTGGCAGGGTCCCAAATACCGGCTTCCGCCGTATAGGTAAACGCCATATCGCCCCAGGTGATGTCCACGCTGTACACCGTGCCGCCTGCGCCGCCGGACGAATCTGCCCTATAGGTTGCCGTTACATCGTGGCTGGCTGAGCCGCCGCCTGAGGCGATCGTGTCCGCGTAGGCAGACAGGGGTGCCAGAGAGAACACCATGGCAAGGGTAAGTACCAGAGCTGTTTTTTTCTTCATCATTGTTTTTCATCCTTCCTGAAAAATTGTACGGGCATTGCCCTATGTCGTCCGTGCGGGGGTCAGCCCGTTACGGTGACGGTTACGGGAATTTCGGCGTCCAGCATAGCCTTGGCGCCGGTTTGCGGGTGGTAGAACGATACCTTCAGCGTGCCGCTGCAGCTGCCTGCCGTCAGGTCTTTTTCGGCACCGTCCAAAAGCGGCAGCTGGGTGACCTGCCCGCCGGGGGCCAGCAGGTCGGATCGTGCCGCCTCACGCTCCCCGACGACCAGGCAGACCGTGGCGTCCCAGCCGGACTTTTCGGGGTTGGCAAACAGCAGCGTGACCTGCCCGGCGGTTAAGTCGATGCCTGCCGCATCGGAATAGGTCAGCGACACCGTGCCGCCGCCGGCGGGCGTCGATACCGATGACTCCGGCGCGGGGGCGGTGTCCGCCGTTTGCGGCTTTTTGCGGCAGAACAGCACGCCAAGCAGCAGAAGAAGCAACAGCAGCAGAAGAAGCACGAGCAGCAGCCACCGCTTTTTGCGGTTCTTGTCTGTATTTTCCATCAATAGCCCCCTTCCAGTCGGACCGTTACCGACCCGATTTTTGCGTTGTTCAGTGCCTTGCCGGGGCGGCCTGTCGGGCACAGCCGCACGGTTTTTGTCCTGTTTACCGGCAGGTCAATCGGACTGTAGAGGTAGTCTCCGTCGCTGTTGGCAAAGCTGCCGCCGATTGCCGTGTCGGTTTGTGTGTATTGGAACTTCACGCGGACTTCGTTTGCGCCCTCATTCTGCACGGTGATGACATCGCCGTTTTTGCGGTTCGGTGCCCAGCCGCCGCCGATGTCATAGGCATGTGTGGCGGGGTTCCATGCCCCGTCGGTGTAGGTGTAAGCCAGTTCGCCCCATGTGACGGTGACGGTGTTGGTGCGCGTTTCCACCTTGCCGCAGGCTGTGCAGGTGCGCCTTCCGGCGCTCCATGCGCCGAATTTGTGGCTGCAGGTCACGTTGACATACACCGTGGTTTCGGCCGTTGTGTAGTTTTTGGTGTCGTATGGCTGAAAAACAACGTCATAGCGTCCCCTGCCGATGGGCGGCTTGAAATCGGCGTCCTTCCACACAAAGCGGCCCGCCACGTCGTTGGGTCCGGAGCGGATGTTGTTGTTTTGGGCAATGCCGCCGGTCAGGGCGCTGTAAGCCAGGGTGTTGCCCACAGCCAGGTCCAGCTTGGCAGCCGTTGGCTTTGTTCTGATTGTCGGGGTGGCTTTTGTCACCGTTACATGGGCCACATTGCTTTTTGTGCTGGCTTTCTGGCCGTTGTCCTTGCGTGTGGCCGTGACCAGCACGTAATAGTAATGCACCCCTGCGGTGGGGGTTTTGGGGGAGGTGGGGTCTCCGTTTTCGTCGGTGATAGGAATTCCGTTGTCGCCGTTTTCATCACAGGCATACCAGGTTGTTTCCGTGGTGTGGGCCGTGTTTGAACCGGCACTCACACGGTGAAAAATGCGCTCGCCATAGACGCCGGTCGTCGGATTCATCGTCAATTCGACATCGTAGGGGGCCTGGGCCGGGGTCAAATGCCAATGCGCGTACAGGATATGGTTTTTGGTGGTGGTAACGGTGGTGTCACTCTCCACCTTGGTGCCGTTGGTTTGATCGGTATACCAGCCGTCAAAGGTGTAGCCCCCCTTGCGTGAGGCGTCGGGCAGGGAATTGTATTTGCTGCCGTAGGTTACTGTGTCATTTTTCGTTTTGACTTGTCCGCTTGCCGTGTTGATCCAGCCGCCGTTGGCATCAAAGGTTACCAGATATTTCTTGGCTATCCAGTGGGCATACAGTGTGGCGGGTGGATTTGTGCCGACGGTGGTGGTTTCGGTTACTTTTGTGCCGCCGATTTCTTTGGTATACCAGCCGTCAAAGCTGTAGCCTGTGCGGTTGGGCGTGGGCAGTGTGCCGTAGGTGCTGCCGATGGTCACGTTTTTACTTTTTGTGCTGACCGTGCCGCCGTTGGCGTTAAAAGTTACGGGGTAAGTGACCGACGCGGGCGTGACCGTGCATGTAGCCTTTGCCTGATTGCTGTAGTTGCTACCGTAGGTGCCCGCAATCCAGACGCCGAAATATTTGGTAATATCTTTTGTACTTCTTGTGGTGTTGACAAAGTCGAAGCTTTTGGTTGCAGAAAGGCTTACGGGCGTGGTTTTACTGCCGTCTTTCCCCATCATTTTCTGAACGATATTGGTATTTGCATCACTGCCGCCAATCGTCGTTTTTATCGTATTTCTGTCTGGTATGCACGGATAAAATACCGTCGCCGTGTTGGCAGCGGAAACATCCCCCAGATACACTACCTGAAAAGAAGCATTCGAGGTCGCTCTTTTGTTGGAACGGGTGTACGTCCCGTTCAGCGCAATATCAAACGTTACGGTGTAGGTCGTGTTGGCGGGGACTGTAACCGTGACGGGAATTTCCTTATAGCACAGCTTGAAGTTTTTGTTGTACCCGGTGTCAAGGCTGACGCTTATACCGCCGCCGGACAGAGAGGCACTGCCGGAACCCGCGGCGGTAGCGGGGGAGCTTGCACCATAGGTCACGGTGTCGGGGTCCTTCTTGCTTACAGCGTATTGGTAGACCTTGCCCTCTGTGGAAAATTTTATGGGCAGGTCGCTCGCCGCCGAAGCGCCCACCACCGCAATGCCGCACAGTACGCACAGGCACAGCGCAGCACACAAAATCCGTTTCCACCGCGTCAAGGTATTGAACCCCCACTTCCTTGCGCCGCGCAGGTCTTGACAACGGCGCTGTATCTCGTATAATGACAGTATAACCCGTCCACCCCTGAACGAAGCAAGCGTTTTTTTAAGGAGATTTGCGCCATGCCGGAAGATATGAAAAAACTTTTTCAAATTACCGAGGCCGCCCGCGCCTGCAGCCTGTCCCGCAGCACGCTGCTGCGCTTAGAGGAAAAGGGTCTGCTGACGCCCGCCTACACCGCGCCGGACAGCGGACGCCGCTATTACGACAACCACAACGTGGCCCGCATTTTGCAGATCGAAAAGCTGAAAGCCATGGGCCTTGGCACCGAGGATATAGCCGCCTACTTTGCCAGCGGCGGTGAGACGGCTGTTTTGCTGGCCGCACTGGAGGAACACCTGCACGAGGTCGCGCGCGGGGTCGAGGAACTGCGTCTGCGCGCGGGCACGGACACGGGCATGTCGGTGCAGGTGTTCACGCTGCCCGCCGTGACCTGCTGCCGCCGCCTGTGCGAGGGACACACCATTGCCGAAAAGTACAACGCCATGTATGATTTTTACGGCGAGTGCGTGCGGCGGGGGTATCGCCTGTCTGACGAGCCGATTTTTACCGTCTCGCAGCGGCGGGATTTTTTGAACGGCTATATCACGGACGAGCCGTATCCGTTTTGGGTGTGCGTGCCCGTACGCCCCGAAAAAGCCCCCAGGGAGGCGGTGACTCTGCCTGCCTGCCGCGCCCTGTCGGTGCTGTATTACGGCAGCTACGCGGGCGCGGACGAGGCGTTTTTGCGTCTGGGCCGCGAGGTGAAGGAGCGCGGTCTGACACCCGCCGGGGACCCGCGTGTGCTGGGCATTGTTGCGCCCTACACCGGGCGCGAAATCGAAACCAAACGGTATTGCTCCCGCCTGGTGCTGCCGGTGGAGGGCGAAGCCGAACCGTCTTTTCCCGTGTAATAAAAAGTGAACCCCCGGAAGGCCGCCTTTACGCACCTCGACGCAACTTTGGGACGAAACAACTAAAATATTGCACAACCCGCACAACGCAAAAATGCGCTGTGCGGGCGTTTTTTGTTTTAGAACCGGTCAGTATGATTATGCAATGTCTATTCGTCCCAGATGTATTGCGCGTTTCCGCGAAAAGGAACAGGGCGGCATCGTGCTGCAGAAAAAACACATTGTAATCGGTATTATCGCGGCGGTGGTGATCATTGTGACAACGGTACTGGCGGGCATGAAGCTTTCCCGCAGCCAACAGCAGGATACCTTCACCCCGGATTTAGAGCAAGGCACCAGCGCATGGTCGGGCAATCAGCTGCCGGACAAATCCGCCGACAGCGGCGAGGCAGTCGGCATCAAGATTCCCGGCTATCCGTCTATCAGCCTGCCGGCCAACCAGCAAACCGTACAGGTAGCGTTGCTGAACCCGGAGGGCAACCCCTGCTACTTCACGTTTGAGCTGGTCCTGTCCGACACGGACGAGGTGCTGTACACCAGCAAGCAGGTACCGCCGGGGCAGATGATCGAGGAAATCACCCTGACCCGCCCCTTGGAGGTCGGGCAGTACAACGCCACCCTGCGCATCACCACCGCCAGCCTGCAGGACGGCAGCGCCATGAACGGTGCCAACGTAGAAACCATACTGGAGCCAAAGCTGCCAAGTGAGGCTGTTGTGATGTTTGATCAAGCATTGTGATCCTAAAAATTTATAATTCTTATTCAAGCAAGCACTTGATTTATTTTGTGGGGTCTGATATGCTATTATAAGAAGCATTGGATAATGCACAGAAATGGGGAATTGTGTTTTGAGGGAAGAAAAGAAAGCTGAAAAGAGACAGGAGCTTGTAGGCGTCTGCCTTGACTGCTTTGTCGAAAAGGGACTGACCGTTGCCACGACAAAGGACCTCTGTAAGGCGGCAAAACTGCAAAACGGCGGCATCTACTATTACTTCTCCACCAAAGAGGAAATCGTTCTTGCCTGCGCCGAGGAAGCGATCAGTCGAATTGAAAAAGCTGCGTTTGCCATCGTGTTTGAAGATATTAGTGACATCAAAAGCATGATGGATCATCTCGGTGAGCTGGCGGATAAAATGTCGCCTACCATGCGCTTTCTGGTCAGCGTATGTGTGTCGCGCGAATACGGAGAAAAGGTAAAGCCTTCCCTTGTACGGCTTGCGGCAAGATACCCTTATTACACGGGCAGGATTGCGGAGATCCTCGGCTGCACCGACGAAGAGGTTGCGCCGTTCGTTCATCTGTCGATCCTCGCCATCAACAATTATATGATCTTTGCCGAGCGAGCGCTGTTTGACCCACAAATCGAAGCGGTCAAAAAAGAGCTTTCAAGGCTTGCGGAAAGAAAGGGGTGGAATAATCGATAGTTTACCATAAAGAGAAAATCACAAACGACTTCATAGTAAATCCATACGCACAAACCGTTCCGTGGAGATAACCAAAGCAGAAAAGAATCATAGGAGGACAACATGAAAAAGATACTTGCAATTCTACTATCGCTGCTTACACTGCTTTCCTGCGGACTTCTTTCCGCCTGCTCTGCCGATAAAACGCAGCCGGATACACCGGATACTGAGGCCGTGTGGGAAACGGTCAGCGAGGCATACATCTATGCGTTCCCGCTGGTGCTGACCGACGCAACCAAAACATTATCGACCAATACGGACGGGACCATGACTGGCCGTGCGCCCATCAATCAGTTCAACCATGTAAAAAAGCTGGCGGACGCCTCTTTCCGCACCGTCGTGACGCCGAACGTCGATACCATCTATTCGCAGGCATGGCTTGACATCAGCACAGAGCCTATGATCTACGTCCTGCCGGAAACGGATCGCTTCTGCAATGTGCAGTTTCTGGATGCGTGGACGAACACCGCCGCCGTGCTGGACAAGGCGGGTGCTTATGCCATCGCGCTTCCCGGCTGGGAGGGCGAGCTGCCCGACGGTGTGACGCGCGTGGACGTGCCCACCGCAACGGTGTGGTCGATCACCCGCACGGTGCTGTCCGGGAACGAGAATCTGCCCAATGTCTATGCCATTCAGGAGCAGATGCGGCTCCTGCCGCTTTCGGCTTATGTACAGGGAGGCGAGTATGCCGCACCGCAGGGAGCTTATAAAGAGGAAAATGACTTTGTTCCCATAAACAAAGTGCTTTCCATGACGCCAGCAGAGTTTTTCAATACGGCGAACGCTCTGATGCAGGTCAACCCACCCGCCGATGCGGATGAGGAATTGCTGAAGAAACTTTCCGCTATCAACGTGGGCGCGGGCAAGACCTTCGACGCCGCCCTCTTGGGCGAAGGAGCTGCCGAGCGCTGGACGCAGATGCTTCAGGGGCTTCGCGCCACGCTTGCCGCCGACGGCGCGAAGTATGCGCAGAAACTCGGTCAGTGGATCTATTACGGCAAGCCCATCGGCGACTTCGGCACGGAGTACACCTACCGCGCGATGGTAGCGCTGGTGGGGCTTGGCGCCAACACCGTGGACGTGGCGATCTATCCCAAGACCACGGTGGATGAGAACGGCGCAGCGCTGACCGGAGAAAAGACGTATACGCTCCATTTTGAAACCCTTCCTCCCACGCTGGAAGGCGGCTTCTGGTCCGTGACCGCCTACGGAGAGGATGATTTCCTCATTGACAATTCCATCGACCGCTACTGCATCAACGACCGCTCCGACTTCAAGCTGAATGCGGACGGCACATTGGATATTATCCTGTCCAAGGATGCACCGGAAGACACCTCTAACTGGCTGCCTGTTTCCGATGGGGAATTTCATCTGTTCATGCGGATCTATGTACCGGATATGACAGCACTGGATAGCTGGCAGCCACCTGTTATCCGCGAACAATAAGGAGATGGAAAAAGAATGGCTATGAAACGTATTGTAGCAATGCTTCTTACATCGGTACTGTTGCTGTCCTGCATCGGCTGTGCGCAGGATGGGCGCAAAGAGCCGGGCGCGGAAAAGACAGACCTGGGTCTGACCGCCGAGGTCAAGCCCGCCACAGACTTTACGGCAAAGGCAAATGCCGCCGTCTACGATGAACTTGACTTCGATGATAAGCGGGAATATGAATTCGCCACCCGCGGACTGATCGACGCGCCGGAAACGTTGGAGCTGAAAGACGAGGATGGGAATATCCTCTGGAGCCAAGAAGCCTATGCGTTCCTGGACGATTATGAAAAAGCGCCTGACAGCGTAAATCCAAGTCTCTGGGAGAACACGAAAAATAACCATGCCTATGGCCTTTTTGAAGTGACGGATGGCATCTATCAGGTCCGCGGCTATGACATGGCAAACCTCACCGTTGTCAAGGGCAATACGGGCTGGATCGTCTTTGACACGCTGATGAGCGTGGAGTGCAGCCAGGCTGCCATGCAGCTGATCGAAAAGAATCTTGGTAAATTCCCGGTCAAGGCCGTCATAATCTCTCATTCCCACGCCGATCATTTTGGCGGCATCGCCGGCGTGATGGCGAAAGAGGATAAGGCGGACGAGACGCTTTCTATCGAAGACCAGCTCGCCAGCGGCAAGATCCCCGTGATCACGCCTGTGGGCTTCACGGAGCATTCTGTGAAAGAAAATGTCTACGCCGGTAAGGGCATGGGCCGCCGCAGCAATTATCAGTATGGCATCCTTCTGACCCCCGGCGTGACCGGCAAGCTGGCGCAGGGCATCGGCATGGGACAGTCCACCGGAACGGTCTCGTTCATGACGCCCAGTTATGAAATCACGCAGTCCGGCGAAAAGCTGACGATCGACGGTGTGGAGCTGGAGTTCCAGCTCACGCCGGGTACGGAAGCGCCCGCCGAAATGAACACATGGCTGCCCCAGTACAAGGCGCTTTGGATGGCGGAAAACTGCACCGGCACACTCCACAATCTCTACACACTGCGCGGCGCGGAGGTGCGCGACGGCGCGGCATGGGCAAGCTATATCACCGAGGCCATCTCCCTTTACGGCAAGGAGGCGGAGGTCACCTTCCAGTCCCACAACTGGCCGCACTGGGGCAATGACGTGGTGAACGACTACATGGTCAACACAGCTGCCGTGTATAAGTACATCAACGACCAGACCCTGACCTATATCAATCAGGGCTACACCAGCGACGAGATCTCCAACATGATCGAGTTGCCGGAAGCACTCAACAAGATCTGGTACACCCGCCAGTACTACGGGACCGTCGCCCACAACGCCAAGGCGGTCTACCAGAAGTTCATGGGCTGGTATGACAGCAACCCTGTCAACCTGAACCCCCTCATGCCCAGCGACAGCGCAAAAAAATGGGTGGAGTACCTGGGGGATGTTGACAAGGTCCTGCAAATGGCAAAGGCGGATTTTGACAAGGGTGAATATCAGTGGGTCGCCGAGGTCACAAACACCATCGTCTTTGCCGATCCGACGAACACCGATGCGCGGCTTCTGTGCGCCGATGCACTGGAGCAGCTGGGGTATCAGGCGGAGTCCGGCCCGTGGCGCAACGAATATCTGACCGCCGCGCAGGAGCTGCGCCATGGAAACGCCAATTTTACCGCCTCCACCAAGTCTACCGGCGACATGGTCAAAGCTCTCTCCGCACCCATGCTGTTTGACTACATGGCCATTGTCATGGACAAGCAGGCGCTGGCTGACCGCGACTTCACCATGAACGTGATCCTGCCTGACGTGGGCGAACAGCACATGCTCCGCGTGAAGAACGGTGTGTTGCTGGTCTATGCAGATACCCTGTCTGATGATGCGGACGTGTCCATCACCTGCCCGAAAAACGCGCTCTTTGCGATCCTGACCAACAATCAGGAAACGGTTGCAAAGGCCGTCAAGGTCGAGGGCAGCGCAGAGCTGCTGACGCTGATGATGGAGAATATGAACCAGCTCCCGATCACCGGGACCAACCCCTTCAACATCATCGAGCCGTAACGGCTTCGCGGGGCGGTCCGTGGGAAGACCGCCCTGCTCGAGAGAAAACAGCAAGATGCTTTCAACGCAAATCAAAAGCTGTCTGTTTCTGTTGGAAACAGACAGCTTTTGCAGCCTTAGGTTATGTAGGCAGTACCGGTGACAGCACCGGCAACCATCTGCATTTTGAGGTAATGCAGAATGGCGTGCGTGTGAATCCTATGGATATGGTTTCCGTGCGCTGATATAGGCCAATACCCATTTTGTTTACTTGCGATTGTCTTTCCTGCGCAGTACGAAAATTGCCGCCAGTGCGGAGCCGCTGACAATCAGCAGCGCAAACCACAATGCGGGGTTGGCGGTGTCGCCGGTGCGCGGAAGCGGGGAAACAGGCTGCACCGTCGGCTGCGGCTGTGCCGTGGGCTGCGGTGTCACAGTAGGCTGCGGGGTTGCCGTTTCAGTCGGCTTTGCCTTGACGGTGAACTTAGCCGTAGCCGTACCGCTTTGAGAAACGATCGCAAGCGTATGCTCACCCACGGAAAGTGTAGCAACAAAATCACGGTTCAGCGTGATTATCGTGCTGCCCTCCTTCTTCGTATAGTTCTTTTCGTCCAGCGTAGTGCCATCAAGCTCTACACGAAGGAAATCGGCGAAGGATGCGTCAGAAGTGAAAGACAGCTCCTTTTTCTCGCCCTGTGTGACCGTTGCACCATCACCGGC
>ERZ772818.2923-NODE-2923-length-12305-cov-2.709796_pt1 | contig 12305 bp, 10 predicted proteins | sample MGYA00580837_ERZ772818 | MGnify/ENA primary metagenome ERZ772818 (study PRJEB29015, sample SAMEA2737671) | human gut metagenome | biome: human gut; feature: human-associated habitat; material: faeces | place: China | collected 2012 ...
TGCAGGACAAAGTGCTGGAACGCCAGCTCTTTTTCCGAAAGCTCATACATCTGCTCTTTGCCGATGCCGAGGGCTTCCAGATGCTTTTTCACAATCGGATGCTCCATCCGAACCGGATCCTCCTGACCATAGCAGTTCAATGCCCGGCTGATGATCTGCTGCGGTGTCAGCTTGTCTGTCGTCCACTCGTAATCGATCATCGTCCAGATATCACCCTGTACGCAGATATTCGGGAAGGTCAGGTCATAATCCTGCTTCGTCCCCTCCGCTTTCCACGCTGCGATTTTGCAGTAACGGTCAAACAGCTTATCAAAACCGGCTTCGTCGTTGTTCTGTAAGCACTCATCCAGCAGCTCTTCCAATGTCCGGTTATTTTCGAGATATTCGATTTCCGCAAAGGGCAATCCGTCCGCAGTCCGTTTCAGTTCCAGACGGTTAACTGACAGGGTACTGTCTTTAAACCGTTCTGTGAAAACGCATTCATTTTCTGCCAGGGCTTCAATATGTGCCGCAGCAGCTGAGGTTGCCGGATATTTCCGGACAGTGTGTTTTCCGTCCTTTTCCAGAATATCCGTGCGGATGCTCAGATGCTCCGCCCTGTCGTTGGAAAAACGGCTGTATACAATATCCGTCATGGGCCCTGTCATCACGAGGAACGAATTGCTGTACTGTCCAAACAGTTCCTCGCGGATGAGCATGTCGAACACCTTTTTTTCATCGAACAGCAGCATCCGGTCGCGGTCGAAATTGCGTAAGTTATTAGATAGTTCCCCGACTTTCGGCAGATACCGGTCGGAGTACAGTGTCGTCATAAATTTATAATCCGGATAAGGGTAGTAGAAATGATATTCCGTCTCACCGCATTCTTTCAGGATTTTTTCCAGACCGCTCCGGGAAAAGGTGCGAGCCGCACCGCCCTGGGGGTAATCCTCCAGGCCTGAAAAAAACGTGCCGACGTGGTCTTCCCGGCACCCCGCCCAATATTTTAAACCAAGCTTATTCTCTATCGCAATCACGATATGTCCATCGGATTTCACATGTTTTTTGATAATCCGGTAGAAATCGTGAAAGGGGGTTTTTCCGCCGATATAGCTCTGCCCGTATTCGAACACGCCGATCAGACAGACAAAATCATAATCCGTCGGCAGATCCGGCTCGATGTCCGAAAAGTTGCCCACATGGATCGTCACGTTGTCACAGTCCTGATGGCGGTAAGCGTTGATCAAGCTGCGTTTTTTCGAAAGGTCGACGCAGGTTACGCTGCCTGCCTTCTGTGCGAGGCTTCCCGTAATCGCGCCGCAGCCGGAACCGATTTCCAGCACCTTCATGCTTTTGTCAACAGGCAGCCATCCGACGATATTTTCCCGCAGGTCGGAAAGGTGGTAAAGCACCTCCCAGCTCGCCGCTTTATAGATTTCCTGGGGATATTCCCGGGGCGGGATTGTTTTTACCAGCTCCAAAAGTGCATCCTCCGACGCTCCGTCGCAGTAAAAATCCTGTTCCGGATAATGGGAATAATCCAGCACAACATTCCCGATCTTCTCTGTCCTGCCTGTCTGCATACGTTAAATCTCCTTCACCTCAACCTGAGATTCCATATCAAAATAGCCCACCGTATCCTTGTCGGACACAACCGTAATATTCAGCACGTCATAAAGACGATGATACACTTTAAACGTATCTTTTTCATACCCTGTCACACCCAGGGATATGAGATAGTCACCGCCCTGCAGGCGCATCTTCTGGCGGAATGTAATTTCCAGCACCTGCCCTGCCTTTACGCTCTCCAGAAACGTCTTTTCAAACATCGTGTTCGTTCCCGTGATCTCCACGCCCTTGATGTTTTTGATGGAAAAAGCAAAGATCGGCGCCGGAAGATCCTGACCGATTTTCACCTTCATATGCATCGTGAATTCGTCGCCCTTTAAAATTGCGGTCGTCTGCACGTCGTTTTTGTCCGTAATGTAATACGAAACAATTTCCGCCTGCTTCGTGCCGTATTCCAGTGTCTCCGGGTTGACGCCCATGCGCGCCGCTTCCTGCTTCTTTTTCTGTTTGTCAAGGGCCGCCCGAACATCCCCGTCCGCCGTCAGGTCAGGTACATCCACGCCAGCCTTAGGCGTTTCGTACTGTCCCACCAGCACCTGCTTGTAGGCGTCGATCATGTCTTTGGGCGAGCCTTCTCCGAGCTTTACGCCCTGATTTAACAGAATCGCACGGTCGCAGTATTTGCTGATCGCGCTCAGATCGTGGCTGACGAACAGGATCGTCTTGCCTTTTTTCTTGAATTCCTCGAATTTTCGATAGCATTTTGCCTGGAAAAATACGTCGCCAACCGAAAGCGCCTCATCGACGATCAGGATTTCCGGGTCAATATTGATGGCAACTGCAAATGCCAGTCGGACAAACATACCGCTGGAATAGGTCTTTACCGGCTGGTACACATAGTCCCCGATATCCGCAAAATCCAGGATATCCTGCAGCTTTTCATCAATTTCTTTTTCAGAAAAACCGATCATCGTTCCATTCAGATAAATATTTTCGATGCCGTTGTATTCCATGTTAAAGCCTGCGCCCAGCTCCAGCAAGGCGGAAATTCTGCCGTTTACCTGCACAGTGCCGCTCGTCTCATGTAATACGCCGGTGATAATCTTTAAAATCGTCGATTTGCCGGAGCCGTTCGTGCCAATAATGCCGACAGTCTCTCCTTTATAAATGTCCAGACTGACATCCTTTAATGCGTAATGCGGCGTGGAAAGTTTCTTTTTTGTCAGTCCCAGGGATTCGATCAGACGGTCCCGGTTTCTGCGGTACAGCTTGTATACTTTGCTCACCCTGTCCACATGAATTGCCAGTTCTTTTTGTTCCATAACCAGTTTTCCTTTACATGATATCCGCAAAATGAATCTTGAGTTTCTTGAAAATCAGCGCACCAATGCCAAACAGCACCACCGTGATAATCCAGAAATAAACCGTGGAGTAAAAGTCTTCCCAGAACCACTGTTTTCCGTATACAGCGCTTCTGTAGCCCTCCACAATGTATACAAGCGGATTGATTTTCACGATCATCTGAAGCTTCATCGGAAAATCATTGATATTCCACAGCACCGGAGTTGCCCACATACCGACCTGCAGAAAGATATTGACAATGGACTGCAGATCCCTGAAAAAGATAACAACCGAGCAGGTCGTATAACTGAGTGCCAGTACAAAAACGAACATGCAGAAGCTGTAATAAAATACCTGCAGTGTATACAGGCTCGGATAATAACCATTTAATGCTGCCACGATCAGTAAAACCAGCACGAAAAACGCATGAATAAATGTCGCTGCAATAATCTTGATAATCGGCAGGATACTGATTTTGAATACGACTTTTTTTACCAGGTAATTATATTCCAGCAGCGATACCATTGCGCTGGTCAGGGCTTCGGAAAAATAAAACCAGGGCACCAGTCCCGCTGTCAGAAACAGGATATACGGAACACCTTCTACGCCTCCGGAGGCATAACCAGTCCGGTTCGGGAAAATAATCACGAAAACAACCCAGTACATCGCAACTGTGATGACCGGCTGCACCATCGCCCAGAACGCTCCCATATAAGAGCCTGCGTAGCGCTTTTTGAAATCGCTCTTTGCCAGTTTCCAGATCAGCCTGCGGTTCTGGTATAATTCCACCGGCAGTACCGTGATCTTATCGTATAACCGGATAAAGGCAATGACCGCCGCCACGATCAGCACGCAGGCAATCACTTTTTTCAGCAGCTCATCCTGCGGATTGGCAAGGGGATTATGATAAACAAGGATAATAACGGCAAGAATCGCCATCACCGCAGTGAATATGGCGATTCCTGTTTTTTTATTCAGTCTCTTCATTTATTTCTGCTTTCTGTAAATTCGGCAAAAGAGCCCCACTTTTTATCTTTGTCAGACAAGGTCAGTTCCATTCCTTCCGGAATCGGCCATTCTACGCCGATCTGGGGATCGTTCCATGCCAGACCGCCTTCGTCGTTGGGATGATAGAAGTCGGTGCATTTATAGGCAAATTCCGCATAATCCGACAGCACTACAAAGCCGTGTGCGAAATTCTTGGGGATAAAGAACTGCTTTTTGTTCTCTTCGGAAAGCAGCACACCGTACCACTGACCATAGGTTTTGGAGCCGGGACGTAAGTCAACCGCAACGTCAAACACTTCGCCGCGAATCGCTCTCACCAGTTTGTCCTGGGGGTAATTGATCTGGAAATGAAGCCCCCGCAGAACGCCTTTTTTGGATGCGGACTGGTTGTCCTGTACGAAAACCTGATCGATGCCGGCTTCCTTGTAATCGTTGTAGTTATAAGTCTCCATGAAGTAACCGCGGGCGTCGCCGAACACCTGGGGGGTGATCACCTTAAGACCTTCGATATGACATGTTTCTACTGAAATTTTTCCCATTTTTCTATTCTCCTGTTCCGTTTTTAAAGTCCGTTTGCGACCTCTACAAGATATTTGCCATAGTTGGTCTTCATCAGCGGCTCCGCAAGCTTTAAGAGCTGCTGTTTATCGATAAAACCTCTGCGGAACGCGATTTCCTCAATGCAGGAAATGTACATGCCCTGACGCTTCTGTACCGCTGCGACGAAATCCGCCGCATCCAGCAGTGCATCGTGGTTGCCGGTATCGAGCCATGCAAAGCCTCTGCCCAGCGTCTCCACCATCAGCGTCCCTCTGCGCAGATATTCGTTGTTGATCGAAGTGATTTCGATCTCGCCTCTTGCAGACGGCTTTACGTTGCGGGCGATTTCCACAACGTCGTTATCATAAAAATACAGTCCGGGAACTGCGTAGTTGCTCTTGGGATGCTCCGGCTTTTCCTCGATGGAAAGCGCTTTGCCGTTTTCATCGAATTCCACCACGCCGTATTCTCTGGGATCGCGCACATAATAACAGAAGATGGTCGCGCCTTTTTCTCTGGCGGCTACTTTACGAAGCACTGCCGAAAAGCTCTGCCCGTAGAAAATATTATCTCCCAGTACCAGTGCCACTCTGTCGTTACCGATGAATTCCGCTCCGATGATAAAAGCATCCGCGAGGCCACGGGGTTTGTCCTGCACCGCATACTCGAGACGCATGCCCAACTGACTGCCATCTCCCAATAACTCTTTGAATACCGGAAGATCTCTCGGGGTGGAAATGATCAGCACCTCTCTGATATCTGCCAGCATCAGGGTTGACAGGGGATAATAGATCATCGGTTTTTCGTACACCGGCATGATCTGCTTGGATATTGCTTTTGTCAGGGGATAAAGTCTGGTTCCGGAACCTCCCGCCAGTATAATTCCTTTCATAAAAACCTCCTTAAAATACTTGTTTTTTAACACACCGAATGGGAACGACGTTCATCGTTCCCATTTAGCAGATATTCTTTACTTTTCCTCATACATTTCATTGTAGTATTTCTGGTAATCGCCACTGGTCACATTGTTCATCCAGTCTTCATGCTCGAAGTACCAGGCGATGGTCTTGCGGATGCCTTCCTTGAACATGGTCTCGGGATACCAGCCGATCTCTGCCTTGATCTTGTCCGGCGCGATCGCATATCTTCTGTCATGTCCCTTACGGTCTTCCACGTAAGTGATCAGATCATTGTTGATATGTGCCTTGCGGGGATCGGAATCGGGAAGCATCTCCTGTAAGGTCTCGATGATAATATGGATGATCTCGATGTTCTGCTTCTCGTTGTGTCCGCCGATATTGTAAGTCTGGAACAGTCTTCCCTGCTCCTGTACCATGTCGATGGCCTTCGCATGATCCTCTACATACAGCCAGTCGCGGACATTTTTGCCGTCTCCGTATACCGGAAGCTTCTTGCCGTGAAGGGCATTGTTGATGATCAGAGGGATCAGCTTCTCGGGGAACTGGAAAGGGCCGTAATTGTTGGAGCAATTGGTGATATTGGCAGGGAAATGATAGGTATCCATGTATGCCTTCACCAGCATGTCCGAGCTTGCCTTACTTGCAGAGTAAGGACTGTGGGGATCGTAAGGCGTGGTCTCATAGAAGAAAGCATTGTCATCATCGGGAAGAGATCCGTAGACCTCATCCGTAGATACATGCAGGAACTTTTTGCCCTCCTTGAAGTTGCCGTCCGGAAGCTCCCAGGCTGCCTTGGCACAGTTTAACATCACTGCGGTACCCAGCACGTTGGTCTGTACGAATACCTCGGGATTCCTGATGCTTCTGTCTACATGGCTTTCCGCTGCAAAATGCACCACGCGGTCAATATCGTTTTCTGCAAAGATCTTTGCAATTGCTTCTTTATCGCAGATATTTGCTTTTACAAAGGTATAGTTATCGCGGTTTTCAATGTCCTTTAAGTTCTCGAGATTGCCCGCATAGGTCAGCGCATCCACATTGATGATGCGGATTTCGTTGTCATACTTGCGGAACATATAGTGAATGTAATTGGAACCGATAAACCCCGCTCCTCCGGTAACAAGATAGGTTCTCATGCCTCTTCTCCTTTTCGATTCTGCGCAAAAGGACGCAAAATCCCATAATCCTGATTTTTTTCCAGTGTACCATATTTTCCGTGTTTTTCCAACAGGAAAATACGACTGATATCAGTAACTCATATAGCTTATGTTTAAGTCGACATTTCCTTTGATTCCTGCAATCGACCCTCTCGACGAATACTGCCACATCTCGTAACGTCCTCCATAGGTCGGTGCAGCAACATACTGTGCCAGCCAGATCTTGCAGCCGCCAAGGGCGCCCGTATTGATCTTTTCCGTCAGCCAGTTTTTATTCGCATATAGTCCCGGCGTGTAGCCGCTGTTACGGATCGTCTGGCAGAATGCGTTGATGACAGACGTTCGCGCCGCTTTGGAAATTCCGTCTGCGCGCCCATTCGCGCTCTCCACGTCAATATAGACAGGATAAGTGATTCTGTATTTTTTAATCAGGGAAAGCGTCATGGAGGCCTCTTCGACCGCTTCCACTTCATTCACCGCCTGGCTGAAGAAATAAATGCCGACCTTCAGACCTGCCGCCGTCGCGCCCTGAATATTGCTCTTAAACTTCTGATCCTCGACCAGCACGCCCGAAGCCGAGCCGCGATAGCCGCAGCGCAGGATGACATACTGCACACCGGAATTTTTGACTGCGTTCCAGTCGATATTGCCGTTGTGTTTGGAAATGTCAATTCCCATCACAGTTCCCGTATTTAAGCTGCCGTCCCCATTGAACGTGTATTTCACGCCCTGGATCACCTGTTCGCCGGTAACGGCGGTCCCGTTTTTGTCATAGAAAAAGCGTTTTCCGTCGATCGTCTGCCATCCGGTATACCGATATTCCACATTCGCTTTTTTGCGGTAAAATTTGTCTTTGGTATAATAATCCGCCGTCGTTGCCTCACGGTAGGTATCCCCGTCCTTGCAGTACAGCTGGTTGCCGTTTTTATCTTTCAATAAGGTCTTTGTATCGCCGCGGTTTATCTTTTTCTCCGTCACCTTCACAGTGCTGATTCCGCTCTCTACGTTGCTGCCGTCCTGCGCGACCGCTTTGATCTTCGCTTCTCCGGCTTTTACGCCTTTTACCGTTCCCTTATCATCCACCGAAACAAACTCTTTTCCGGAAACGATTTCCCAGCGAACGGACTTGTTCGCTGCATTGTCCGGCGATACCGTTACAGAAAGGGAAACAGTCTGTCCGACCTCAACCGTTGCAGAGCCTGAGATCGTGATTTTCTTGACCTTTACCTCCTCCGGCTTGGTTTCCGGCGTTTTTGTCGGCTCTGTCGCTGCAGTGCTGCTTTCGGTTGCAGATTCGCTTTCCGAAGGCTTTGTACTTTCACTCTCGGACGGCTTCGTGCTCTCGCTTTCCGTCGGCTTGCTGCTTCCGGATTCCGATTTGCTCTCGGTCGGCTTTGTACCTTCACTTTCAGACGGCTTTGTGCTTTCGCTCTCGGAGGAAGACTCGCTCTCGGTCGGCGGCGTGTTCTCGCTCTCCGCAGGGGATTCCTCCCTGGGCTGATCGAAAACGGCGATCTGCGTTTCCTTTGCAAAATATGCGTATTTTATCTCCGGCTCCAGAAGTCTTGCCTGGGCAGGCTCCGGGATATCGGACTTGCCGACCTCTTCATATTCCTGTCCGTTTCCTGCCGGTGTTTTGGTGGACGCAACCCATTCCACAGTATCCTGCAGAACCGATTCCACTGCCGGTGCAATCGCGGTATCCTCTTTCGCCACGTTGATCTCCGACTCCTTTTTGATCTCGTCCGTCACGTCGACCTTTTTATACTCAATCTTGTCCTTTACCGTCACTCGCCCGGAAATTCCGGCTGCTTTTCTGCCGCTGATTTCATCCGGTCCGGTCACGGTAACGACGTAATCGCCTGCTTTTAAGTCTTTTAAATAAATTATGCCGTCCTTGTCGTCATCCTTTGCGTTCTGGCTCGACGCGCCCTCCAGCTTTACGGTAAAGGGTTGATTTCCTATCAACTTACCGGAGTTTTTGTCCGCGAATTTAATTTTCATATCCTTCTGCATCGAAGACAACTTTAAAATAACGTCGACATTGGCTTCCAGATCCTTTTCCTCATATCCGGTTTCCGTCTCCGTCGTCTCTTCTTCAGAAGCCTCCTCCGAGACGTTCTGCGCTGCGACAGCGACCGCCGACAGGACCTCTTCCCCGGACATCCCGATCGCTTCCAGATTTTTCCCGACTGCAGCCACCGCCTCCATCTGCTTATTCTGCTCGTTTCGTCCCAGATACATCGATGTCGTAAACGCTGCCGCTGCCAAAACCAGCACGCCCGTCAGAGCAATCGCGATATCCAGCGCCGCCATCGGCTCTTTTCTGGCAGAGCGGCGTTTTCGGTTTCTGCCGGATGCTGCGGTCGATGCGGACGCAGAGCGCTTTACAGTGCGGTTCTGACTGCTTTTTTCATGAAAGGTCTGACTGCTTTTTCCGGCAGGCTTTTTCACGCGGCGCTTGTTGCTGTGCACTGCTGTTTTGCCCGATACCTCGTCCCAGTCGTCGAGAAATTCTCCATCGTCCCAGTTCGACTTTTTCCGCTCGGGAATACGTTCTGCGCGCTGCGCCTTTTTTTTCTGTTCTGATACGCTCTTTCTGTCTTTTATCCCATGGGGAGCCGCTTTTTTGGCACTTCCCGTTTTTTTCTTCTTATGCTGTTCCTCCACTGATTCCCTCCTGCCAGCTTTCCTGTCGAAAATTGTAAACGTTTTTTCGTTGTGTATTTTTTGTCTAAATGGCACAATATGCTTATCCGGACAAGGACTTTTGTCACCCAAAAGAAAGGAGTTACGCTTATGATGTACATCCATTATTGCCGTCACTGTAAACGAATCCACATGCTCAACGGCCACAAAAAATACTGTCCCGCCTGCCGCGGCCATTTAAATGAACTCAAGATTTCCTATCTGAAATATGTCAATCTCGCCCCGGCAGACCGACGTGCCTTCCGCGACCGTCTGGGTGATCCGGCGGAGCTTGCCGCCTGCACTACAGATGTGCGCCGCTCCTACGATTATGCAAAATGGCTGCAGCTGACCTCAAAGGTAGAACACAGCCATTCCCAGAACTATGCAGCATATTCCCACTAATTTGCGGGCAGTCAGCTTTTCATGAAAAAACACCGCACCGCAGACCGGAACCAATACATAGCCCAGCGAATCAATGACAGGGGCGTTGAAAAAATCCACGCCCCGAAGTCCCATAATACTTAAAAACACGGAGCCGAACATCAAAATATAACCCGTGATCACCCACGGATTCAAATATTCCCGAATCCAGCTGTCATAATGATGCAGGGCGCCTTTTTTTAATAAAACCTGGGAAACCGCCGCCACAAGCACGGATCCGATCAGAAAGAAGTAATGATAATCAATCATGATTTTCCTGCTCCTTTCCTCCGTTGATAATCAGCGTCCCGGCAAGCACCAGTCCGACGCCGATGAGTTTTTTCACCGTAATCTGCTCCCCGAACAGTAATACCGCCCATAAAAGTGACCACAAAAGCGCCATCGCCCGATTCGCATACGCCACAGACAGTTCCACCCGTTTGATGACCTGCTGCCAGCAAAGCGCATAGATGCCCAGCACTCCGATTTCTGCTCCGTAGAGCAGCAAAAATGTCCATCCTTTTCCGCTCTCCGCGGACTGCGCTGCGATTTTGCTGATGACCGTGGAGCTGGTGTAGATCAGCACGACAAGCTGCAGGATGGCAAAATCCCGTAAATTCAGTTTCTTTTTCATATAAAAATTCCTTTTTGGTCGCCGAAAGTGCACTCACGAACCCGCGCTAACGCGCTTTTCCGCCTGCCTAGGCAGGCTGTTCGTTCGTTACCGACTCAAGAAAAACAAATGCCGCCTTCGGCGTCGCTTGTTTTTCTTTTCGTCCTAGTATATCATCTTTCTCACGGATTAGGAAGCATTTCCTAATATTCCAGTGTCATTTCATGAACCGGTTTTTCCCCGTTTGCGTCCAAGAACATATAAATCTGCAGTCTTCCGTTTTCTCCGTCTGGCACCGCAAATGTTGTCCCTTCCTGCGAAATCGTCTCGCCGATCAAAACCCCCTGCCAGTCATCCGTTCCATCCGGCTGCCGGAACGCCGATATATAAAAGCCATTTAGATCGCACTCCGCTTTCAGGGTAACTGCTTTGCCGTTTTCATCCGTGTTTGACGATACAGACAAATAAGGCAGCCCCAGATCCGGATTTTCCAGACTTCGCTCGACCAGTTCATAAACAAAGACATCTGCATCCACATCAATCAGATCCGTTTCTCCCTGTGCGACATAAACATCCTGAAACGCATGCTGTAACACCTTCGACAGTCTCGCCCCGAAAGAATCTCTCCGAATCGCAAGCTTCAGACTGCTTCCGCTGTTCTGATGAAACTCCATATACGATTCGCCCTGATTTCCATCCTCAACTTCATAGCCATTCAACTGGTACTCCCTATCACCATTCGGAATGCTGACATTTAACATATTTGCAAGATCGCCTCTGGATATTTTTTCCGATGTAACCGACATCTCCGACAGTTCCGGCATTTCCACCTCCAGCTCCTCTGCCAGCGCTTTCGCACCGATATAAGCTCCGGGATTTCCCCAGTGCGTATCCAGTTTGCTGTAAATCCACATACCACTATCTGCTTTGGCTTCCATCAGCTCCTCATACGGCCAGACAACCGAAATATCCGTATGCTCTTTCAAATAATTTATCAGCTGAAACGCCTCTGTTTCGTCGGTAACAACTGTTTCTGATTCCGGCAGCTTTTCCTGGTAAATTGTCTCTTTGTTCGGTGCAAGAAAGAAAATAAATTTTTCTCCCCTGCTCTGTACCCAGCGCTGTACAAGCGTCAGCTGTCCTGCAATTTTTTCAAGATCATCTTCCGATAAAAGTCGTTGTCCTGTCGACTGTTCCACCGGATTTGTTCCTCCTGTAAAAAACAGCCATCCATCTTTTCCAATCAGGACGTTTTCATTGGAGGAGTCCCGAAATGCAAACAAATCCAGTCCGCTGTTTAACGAAATCAACTGATTCCTCCACGGAATATTATCGTTAAAATACGTCTCATACTGCTGCGGAAATTGCGCATATTCTTCCAGGGAAATTTTCGGCATTTCTGTCACTTCCCGGTTTTCATAATTTTGCGTATCTACAGAATTTTTCAGAAAAAACCAGCTGACAAACGGGCTTCCAAATAATAATGCAAAAATAAGAATCCACAAAATCTCTTTCTTTTTCATCCGTGTTCCTTTCCTGTTTAAAACCTGAAATAAATAAACGGATTATAGGTATTTCCAGCCAGCGCCGCCAGACTCAACACGCCAAGGATTGCACACCATACCGCTTCTCCAATGGAATACTTCCAGCGTTTCGTTCCCGGTATCCGCTGCCATATTTTCTGAATAAAACCGCATCCCAAAAGCCCGACAATCAACATCACAAACGCTCTATGGTCTACAATATTTTGTAAAAGTACATCTGTCTGTAAATACTTCCACGGACAGATCATGCGGACCATCATTCCTCCTGCTTGGGCAAACGTGTCCGCCCGGAATAAAACCCATCCAAACAGTGCTGCCAGAAACGTATAGCTCCATCCAATCACTGGGTATTTTCCCAGAATTTTCTTAAATCCCAATCGTTCAATCACCTGAAGCACTCCGTAATAAACGCCCCAGAGCACAAACGTCATTCCCGCGCCGTGCCACAGCCCTGTCACTAAAAAAACGATCATCAGATTCACGTATGTCCGCACCGCACCTTTTCTGCTCCCTCCAAGCGGAA
>ERZ772818.2932-NODE-2932-length-12284-cov-3.863439_pt1 | contig 12284 bp, 12 predicted proteins | sample MGYA00580837_ERZ772818 | MGnify/ENA primary metagenome ERZ772818 (study PRJEB29015, sample SAMEA2737671) | human gut metagenome | biome: human gut; feature: human-associated habitat; material: faeces | place: China | collected 2012 ...
AAAAAAGGCTGAACGCTACCGGTTCTATGGTTGACTGTATTGTTATCGAAAATGACCAGCAGTACCAGGAAACCGAATTTCAGGAAGCCCGCCTGGAAGACCTTACAAAAGAAGAAATCCTGAACCGTATCAAAGAGGGCGGGGTAGTAGGTATGGGTGGAGCAGGATTTCCAACCCATGTAAAACTTGCGCCAAAGGATCCTTCCAAGATTGAATATATTCTTGTAAACGGTGCTGAATGCGAACCTTATATCACAAGCGACTATCGCCGTATGATCGAAGAACCGGAAAAAGTTGTAAAAGGTCTTCAGGTCATTCTGACTCTTTTTGATTCTGCAAAAGGATACATCTGTATCGAGGACAACAAACCAGACTGTATCGCCAAAATGAAAGAACTGGTCAAAGATATCGATCGTATCGAAGTAAAAGAAATGATGACCAAATATCCACAGGGTGGTGAGCGTACTCTGATCTATGCTGCAACCGGACGTGAGATCAATTCTTCAATGCTTCCTGCTGATGTAGGATGTGTCGTTGACAATGTAGAGACTGTAATTTCCGTATACAAAGCAGTTATTCTCGGCAGACCGGTCAACAGTCGTGTAGTTACCGTTACCGGTGATGGCATCAAAGAACCAAAGAACCTTCTTGTTCTTGCAGGTACTGACATGTCTGAACTGGTAGATGCCGCTGGTGGACTGAAAGGCAAGATTGCAAAAGCAATTTCCGGTGGTCCTATGATGGGATTTGCATTATATGATCTTCACGTACCGTGCACAAAAACAACTTCTGCATTCCTGTTCCTCGAACATGATGCCGTATCTGAAGCCCAGGAAATACAGACCGCCTGCATCAACTGCGGACGCTGTGTGAGCGTCTGTCCAGGCCACGTTCTTCCTGCACGTCTTGCCAAACTGGCAGAACGTGGTGATATGGCAGGCTTTGAAGCATTAGACGGTATGGAATGCTGCGAATGCGGATGCTGCAGTTATATCTGTCCTGCAAAGAGACCGCTTACACAGAGTATCAAGTCCATGCGTAAAATGGTTCTTGCCAGCCGCAGGAAGAAATAAGGGGAGGAAAAGAAATGGAAGAAATGTATAATGTATCATCTAATCCTCATGTCAGGGACAAAATGACAACAAGCCGGATCATGCAGCTCGTTGTGATCGCGTTGCTTCCTGCTACCTTATTCGGTATCTGGAATTTCGGCTTTCATGCACTCCTTGTAGTGCTCGTAACGGTGATTTCCAGTGTGTTTTTTGAATGGCTGTATGACAGACTCATGCACAAAAAAAATACAATTACTGATTTCAGTGCAGTTGTAACAGGCCTTTTGCTCGCGCTGAATATGCCTCCGCAGATTCCACTGTGGATGCCAGTTCTGGGCAGTGCATTCGCTATCATTGTCGTAAAACAACTTTTTGGCGGACTCGGTCAGAACTTTATGAACCCGGCACTTGCCGGAAGATGTTTCCTTATGATTTCTTTTGCTGCGAAAATGACAGATTTTTCCGTATCTGACAGCTATCGTGGAGTTCTGGATACCGTAACAGGCGCAACCCCTCTGGCAGCATTGAAAAAACAGGGATTTGTAGCAGCATCTTCAATTCCGGTAAAAGATCTCTTTATCGGTAATATTCAGGGAACCATTGGTGAAACTTCCGCACTTGCAATCCTGATTGGTGCAGTAATTCTTCTTGCATTCAAGGTTATTGACCTTAAAGTACCACTTACATATATCGGAAGCTTTACTGTATTTGTAATTTTTTATATGCTTGGTTCAGGAATGGGATTTAATGGCAATTATCTGCTCAGTCATCTGTTTGGCGGTGGTCTGATGCTGGGTGCATGGTTTATGGCAACAGATTACGTTACCACACCAATCACTCCTAAAGGGCAGCTTATTTATGGATGTTGTCTCGGTATTCTGACTGCAATTTTCCGTCTCTTCGGTGGATCAGCAGAAGGTGTTTCCTACGCAATCATTTTCTGCAACCTTCTGGTTCCGATCATTGAAAAAGTAACCAAACCGGTTGCCTTTGGAAAAGGAGGTAAAAAAGCATGAATACAATCTTAAAAAACACCATTTCCATCACAGTGATCACTCTGGTTGCAGGTCTTGCGCTTGGCGTAGTTCAGGATATCACAGCTGGTCCGATTGCCACACAGGCCGAAAAATCCAAAGAAGAAGCATATAAAGCTGTTTTTGAAGATGCTTCCAGTTTCAGTGAGTATTCACTCGATGACACCAATCAGGCCGAAGATCTTGTTGCTTACCTTAATGATAATGGTTTCACAGCACAGACAATTGATGAAATTATGGTAGCAGAAGATGCTTCCGGTGAAACGCTTGGATATGCTTTCACAGTCACTGATTCCGAAGGTTACGGTGGAGACATCCAGTTTGCAATGGGTGTTCAAAATGACGGAACCCTGAATGGTATCTCCATTTTATCTATCAGTGAAACTGCCGGCCTTGGTATGAAAGCAACTACTGACAGCTTCAAAGATCAGTTTAAAAACAAAAACGTAGAAAAATTTACATACACAAAAACAGGTTCCACATCTGATGACCAAATTGATGCCATCAGCGGTGCAACCATTACAACAAATGCCATGACAAACGGTGTCAATGCCGGACTTTGTGCATTTCGGTATGTGGAAGGAGGGGCAGAGTCATGAAAGCAAACACACCTGCTGAACGTCTTGTAAACGGTATTATTAAAGAAAATCCGACTTTCGTGCTGGTGCTGGGTATGTGTCCTACACTGGCTGTTACAACATCTGCTATTAATGGTATTGGAATGGGGCTGACAACTACAGTTGTCCTTGCAATGTCCAACCTGATGATTTCTCTTCTGAGAAAATTCATCCCGGACGGCGTACGTATGCCTGCATTTATCGTAGTCGTAGCATCCTTCGTTACCATCGTACAGATGCTTTTACAAGGATTTATACCAAGCCTGTATTCCGCACTTGGTATTTACATTCCTCTGATCGTAGTAAACTGTATCATCCTTGGTCGTGCAGAAGCATATGCTTCCAAAAATCCACCAATCCCGTCTCTCTTTGATGGTATCGGAATGGGCCTTGGTTTTACTTTAAGTATCACCTGTATCGGTGCAGTCCGTGAACTGCTTGGCGCAGGTCAGCTCTTCGGACAGCAGATTCTTCCACTTGCTGCTGACGGCAAGATGGGCTACGAACCGATCACAATCTTTATCCTTGCTCCTGGTGCATTCTTTGTCCTTGCAATGCTTGCAGCACTTCAGAATAAGTTCAAAATCGGTGCTGCCAAACGCGGAATAGACCCGAGTGAAGGATGCAATTGCTGCTCAGGCTGTGATTCCTGCAGCAATACTATGTGTAAAGGAGGCAAACAGGCATGAAAGAATTATTAATTATCCTTGTCAGCTCTGCCATTGTCCATAACGTAGTACTGAGCCAGTTCCTTGGTCTCTGCCCTTTCTTTGGTGTTTCCAAAAAAACGGAGACAGCAGTCGGTATGGGCGGTGCTCTTGTATTCGTTATTACATTATCATCCTTTGTTACAGGACTGATCTACAAATTTATCCTTGTTCCTTCAGGCATGGAATATTTACAGACAATCGTATTTATCCTGATCATTGCAGCACTGGTTCAGTTTGTAGAAATGTTTCTTAAAAAATGTGTTCCTTCCCTGTATCAGGCACTTGGTGTATACCTTCCTCTGATCACAACAAACTGTGCAGTTCTTGGTGTTGCACTCACAAATGTGCAGGATGAATACAATATTCTTCAGGGTACGATCAACGGATTTGCCACAGCAGTAGGTTTCACGATTTCTATTACACTGATGGCTGGTATCCGTGAAAAAATTCAGTACAATGATATTCCGGATGCTTTCAAAGGATTCCCTACTGTACTTCTTACAGCAGGTCTGATGGCAATTGCATTCTTCGGATTTTCAGGATTAATTTAAGGAGGCGACATTATGAATATTGGAGCAATTATTACAGCAACCGTAGTTGTTGCAGCTGTCGGTCTCTTTATTGGTATTTTCCTGAGTATTGCCGGCAAAAAATTTGCTGTCGAAACAGATGAACGTGAAGTTGCAGTCCGCGAAGCACTTCCTGGAAACAACTGTGGTGGCTGCGGTTATCCTGGATGTGATGGTCTTGCTGCTGCAATCGCAAAAGGCGAAGCACCGGTCAATGCCTGTCCGGTAGGCGGAGAAGCAGTAGGCAAAGTAATTGCCGGAATCATGGGACAGGAAGTAGTTGAATCTGCTCGTATGGCTGCCTTTGTAAAATGTACAGGAACCTGCGAAAAAACAAAAGACAATTATAACTATACTGGTGTAGAAGACTGTGAAATGATGGCATTCATTCCAGGCGGCGGATCCAAAGCATGCAATTATGGATGTATGGGATTTGGAAGCTGTGTAAAAGCTTGTCCGTTTGATGCAATTCATATTGTAAACGGAGTAGCAGTTGTTGACCGTGAAGCCTGTAAAGCCTGCGGTAAATGTATTGCAAAATGTCCGCATCATCTGATTGAACTTGCACCATATGATCAAAAAACATTTGTTGGCTGTAGCTCTCATGCAAAGGGAAAAGCCGTTACAACTGCATGTGAACTCGGATGTATCGGATGTAAGAAATGTGAAAAAACATGTCCGAACGGTGCAATCACCGTTACAGATTTCTGCGCTCACATTGATTACGAAAAATGTACAAACTGTGGTGCATGCAAAGAAGCATGTCCGCGACACGTTATTCTTTAAAAGAAATACTCATTCTTTCCATATGTTTAATTTTATCCCGGCTGAGAAATTTTCCAGCCGGGATTTTTATTTCACACTCGAATAGATGTTTGCTTTTTGCAGATTGATATGTTATCATTGTGAAAGTAAGTTTTGATTACAGAAATCTGTTGCAACTATTTTCGCTGCAGCAAATAACAGCAGGAGATTATATATGATTTCATTTATTCGAGGTCTTGTGGCTGATACTACAGAAAACGCCGTCATCCTGGAAAATAACGGCATCGGTTATGAGATTTTTATGACAGGCAGTTCAATTGAGCAGGTATCCCGCATAGATGGAGAAGTCAAAATCCATACTTATTTTCAGGTACGAGAAGATGCCATGCAGTTATATGGTTTTCTTTCCAAAGATGATCTGGAAATGTTTCGCCTTCTTCTAAATGTAAACGGAATCGGGCCTAAGGCCGCGCTTGGAGTTCTTGCAGGACTGACTGCAGATGAATTGCGTTTTGCCGTTCTTTCTGACGATATCAAAACCATTTCCAAAGCACCAGGAATCGGTAAAAAAACTGCACAGAAACTTATTCTCGAATTAAAAGACAAACTGAAACTTGAAGATGCATTTGAGAAGAAACTTGCCCATGAACAGGAGGCTGCCTCTGTTTCTGGATTCTTGATCCACGACGGACGTCAGGAAGCAGCAGAAGCACTGATCGCACTTGGTTACAGCAGTACTGATGCCATGAAAGCCGTTCGTAAAGTCACTGATGTTTCACCAGACGACGTGGAGGCCCTGCTCAAAGCTGCATTAAAACAGTTATAAATTGGAGAAACGTATTTAAATGGAAAAAAGAATGATCACCACAGATGTTACAGAAGAGGATCTTCCCCTTGAGGGAAGTCTTCGTCCACAGACACTGGATGAATATATCGGTCAGGAAAAGACAAAAAAAACACTAAAAATATATATAGAAGCGGCCAAACAACGACATGACGCGCTGGATCATGTCCTGTTTTATGGGCCACCCGGTCTTGGTAAAACAACGTTATCCGGAATCATTGCCAATGAAATGGGGACACACATGAAAGTCACCTCCGGACCTGCGATTGAAAAACCCGGTGAAATGGCTGCAATCCTTAACAACTTACAGGAAGGAGACATTCTGTTTGTTGATGAAATCCATCGTCTGAACCGACAGGTAGAAGAAGTTCTCTATCCTGCCATGGAAGACTTCGCCATTGATATTATGATCGGAAAGGGTGCTTCTGCCAGATCGATCCGTCTTGATCTTCCGAAATTTACACTGGTTGGTGCTACCACAAGAGCTGGGCTTTTGTCTGCTCCGTTGCGCGACCGTTTCGGTGTTATGCACCACCTGGAATTCTATAATCATAAAGAACTACAGACAATTGTGCTGCGCTCTGCACAGATGTTGGGGGTCGAAATTGATGCAAAAGGTGCTGCGGAAATTGCCAAACGTTCCCGTGGAACACCTCGTCTTGCAAATCGCCTTCTTAAAAGAGTACGTGATTTTGCCCAGGTAAAATATGATGGCCGTATTACTTATGATGTAGCTTCTTTTGCACTTGATCTTCTGGAAGTTGACCAATATGGACTTGACAAAATTGACCGTCGTATCCTCCAGACTCTGATCGTCAATTTTCAGGGAGGACCAGTTGGACTGGAGACACTGGCTGCAGCAATCGGCGAAGATGCCGGCACACTGGAAGATGTTTATGAACCTTATCTTCTTCAGAATGGTTTTCTGAACCGGACTCCACGCGGCAGAACAGCATCTTCCCTTGCTTATGAGCACCTTGGTTTTGAAAAAAATTCGTAGTTCTGAAAAGATTTCGTAAAAATTCCTATACATTTCTACAAATTTCGATTATAATAAATGAAAGAAACTACAATTTACGGGAGGCTTGTTATGGCAGTCAAAAATACGGCACAAGTAGTAATCGGAGGAAAAATCATCACTCTGGGTGGTTACGAATCTGAAGAATATTTTCAGAAAGTGGCGTCTTATATAAATAATAAAATAGCTGAATTGAGCGAAATGCCGGGATATACCCGTCAGCCTGTAGAAACCAAGCATACGCTCTTAAGTTTAAATGTTACAGATGATTATTTTAAGGCAAAAAAACAGGCAGAGATTTTCGAACAAGATCTTCAGCAGAAAGATCAGGAAATGTATGAGCTGAAACATGAACTGATCGCTCTTCGTATGAAAATCGAAGAAACGGAAAAAAATGCCCAGGAAGCTCAGCAGCAGAAAGAGCTTCTTGAAGGCAAAGTTAAGGAACTTAACGATGAGATAGACAAATTACTCAAATAAAAAAAGCAGGAAGGGGATTGCTTCGGTAGTCCTCTTTATTTGTTTCATACTCATAATTCAGAAAAGGAATGAATACACTTGAAAGTAGATCATAATGTAGAACTTCTGGCTCCCGCCGGATCTTATGAAGCTTTTGAAGCTGCTCTGGGAGCAGGAGCAGATGCTGTTTATGTCGGCGGTCCCGAATTCGGTGCCCGGGCATATGCACACAATTTCACACAGGATGAACTTTTACAGGCAATTGATACCGTTCATATTCATGGCAAAAAATTATATCTGACAGTAAATACACTTCTGAAAAACCGTGAATTGCAGGACAGACTGTATGATGCGCTGCGACCACTGTACGAAAACGGTCTTGATGCTGTTATCATACAGGATCTCGGTGTATTCCAGTTTATACGCCAGAATTTTCCGGGACTGCATCTTCATGCAAGTACACAGATGACAGTAACCGGCCCCGAAGGAATGAAATTTCTTGAGGAACAGGGCGCATCACGTGTAGTTGCTGCCAGAGAACTTTCTCTTCAGGAGCTGTCAGCCATGCATCAGGCAAGTCCGATCGAAATAGAGGCCTTTATCCATGGTGCCCTCTGTTACAGTTTTTCTGGTCAATGTCTCATGAGCAGCATACTCGGCGGCAGAAGCGGCAATCGTGGAAGATGTGCACAGCCTTGTCGCCTTCCCTATCAGGTTCGGCAGGAGAATGGCAGTTATTCATTCAGACAACAGGATTTCTGTCCACTCAGTCTGAAAGACATGTGCAGTGTAGACCTTCTCCCCGACATTCTGGAGGCCGGCGTTACCTCTTTGAAAATTGAAGGACGAATGAAACAACCTGGATATACTGCTGCTGTTACCGGAATGTATCGTAAATATCTGGACATCCTTCTTAGCAGTGACATGACTTATCAGGTTAATGACCGCGACCGGCAGTATCTTCTGGATATATTTAGCCGTGGAGGTTCCTGTCAGGGTTATTATAAACAGCATAATGGTCCATCTATGATGGCCTTTACAAACGAGAAAAAGACAAACGGAATTCCGGAAAATCTTCCTCGAAAAAAAGAACCCATTTCCGGTACGCTGGTTCTTTATCCGGAATGTCCGGCTTTTCTGGAACTTTCATGCCATGATATACATGTAACTTTCTCAACCGGTGAAGTACAGTTTGCCAGAGAACATCCTATGTCTGAAGATCGCATTCGTAAACAGATGGATAAACTTGGAAATACGGAATTTGAATGGGATGAACTGGATATACAGATGGGAGAGCAGATTTTTCTTCCGGTCAAAACATTAAATGAACTCCGCCGCGAAGCGATTGCCCTGTTGGAACAGGAACTATGTGCACCCTACAGACGTTCTGCCACTGATACTCCTGTTATGGCCACAGCGGACAAACCGGCAGATACAAATTCCAGCCTTTCAATCCTTGTATCCTGCGAAACTGTAGATCAGGCATTACTTTTATATAAAAATCCTGAGATTTCCGGTATGTATCTTTATTACGATGCAATGAGCCTCTGCATGTCAAAGGGATTACAATATCAGAAGGACTTGTATCTGACACTCCCATATATCACCCGTGGTTCAGCACCAGAAGGCTTTTTCGAAACCTGCAGCCAATGGCTTGAGAATGGAATGAAGGGATTTCTTGTACGAAATCTTGAAAGTTATGGAATGCTTCGACATCTTGGATGGCAAAAATACTGTGTTCTTGATACTTCCATCTATACCTGGAATAACGAATCTGTCTCTTTCTGGAAGAAAGAAGGCATACTTCGAAATACAGTTCCTTATGAATTAAATGAAAAAGCGATTTCTACCCGGGAAGGGGCCGAGTTCCGCAATAATATGCTCCCTTTGGGTATTACTTCCCTGAGTGCCGGATCGAAAACCGAACCCGGAGGGTATTTCACTTATCCTCAGGCTCTGGAACAATTCCACATCAGTGACGAACGCACTCCTGAGGAAGTTGCCGACAGTATACGTCAAAAAGGATACGAACCGGTATGGAAAGACTGGGACGGATGGATGTAATTCAACCGGAATTACATCCCCAATACCAGATAAATAATCGACTATGGGAGAAAAAGAACGCTATGCCAGGCATTTGATTTTGGAAGAAATCGGAGAGCCTGGACAAGAAAAATTGAAACGGGCGAAAGTATTGGTTGTAGGAGCCGGCGGATTAGGTTCCCCCGTCTTACTCTATTTGACTGCTGCCGGAATCGGCCGGATCGGTATACTCGACAATGATATAGTCTCGGAGAGTAATCTTCAACGTCAGATTCTCTACGATACCCAATGTTTAGGAGCCCTGAAGGTCGAAGTCGCTGCCCGGAAGCTTCAGGCTTTAAATCCCTATACAACTATTGTACCCTACGCTCAGCGGCTGACTTCGGAAAACACTTTTATCATCGCTGAATACGATCTGGTAATAGACGCAACCGATAATCTGCCTTCCCGTTACCTGATCGACGAAGCCTGCGTCCGATACGGTAAACCGTTCGTTTATGGAAGTATTTGTGAGTTTAAAGGTCAGGTTTCCGTTTTTAATTACCAGGGAGGTCCTACTTACCGTGACCTTTACGAATACCATGATGCTATCGCTGAGTTTCAGCAACCACAAGGCGTCATCGGCGCATTACCGGGAGTCGTCGGTTCGATCCAGGCTAATGAAGCCATCAAGCTTATCCTGGGAAGCCAGGATACTCTTTCCGGCAAATTACTGCTGATCGATCTGTTGAAAGGCAGTTTCCAAACCATGAACTTTATAAACTAAAAAAGGGACTTGTTTCCAAGCCCCTTTTCTCCCCTTTTCTCAAGTATTATTTCATATATAACTTCAGTTCGACAGGTTGTTCGCCCAGTTTTACCTCCACTTCCTTCATCTTTCCGGCTTCATTTGCATATTTCACCGTATAGGTTTGATTTTTCTCTAACATAAAGGTGAGCACATCATTCATATCCTGAGTCGGTCCGGCAGTACGCCCGCCTCCCATTTGCAATTTACCGCAAAAAATATCCAGATTGGCAGCCACCCGGTCCTCCGAGTTCTGTACACAGGCATTATCTGTAAACATCATAATTCTCAACGGAACATGGTTACCATCCGCAGAGATCGTTTCCAGATGCGATTTATATAGATCGGTATAGAAATCAGTTACATTCGCAGCAGGTACATAACGAATATTCTCATCCCATACCAAAGGGAAATAGGTTCCGGTCGGTTTAAACGAAGAAGCATAAATAGCTTTCTGCTGATCGTTTTTTACCGCTTTCCCGGCATCGGCAAAAAACCAGGCATTGTTCAGTTGACCGGGAAAATAAAATTCCGTAAAATACCAGTTTCCGTCTGCCCAAACCTCGGTCCAGTTATGATTGCCCCGTTCGTCGTGCCAATTGGGAGTACCGGCCACCCGTGAAGGAATTCCGACAGCCCGGAAAGCATCCGTCAGCAAGATCGATAATCCGGTACAGGAAGCCATATGCTGCCGCATGGATTCGAACGGACTCTGATCCGGTTTTTCACGTTTGGTATTATAATCGACCAATACTTCATCCCGGACATTCCGGTTGACCGAATCGATGGCTTCAAAAATCGTCTTACAATGCTGTACATACTTCCCGAAACGTTCGTAAAATTCCTTTCTCCACCCTTCACGGGTTTCATTCAGGCTGACATAAGGCAGTACATCATTCAGAAAAACAGTATCGGGAATCTCTCTGGCCCAAACGTATTTTTCACGAGCCTGATAAGCATAGGCTGTATTCTCCAATAAAAAATCCGCTGTCAATTCCTTTAAATCTCTTTCCGGCATATAAGCAATCAGGAAAGCCATCCCTTCCTTTTGGTTATCAGGAGCATTTTTCAATGCCGCTGTCAATTCGGTTGCATTATCCCCGGCTTTTACCAATGCCTGATCCAACAAGGCATGATATTTCTCAGGAATACCTGCATATTTATTCTCCGTACAAGCTAACAGACAGAGCATAAACAACCCTAGTACACACTTCATATTTTGTAACATCGAAATTTATTTATGATCACTAAAATATTTCATAAACTGTGCTCTCTCATAGCGGGCAGCATTACCTGCATCGGCATAGGATAATCTTCCCCGGAATTCATCTATCGACTCAAAGCCTTTTTTATCCATCCAGCTATTCAAAAAATGATTCATCGTACGGATCGTACCGATTCCCTGTTCATACATAGCCGAACATACCTGCACAGTAGTCGCCCCCGCCAGTAAAAGCTTCACAACAGCTTCTCCATTATGAACACCTGTTGAAGAAGAAAGTTGCAAAAGTTTATCTTTCCCCGACAGAATTCCGGTCCAGCGCAAAGTTGTCCTCAAATCGGCCGGCATACTGAACACAGAAGCCGCTCCGACAGCTATCCGTTCGATATCGATATCCGGTTCGTAAAAGCGATTGAAAATAGTAACGGCATCCGCACCATAAGCTTTCAGCTTACTCACAAAAGCCGGCAAATTCGTAAAATAATGGCTGATCTTGACAATTACCGGAATTTTAACCACCTTTTTCACATGTTTAACGATATCGAAATACATGTTTTCAACCTCCACACTCTCAGCAAACTCATCCATCGGCAGGATAAAGGCATTCAACTCGAGCGCATCGGCACCGGCTTTTTCCAGTTCACTGGCAAAACTAATCCATTCCCCGTCCCGTAAGCAATTGATACTGGCGATAACAGGGATATTCACTTTATTTTTTACTGCTTTCACCAAATCGATATGTTGCTGGACAGTATTAGCCCGAATATAGTTCTGGATATAATCGGCACTTTCAGGATAACTATTATCGGTCAATGCTTTAGATGCATCCATATTTATTTGTTCTTCAAATATGGATTTCAACACTATAGCTCCGGCCCCGCTTAAAGCAATTTCTTCAATCTTACTGACCTCGGAAGTCAAACCACAGCTCCCGGCAATAATCGGACTCTTCAATTCCAATCCGATAAATTTTGTCTTCAAATTTACCATAATCTCTATCGTTTATTATTTATTGTTATTAATCCAGTTTTACCAGTTCGTATTTTTGACTGCCCAAACCTATTTGTTCCCCGTATTCCAACGTATGCATACCGTGACGGGAATCGATACGTTCGATGAGGTGGATTTTTCCGTGGTCTTCCGATGCTCTCACCAAATCGGTAC
>ERZ772818.2938-NODE-2938-length-12247-cov-4.153461_pt1 | contig 12247 bp, 9 predicted proteins | sample MGYA00580837_ERZ772818 | MGnify/ENA primary metagenome ERZ772818 (study PRJEB29015, sample SAMEA2737671) | human gut metagenome | biome: human gut; feature: human-associated habitat; material: faeces | place: China | collected 2012 ...
GTCGCCTATCCCGACAACTCCGGGCAGCAATGATTTCCGCCGTGACAAGGATGGAAATGTAGTAGTTACCCGTTTGAATGAACAGATGTGTCAGGAAATTGCGCAGGCCGGCAATGGTATGTATATCCGCGTTGACAATACAAACAATGCCGAAAAAGCCTTGAATGCGGAAATCAACAAGCTGGCGAAAGCTGATGTAGAAACGAAAGTTTTCACCGAATTTGACGAGCAGTTCCAAGTTTTGGCTTGGATTGTACTGTTGCTGCTGGTAGCAGATATTCTGTTGCTGGAACGCAAGAATCCGCTGTTCAAGAATGTCAAACTATTTAAGGAGTAGCAAGCTATGAAAATCCAGAATATACTTTTAACGATGGTACTGTTGTGTTGCACGACAGTCGTATTCGGACAAAAGTCCGAACGCGACTATATGCGCAGCGGCAACAAACTTTATAATGACAGCCTGTTTGTGAAGGCAGAGGTGGACTACCGTAAGGCGTTGGAACTGAACCCTAAATCGACTGATGCCATGTACAATTTGGGAAATGCCCTCCTGATGCAAAACAAGGCAAAGGAAGCCATGGAACAGTTTGACGCGGTGACCCGTATCGAAAAGGACAAAGGCAAACTGGCACGCGCTTATCATAATATGGGAGTGATTCTGCAATCGTCCAAGCAATATCCACAGTGTATCGAAGCTTATAAGCAGTCGTTGCGCAATAATCCGCATGACGACGAGACACGCTATAACCTGGCTCTGGCTCAGAAAATGCTGAAAGATCAGCAGCAACAGCAAAATCAGGACAAGCAGCAAGAGCAGAAACAGGATCAGAAGCAAGACGACCAGAAAGACCAGAACAAGGACCAGAATGAAGACCAGAAGAAGCGACCGCAGCAAAACCAGCAGCAGAACAAAAACGAAATGTCTAAGGAAAATGCCGAGCAGTTGCTCAATGCTGTCATGCAGGATGAAAAGAATGTGCAGGATAAAGTAAAGAAGCAGATTCAGGTAAGCGGCAAAAAGCTGGAAAAAGACTGGTAAAAAGCGCATTGAAATGTGTTGAGAGAATATAGTAAATAAAAAATAAGATGAGAAAAATAGTTTTCTTTATGTTTTTACTATTGGCCGGGTTACAGTCGGTAGCCGGTAACGAAGTAAATTTCGTTGCCGCAGCTCCCGATGTCGTGGTCAGTGGTGATCAGTTCCGGTTGACTTTTACCGTAAATACCCAGAAGGTAAAAGACTTCCGTGCCCCTTCTATAAAGGGATTTGAAGTTTTGATGGGGCCAAGCCGTTCCTCTCAGAACAGTACACAGATTATCAACGGTAAAGTTTCTTCTTCCAGTTCCATCACTTATACCTATATATTGATGGCAGGAAAGGAAGGAACGTATAATATTCCGGCAGCCAGCATTGTAGCCGATGGTGAAACCAAAATCTCCAATTCACTGCAGATTAAAGTATTACCGGCTGATGATGCATCGGCCAGCAGTGCACAGGGTGGTTCTGCATCCTCTTCACGGAGTCAGGCTGTGGGAAGTAAAATTACAGATAAAGACTTGTTTATTACGGCTTCTGCCAGCAAGACAAAGGTATACGAGCAGGAAGCTATCCTTCTGACCTACAAAGTATATACGGTAGTAGACTTGCGCCAGTTGTTGGGTGATATGCCTGATTTGAAAGGCTTCCACACACAGGAAGTTGAACTCCCGGCACAAAAGACTTTCAGTCTGGAGCACTACAACGGCCGCAATTATAATACAACCGTATGGTGGCAGTATGTATTGTTCCCACAGCAAAGCGGAACAATGGAAATTCCTTCCATCACATTCGATGGTGTTGTAGCTCAACGTATCAACAGTGGAGACCCGTTTGATGCTTTCTTCAACGGAGGTACCAACTACGTAGAGATTAAAAAGAAAATAGTAACTCCGAAACTGAAAATCAACGTAGCTGCATTGCCTTCAAAACCGGCAGATTTCTCGGGTGCGGTAGGAACCTTTACAATGGCTTCGAGCATCAATTCCAAGTCTGTCAAGACAAACGATGCCGTTACTATCAAACTGACAGTTACCGGTACAGGTAACATGAAGCTGATTGGCACTCCGGAAGTAAAATTCCCGCAGGATTTTGAAGTCTACGACCCGAAAATCGATAATCAGTTCAACCTGACACGCGAAGGATTGAGCGGTTCGAAGACTTACGAATACCTGGCTATTCCGCGTCATGCAGGCAAGTTCACCATTCCAGCTGTTTCGTTTACATACTTCGACCTGAAGACAAAGACCTACAAGACCCTGAAATCTGAGGAATACGTTATCAACGTAGAAAAAGGTCAGGGCAATGCCGACCAGGTAATTGCCGACTTCACCAACAAGGAAAGCGTGAAGATGCTGGGCAACGACGTTCGTTACATCAAGCGTGGCGCTACCCAGTTTGCACAGCGTGGAGATTATTTCTATGGTACTACAGCATATTGGATGTGGTACATCATCCCGTTTGTACTCTTTGTCGGTGTAATCCTGATGTATCGCAAACAGGCTATGGACAATGCCAACACTGCCAAGATGAAAACGAAAAAGGCGAATAAAGTAGCCGTAAAACGTATGAAACTGGCCGGCAAACTGTTGTCTGAGAACAAGAAAAACGAGTTCTACGACGAAGTACTGAAAGCCTTGTGGGGCTACATCAGCGACAAACTGAGCATTCCGGTATCACAGCTTTCTAAAGACAACATCGAGCAGGAGCTCTCTCGTTACGGTGTCAACGAAGAACTGGTGAAAGCCTTTATCAACGTTTTGAACGACTGCGAGTTTGCCCGTTATGCACCGGGTGACGAGAACGAGGCTATGGATAAAGTATATACCGCATCCATAGAGATTATCAGCAAAATGGAAAACAGTATCAAACATTAAAAATAGGAGCGCATAATATGAAAAAAATATATTTCCTGCTATGTGTTTTTGCTATGCTGGTTCAGACGGTCGGAGCCGTAACCAAAGAAGAAGCGGACCAGGCTTACGAACAGAATAAATTTCCGGAAGCCATCCAGCTTTATGAAGCACTTCTTTCTGAACAGGGAGAATCGGCCGATGTGTATTACAATTTGGGAAATGCATATTTCAAGGACAAGAATACCGCAAAGGCCGTACTGAACTACGAACGCGCATTGCTTCTCAACCCGGGTGATGCAGATACCCGTTACAATCTTGAAGTAGCCCGCAGTAAATCGGTCGACCAGATTACACCGGCCAGAGAAGTCTTTTTCGTGACCTGGTACCGTTCGGTTGCCGAAACAATGAGCGAAAAACAGTGGAGCTCGGTAGCTATTTCTTCTTTTGTTCTTCTTTTGATTTGCCTCGGACTCTATTTCCTGGGCAAGCAGATGCTGGTGCGTAAAATTGGCTTCATCGCAGCAGTCGTATTGCTGTTGGTTACACTGATTGTCAACAGCTTTGCATCTACACAGCGCGAGAAGCTCATCAACCGTAATGGCGCTATTGTGATGGCCCCTTCGGTAACTGTCAAGAGTACGCCGAGTGAAAGCGGAACAGACCTGTTTGTGCTGCACGAAGGCACCAAAGTATTTGTAGAAGACAACAGTATGAAAGAATGGAAGGAAATCCGTCTGGAAGATGGAAACAAAGGATGGATTTCGACCGACGCAATTGAAAATATCTAATAAACAGAAATAGAAACGGATGGACATACAGCAACTTATATCAGCAGATCAGGACCTGTTATTACGATTGAATGACGGTCATACACTATTCTGGGACGGATTCATGTGGGTCTGTACCAGCACGGTGATATGGATTCCCGTAGCTGCCATGCTGCTGTATGTCCTTTTTAAAAACAACAAGCCGTGGGAGGCTATCACGCTGGTGCTGATGGTAGGACTTGTCATTACCGCTGCCGACCAGTTTGCTTCCTCCTTCTGCAAGCCCTATTTCATGCGCTTCAGACCGGCACAAGATCCCCATCTCATGTATCTGGTAGAGATTGTAAACGGCTATCGTGGAGGACGTTACGGCTTTGTATCCAGTCATGCTGCCAACACTTTCGCTATTGCAGCTTTTGTTTCGCTTCTTATACGCAACTGGCGGTTGTCGCTGATGCTTTTCTTTTGGGCATTCCTCAATTCCTATTCACGCATTTATCTGGGCGTACACTATCCGGGCGATATTCTTTTCGGGGCGCTGGAAGGCATGTTTTTCGCCGTATTGATTTATGCCGGCTATTACCTGCTTCAGAAAAAAGTATTCAAGAAGCCCCAGTACATATCCAGCCAATACACCAGCACCGGCTATGTAATATCGGATGTAGACATGCTGCTGACAACCTTCCTGGCCACATTCTTTGTGATTCTGATAGGCGGATTTTTAGTAGCCGAATATCTTTATTTTTGAGAGAATGAAAAAAAATGGCCAATAAGTTGTGTCCGTATATTTTTTTTTGTAAGTTTATATCGTGATTTGAGAGCAATAATAAATTTGTACAACCTTTAAAATTTAAAACACTATGAACAGAACAATCACATTTAATGAACTCCGCAAGATAAAAGACGCACTGCCCAGTGGAAGTATGCACAGAATAGCAGATGAACTAGATATGAGTGTGGAAACCGTACGTAATTTCTTTGGTGGACAAAACTTTAAAGACGGTAAAAGCGTAGGTATTCACCTCGAACCGGGTCCTGACGGCGGTCTGGTTATGTTGGATGATACAACAGTATTGGACAAGGCACTCGAAATTCTAAAAGAAAACGACAGTAAAGCTGTTGCAGGAGAATAAGTTAACAGGAATCCCGGTTAGCAAGGTAGCTGACTGGGATTTTTTGTATATATATCACACTAAAAAACGATCATTATGGAAGAAAAACTTGTTACACTGGCTATTTTAACCTATTCGAAGGCTGAAATTCTGAAAGGTATACTGGAAAGCGAAGGGATAGAGGCCTATATTCATAATGTGAACCTTATACAGCCCGTCATTTCGGCTGGAGTACGTGTGCGCATCAAGGAAAGCGACTTGCCTCATGCCCTTAAAATTGTGGAAAACTCCAAGTGGCTGGAAGAAGTAGTAGAAGACCAGGAGGATGAAGAAGAAGCAAAAAAAATGCATAAAGTGCTCATTCCCATTGACTTCTCTGAATATTCGATGAAAGCCTGCGAGTTTGGTTTCGACTTTGCCGCACAGATGAAGACCGACGTCGTACTGCTTCATACTTATTTCAGTCCCATTTACGTACCTGCCATCCAGTACGACGGAGTGGGAGTGGACGTCCCCATGGAGCAGCATGTAAACATCAAGAGCATGATTGAATCGGTGAACGAGGAGCTGAATAAGTTTGTAGAAACACTGAAGAGCAAAATTTCGGCAGGGGAGCTGCCCGATGTGAAATTCAGCTGCATCCTGCGCGACGGAATCCCCGAAGAAGAGATTTTAAGCTATTCTAAGGACTATAAACCCATCCTGATAGTCATGGGTACCCGAGGCAAGGGAAAGAAGGAATTAGACCTTATAGGAAGCGTTACAGCCGAGGTTATCGAGCGCAGTCGCTCGTTTGTATATGCCATTCCGGAAGATACACCGCTCAAATCCTTCAAACAGATTAAGCGTGTGGCATTTGCAACCAGCTTCGACCAGCGCGATCTGATAGCTTTCGATTCGCTGATTACTACCTTTAACTCGTATAATTTCGCCATTTCGTTCATTCATCTGGGTGCGCACGAAGAAAAGAAAGCCTGGAGCGAAATCAAGCTGGCAGGCATCAAGGAATATTTCCAGAAACAGTATCCACAGCTGGAAATCTCTTACGAAGTGGTGCCCGAAGATCATCTGCTGACACAGCTGGATGAGTATATGAAGAAAGAAAATATTGATGTATTGTGTATTACCAATTACAAGCGGAATGTATTTGCCCGGTTGTTTAATCCAAGCATTGCCAGACGTATGCTGTTCCATGCAACTACACCGATATTGATTATCAAATAACCCGTCCAGGAATCATAGATAAGATAGAAAGGGAATATACCGGCAAACAGATCGGATATTCCCTTTTTTGTTTTTGCACAATGTTACATTACTGTACAGAGAAAGTATGTCGAGTGTAAGTTTAAAAAGGAGAACAGAAAACTATGACAGGGTTGTCCGAACTTGCATCATAATTGCGAAATATGTCAGGGAGATTTGATGGATATTTTTCTTTCCAATACTGTATGAAATCAGGGGATAAAATGCCGAAAAACTGATCTTTATACACTCCATTTATAATGTCAAGAAGGGGAACTTTGGGATTCGGCTTCTCTTGAAGGGATTTTACACAACAGATTTGTTCATTGGTGCGTAGATCGTACAGGACATTGTGTATAAATCTTTTGTTAAAGAAGCGGAAATAGAGCAAATGGTCGTTTTCAAAAACATTTGATATACCGAATGAATAATCTGAATTGAGCAATGAGTACTCATCAGCCTGTTTTTCTATTTCTCGGGTAGGAAGCGGGTTCGGCAAGGCTATATTATAACATGAAATTACTGAATCCCGATTAAGACGGTATACTATATGATCGAAATTCTTACAATAGTATAGCTTGTTATCATTTCGGTAGAATGTTTGCAAGGAAGGACTAAATCGGTATGCTTCTTCATCATCGTTATGAGGAAAGCAAGTCTGTTCGATATTGTGTCCATCCTTTGAAGATAACAAAGAGTAATGATACAGACTGTCGTTGGGATAGTTTTTGTGGTCGCGGTTGTTATAAAAATATCTCCCGTCGAAGAATGCCATTTCGCTAGGATTAGGTTTTTCGAGTTTTTCCGATTTGAGGAACTTACCATTATCAGCTGAGTAATAAAGCAGCGAAGAACGTATGTTGTCGTAAATCACCAGTTCATTTCGGTCACTATTGATGGTAAAGGAGTTTATTTCGTTGTATTCACCTGGTCCATTTCCAATCGCATGGATTTGGAATATGACTTTCCCAATCATATCGTAGCATACCATTCGATTGAGCCTGTCAACTACATAAATCCGGTCGTCTTGTATTTGTATCTGTCGTAATGTAGCCAGTAGTGGCTCAGGTGCCAGCTTGACATAAGAAGTGAGTTTCAGATAATGGCCAAGTTGGTTGAAATATTCATCATTATCTAATGAAACAGTAATAGGAATTGCTTGATTATATATTTTGAAAGAAGATGTTTGTTTAGAAAAATCTGTATGTTTGGGATGATAGCTGCAAGCAACAGAAAAAAGAAGACAAATGAGTAAAATAAGTTGTATAGACTTGATCCTCATAAGAATTCAGATTTGATTCGATAAATTATGTAAGAAATATTATTATTGCTACAGCCAATGTGTATCAACATTATATTAATGCACGTTGGCTGTAAAATTAGTATCAGAAATCTTTTAAATATAGTTCTTTTAAATTTGAGAACCTTTTACAACTAAAAAGGTTCTCCACAAGCAACAGGTGTACATGTAGAAGGGGTTGCGCTAAATACACATATTCTCTCTACACTAGCTGTATGCCAAGGACCTTCCTGCAAATCGCATGCAATTGTTTTGGGATACCTATAATCATAAATACTTTCATTATCTGCTAAAGCTTCAACATTAGCCATTGCCAGATCTGACATTTCAATATCTCTTTGAGAATTGTAAATGCAATACGTAATAATACCTAAGCCTAAGGTAAATAAAATTAATTTTGTTATTCTACTGTTCATAATGGTTTATTTTAGTAATTACTTAATTACGAAATTATTTTGTTGTATCAGAAAGTTTACTTAATTAATTACAAATATACAAATAAGTTCTAAACGAATAATGCCTTTTAGTGGAATATTTTCAACATAAGGCGATTGAATGTTCTGTTGTCCTATGTAATTGATTCAACTTTTGGCTTGCGAAGCCGAACCTTTGGTTATCAGTACAGTGAGGATGTTTCGTTCCGAGTGCAGGAATGCTCTCGAATCAATTGTAAGTATAAGCAAATCTTTCCAGAAAGTATTCATAGATGCAATAAAATTGTTCATGGCTATACCTGACCACATCAATTTCCTGCAAATGGGACGATATGGATGTTTCTCGGAACAGACATACCGAAAGAATTTTGAGAATTGATGACTTTGGTTGGTTTTCCATCTGCAAGAAGATAAAGTGCTGATGGATTATTTTTTTACTTTTAAAAATACTATATCCGAATGCAAGTAATTGAATCAAAGAACAAATAGCATCATTAAAGCCATTTGCGGCTCAACAAAGTATTATCTTTGTTGCAGAATAATGTTATAGGATGAGCGTTGGAAAATGCTTCTAATCGGCTTAAATGCACACGTAGCGGCGAGTGCAGCCAGTAATTGAATATGTTTATTCAAACAAAGTATTAAATCCGAAGTTGAAATAGCGTTTTCAGATTTTGGATTTTCTGTATTCCCCGTAAAAATACCCCTAAAATAACGCAAGGAAATAAATCATATAATCAATATTATGTTTAATTAGGTTTTAGGGAATTATCCCTCCTTTTCATACATCCTCTTTGGCTGATACTTTTCTTGTTTTTGTCACTTTTCAATAAATTTCTGGTTGCCTCATTGATTATACCCCAAGCTCTGATTGTCCGGTAAATCTGCTCAGAGAAAAATAAACTGCTGCAATCAAGTGTTGCTCCATTTGCGCCGGTAGTTTCTCACCACATCATTACTTTGATAAACATGCGGCTTGGATATGACCTGTCTTTGTCTTAAAAATAACCAATGCTTTTCTCAGCAATGATAAAGTAAAAAGTCAACGCAGTTTCCAAGAAGCGAAAGCACAAAAAAAATCCGCAAGGAACAAGTCCCTGCGGATTTTTTATTTGTTTTATCCGAACACGAATTACATACCCAACTCTTTAGTCAAGCTTTCGTAATCAGCTTTGTTCAGTTTCCAGTAGATGTTCAGCAAGTAGTTACCCCACAGCTGTTTTTTGTCTGGAGCTACTTCTTTAGCCTTGTTGTAGTAAGGTTCTGCTTTAGTATACAAGTCTTTGATTTTGTTTTCGTTTTCAGTATACTTAGGATCTTCCATAGCCAGAGTTGCGTTCTGTTCTACCAGTTCCTGAGCTGGGAAGAAATAGCAGTCACCCATCTTAGAGTAAGCTTCAGCAGTCAGATTACCACCCTTAGCAACTACTTTTTCCAAAGTTGCGACAGCGTTTTCGTAATCCTTGTTTTCGTACTGCAGTACACCTTTTACGTACAGGTAGTATTCAGTTTCGTTTTTAGCCAGCAGACCGTCGATTGTAGACAGCGCTTCTGCTACTTTACCTTTCTGAATGTAGTAATCCATCAGGTTACCTACGAAATAATCCTGTGAAGGGAATCTTTCGCAACCTTCCTGGATAGCAGCCAACCACTGAGTTGAGTCTGGGTTTTCACCTTTACCTGCAACTTCTGCGATGCACATCAAGGCTCTGTAACCTTCTTCTTTGTGAGTTTTACCGATAGCAGCATATTTCATCACAGCATCTTTGTCTTCCAAAGAGTTAGCAGCCAAAGCAGCGTAGCAAGCAATCAGCGGAGTCAGTGTGTCGTTCTTAACTGCCTCTTCTCCTTCGAAAATCGGGTTGCTGGCAACGTCTACGAACAAACCGAAGTATTTCAATGCGTTAGCATAGTTACCTGCGTTGAAGGCATCAGAACCACCGTTAGTCAACTGAGGACGCAGTGTTACCAATGTATTAACCATTTTCTTTCTCAGTTTAGGCTTTTTCAGCTCACCGCTTTTTACTTTAGCCTGTTCCAGTTCGTCAGCTTTCAGATAGTATTCGTAAAGCTTAGCCAAGCTGTTGTACAATTTAGCTGTATCAGCAGAAGCGCCACCGCCCGGCAAATAAAGCTTCATATTTTCTTCATCGTACATAGCCTTCTGGAAGTCACCTGCCAATTTCCATGTTTCAGGGTCGTTAGCTGTTTCAGCGTTAGTCAAAGCAGGTTCGATAGTAGCTGCTGCCTTCGCCGGGTCGCTTTTCTGTGATTTGGCTTCTTTTACTACACTTACCTGAGCTGATACGTAGCATGCAGAAAGCAGTAAAGCCACTGTAAATAAAACTTTTCTCATAACTGTGTAAATTTAAGTAATACAAATTATATTATTTATAACTCTATTTTATTCGTTTTCAGGCTGTTCCACGGTTTCGGCCTCTTCTCCACCGTTGTCTGCGTCAGTCAGCGGTTCATCTGCCGGCAGGCCCGGTCCCGGAGGAATAACTCCTTCTGTATCTACATCCGAATCGGTGGATTCAGGGTCTGAATTTACCTTGCAGACTGAACCAATCTGGTCGTTGCGTTTCTCAAGGTCAATCAGGCGTACACCCTGTGTAGCACGGCCCATCACACGAACGTCAACCATCTTAAGACGGATGGTGATACCTGACTTGTTGATAATCATCAGGTCGTTCTCGTCGGTAACAGACTTGATGGCAACCAGTTTACCTGTCTTTTCTGTGATATTCAGTGTCTTGACACCCTTACCACCACGGTTTGTACAACGGTAGTCTTCGATGTCGGAACGCTTGCCGTATCCGTTTTCAGAAACAACCATGATGGTTTCTTTCTGCGGATCCTTGATGCAAATCATACCGATTACCTCGTCGCTGCCGTCTTCGTCCAGCGTAATACCACGTACACCGGTTGCCGTACGGCCCATTACACGCACTGCGCTTTCGTGGAAGCGGATGGCACGGCCGTTGCGGTTGGCAATGACAATCTCGTTGCTGCCGTTAGTCATACGTACTTCGATAACCTTGTCGTCTTCGCGGATGGTAATTGCATTCACACCGTTCTGGCGCGGACGAGAATACTGTTCAAGCACTGTCTTCTTGATGACACCGTTCTTGGTACAGAACAATACGTAGTGACTGTTGATGAATTCCTGGTCGTTCAGGTTCTTCACACGCAGGTATGCAGTTACAGAATCGTCCGACTCGATGTTGAGCAGGTTCTGGATGGCACGTCCCTTCGATGTCTTGTTGCCTTCCGGAATTTCGTACACCTTCAGCCAGTAGCACTTACCTTTCTGGGTAAAGAACAGCATGGTGTTGTGCATTGTAGCCGGATAGATGTGCTCGATAAAGTCTTCATCGCGTGTCTCACTACCCTTCGAGCCTACTCCACCACGGTTCTGTGCGCGGAAATCGGCCAGCGGCGTACGTTTGATATAGCCCAGGTGCGAAATGGTGATAACCATCTCATCGTCAGCATAGAAGTCTTCCGGATTGAAGTCTTCCGAAGCGTATACGATTTCAGAACGACGCTTGTCGCCGTACTTCTCTTTCACCTCGAGCAACTCATCCTTGATAACCTTCTTGCAAAGCTCGTCGTTCACCAGGATTTCCTCGAAGTAAGCAATCTGCTTCATCAGTTCCTGGTATTCGTCGTGCAGCTGGTCCTGCATCAGTCCGGTAAGCTGTCTCAGGCGCATTTCAACGATAGCTCTGGCCTGAATTTCAGTCAGTTCGAAGCGAGCCATCAAGTTGTTCACCGCCTCGTTCGGAGTCTTGGCAGCACGGATGATACGGATAACTTCGTCGATATTGTCTGAAGCGATGATAAGTCCCTCCAGGATATGTGCGCGTTCTTTTGCCTTGCGCAAGTCGAATTTTGTTCTGCGGATAACCACTTCGTGACGGTGCTCAACGAACAGACTGATTAAGTCCTTCAGGTTCAGCAGTCTGGGGCGACCGTGAACCAGCGCGATGTTGTTCACACCAAAAGAAGTCTGCAACGCCGTCATCTTGAACAGCTTGTTCAGCACGACACTGGCATTGGCATCACGTTTCACGTCAATCACGATACGCATACCTTCGCGGTCCGATTCGTCGTTTACGTACGAAATGCCATCAATCTTCTTCTCGTTCACCAGCGATGCGATGCTTTCGATAAGCTCCTTCTTGTTGACGTTATACGGAATCTCGTTCACCACAATCTTGTCGTGCGTAGGATGCGATTCGATTTCGGCCTTAGCACGCATTACTACCCTTCCGCGTCCGGTTTCGTAAGCGTCGCGAACTCCGTTTATACCATATATATATCCGCCTGTAGGGAAATCGGGAGCCTTTACATACTGCATCAGTCCCTCGATGTCGATGTCATTGTTGTCGATATAAGCGATACATGCATCCACTACTTCGGACAAGTTATGCGTAGGCATATTGGTAGCCATACCCACGGCAATACCCGATGCACCGTTCACCAGCAGGTTCG
>ERZ772818.2942-NODE-2942-length-12231-cov-5.008541_pt1 | contig 12231 bp, 8 predicted proteins | sample MGYA00580837_ERZ772818 | MGnify/ENA primary metagenome ERZ772818 (study PRJEB29015, sample SAMEA2737671) | human gut metagenome | biome: human gut; feature: human-associated habitat; material: faeces | place: China | collected 2012 ...
GCTGGAGCGTTGCGCCGGCGAGTGAGTAATACACATTGTCCAAATGCGTCCCTCCAGAAGAACTTTTCAACCAATTAAATAGCAATTTTCTTAAAGTAGGAGGATGAATAGATGTTTCTTCAGAACAGTCAGAAGAAGATTGAAGAAGAATTTTTGAAATTAACAGAGAAGCTTGGACCGGACAGGGAGCCGCTGAAGACGATTTGTGAGAAGCTGGATGGATGCGGCAGAGATTTGGGGCTGGCAATGAAGTATTTGTATGTGACCGCGCCTTATAGTGATCTTGTGAATTATACTTTTGAGGAGATTCAGGATTTCGCAAGCCATGGACTGTTTCTTTATAATACTCTGGAACGTGTGAAAGAGCTGCCGGAGGAGATGTTTTTGAATTATATTCTGGATCACAGGGTGAATGAGGAAGAGGTACTTCCTTGTCGAAGCTTTTTCTGGAATGAGTTGAAGGATAGAATTGAAGGAAAAAATGCGAAAGATGCGGCAATTGAGGTAAATTACTGGTGTGCGGAGGAAGCTACTTATCATAGTGGTGATGACCGTACACTTCCGGCACTTACGGTATATCGAAGAGGTTACGGACGCTGCGGTGAGGAGTCTGTTTTTCTGGTAAATGCACTTCGGAGTGTGGGAATTCCGGCGCGGCAGGTGTATGTGCCAAGGTGGTCCCACTGTGATGACAACCACGCATGGGTGGAGCTTTGGTGTGACGGAAAATGGTATTTCACAGGCGCATGTGAGCCGCTTATGATCCTGAATAAGGGGTGGTTTACCAATGCTTCTTCCAGAGCAATGATGGTGCATTCCCGCCTGTTTGATCTTTTCCCGGCAGAGGGGGAGGATGTGATTGGCAAAGAAGGTGCGGCGGTTATGCTGAACCAGACTGCGCGTTATGCTAAGGTGAAAACAGTTTCTGTAAAAGTGACAGATAAAGAGGGTGCGGCTGTAAAGGGCGCTCAGGTGCAGTTTCTGGTATTGAATATGGGAGAGTATTTTCCCATTGCAAAGGCAGAGACAGACGAAGATGGAACCGTTTCTTTAGTGACCGGTTTGGGAAGTGTAAGAGTTCTGGCGTTCCTTCCGGGAATGGAAGGATTTGCACAGGCAGATCTGGATACCAGAGCGCAGGATGAGATTTCCCTGATTCTTACTGGTGAGACTGTGGAAGCTGAGGATTGGAGAGCTGTAGATGTAATTGCTCCAGTTGACACCCCGGTGAACCCGGACATGCCTACCCCGGAGCAGAAAGCAGAAGGAACCAGACGACTGAATGAAGCAAACAAGATCCGTAAAGAAAAGAAGGAGAACTGGGTGAACCCGGAACTGACTGCTTTTCTTGCAGGCGAGGATGAGAAGGAACTTCGCCAGGCAATGGTGGATGTACTTTCGGAGAAAGACCACACAGACTGTGTTTGCAATGTATTGGAAGAGCATTTGGAATATGGCAAGCAGTATGCAAAAGAATTTAAAACGAAGTCTGGTACTGGGAAATGTGGCGAAAAAGAAATGAATGGCGCAGATCGCTTCACTCAAGGCGCTGAGAGTGCTAATGCAGAGTGCAGTAACTATAAAGCTGAAAAATCTGCGGCATATACAAGAGCTACAGGTGCAGAGTCCGGCTATAATCTTTATATCAATTACGTATTAAATCCCCGTGTGGAGGATGAGCTTCTTCGTCCATACCGAAAGGGCATTCTCTCCTTCTTCACAGAAGAGCAGAAAGCAGACTTCCGCACAAATCCGGCAGAAATCTGGAATTATATCCAGGCGCACATCACCGCCTACCCGGACAACGAGCGCGAAACTGTAATGGAAACCCCATACGAATGCCTGGTATCCGGAATTGGTACCCAGCGTTCCCAGAAGGTACTTTTCGTGGCAATTGCCCGCACATTGGGAATCCCGGCAAGATTGAACCCGGATAATAAAGTGATGGAATATTGGGAAAATAATCAGTTTGTTCCTGTCCTGAAACAGCAGGAGGGCGGCGCAGTTCTCACACTGAGAAAAGAAGCAGATGCTGTATGGAACTACTATCAGAACTGGACAATGGGGCGTCTGGTTGGAAATGAGTACGTTTCCCTGAACCTTACAGGCAGAAGCTGGGAAGAGAACACTTTGGAGCTTGCATTGATTCCGGGAACCTACCGGATTATCACCACCAACCGTCTTCCTAACGGAAATCAGTTTGCATGGGAGAAAACATTTACGATAAAAGAAGGCGGACAGAGAGAAGAAACCTTGCGTCTCCGCGAAGCTCAGCTTGGGGATATGCTGGAGCGTATTTCCCTTCCGGAGTTTGAGGTAAAAGATTCTGCCGGAAACACAGTAACCTGCGCTGAGTTAACCAAAGGCGGCAAGAAAATTCTCATGTGGCTGGAAGAGAGCCGGGAGCCTACGGAACATATTTTGAATGAAATGCTGGAACATGCAGAAAAATTCCACGAATTTGAAAATTCCATCTCCTTCATGATTCGTACTCCGGAAGCCAAGCAGGATCCTCTTCTGGCAAAAGTGCTGAAGATGTTCCCGAATGTTTCCATCTATTACGATTCCTTTGAAGAAAACATTGAACTTCTGGGAAGAAGAATGTACGTTGATCCAGACAAGCTTCCGCTAATTCTGGTAACTAATGGCGAGTCTGTAGGGATTTATGCAACCAGCGGCTATAATGTTGGAACTGGCGATATGTTGATCCGTATTATGGAAGAAGTGCCGGAAGTATAAATCGCATTTAAAAGAAGATATAGTAGTTTTTGAAGTATATAGTAGAATTTCTAAGAAATATAGAGATGGTTTTCTTTGTGCTCTAGAGGTGCGCAGCAAGGCATAATAAGGAAAATTGCAAGGCCTCTGAATGTAGCGCATTAAATAGGAGTAAATCGGAAGCCATCTCTAAATGGAGTAAATTATGAATAAATACACAGAAATTCACCCAAATGGACAACGCGCGTATCAGTTTGTAGCTGACACGGCATACGTCCGTGAATCCGGCACTAAGGGGGAGCACAAAGCAGCTGAATACATTTTGAAGGAAGCGGAGCAGGCAGCAGCCCAGACGGGAAAGTCTGTCTACATTCAGACACCCCGCATGGAATTTTTCCAGTGTCCGGATTTTCAGCAGAAAAAGGCAGAGCTGGTAATCTGCCAGCCTTATAAGAAGGCTTATCCGGTGCGTGCCTACCTGAATGGCGCCTGCACCCTGGAAGAGGGCATCACAGCACCATTTCTCTTCGTGGGAAAAGGAGACGACATCAGTCTTTCCAAGGCAAAAGGGGCAGTTGTGCTGGTCTGCGATCCTATTCGTGAAGATATGATAAATAAAATAAAAGCAGCAGGTGCACTTGGCTTTGTAACCATATGCGGCACGCCGCTGGATCAGGGGGAAGACCGGATTCCAACCCAGTACCGCCGCAAGGCAGGTGATCTTCCAGGCGCATCTATCCATTATCTGGATGCAGTGGAAATCGTGGAGAAACAGGCATCCAAGTGCTGCCTGAACATTCAGCAGAGCGAGATTTCCCGCAATTCCGCCAATGTGGCAGTACGCATTCTGGGAACTGATTTTCCAGAAGAAATAGTTACGGTAACGGCTCATTATGATTCTGTTCCGGAAGGCCCTGGTGCATATGACAATATGTCCGGCGGAGCCATGGTGATGGAAGCTTTTCATCATTTCGCAGAGCACAGACCAGCCAGAACTATGGAGTTCATCTGGTTTGGCTCCGAGGAAAAAGGTCTGGTTGGAAGCCAGAATTATGTGAAATCCCATGAAGGAGAAATGAGCAGCCATGTGTTTAATCTGAATGTAGACCTGGCAGGGCAGCTCCTGGGAGGAAACGTTCTGGGAGTAACTGCAGATCCGACTGTCTGTGCAGAACTGAAAAACCTCATGGAAGAAAATCAGCTGGGTGTTACCATCAAAAATCAGGTCTGGGCCAGCGATTCTAATACTTTCGCATGGAAAGGTGTGCCAGCGCTTACCTTAAACCGTGACGGCTTTGGCATGCATACAAGACACGATACAGTAGAATATATATCTCCTCGCGCACTGGAAGAAGGGGCGAAAACTCTCTGCACAGCAGCTGCATGGGTGGCAAACGAGCCAGAACTTTCCTTTGAACGGGAAATTCCAGAGGATATGAAGAGAGAACTGGAAAAGTATTTTGCCTAATGTTACAGGAAAGGACATTATAAAATGAACAAAGTAATCGAAGAAAGAACAAAACGTACCGAATGGTACCGTGACGCCCGTTTCGGCATGTTTATTCACTGGGGACTTTATGCAATCCCTGCCAGAGGAGAATGGGTGCGCAGCATGGAGCAGATTCCACATGAGGACTACTGCCATCTCACAGAAGAGTTCACAGCTGAGAATTACAACCCAAGAGAGTGGGCGCGTCTTGCGAAAAAGGCAGGCATGAAATATGCTGTGCTCACAGCCAAACACCACGACGGCTTCTGCCTTTTTGACACCAAACTTACTGACTACAACTCCATGAACGCAGCCTGCCACAAAGACCTGGTAAAAGAGTTCCTGGAGGCATTCCGTGCAGAAGGAATCAAAGTAGGTCTGTATTTTTCTATTATAGACTGGCGCCATCCGGATTTCCCACACTATGGGGATATGCACCATCCAATGCGCAACCATCCGGAATGCTCCAATGAAAACCGCGATTTCGACCGCTATCTGGAATTTATGTTTGGGCAGATCAAAGAGCTTCTTACCAATTATGGTAAGCTGGATCTGATGTGGTTCGACTTCTCCTACGGCGATATGAAGTGCGACAAATGGAAAGCCCAGGAGCTGATTTCCATGGTGCGTTCCATCCAGCCCTGGCTGATCATTGATAACCGTCTGGAGGGCAGTGCTGAGGATTCCGGTTCTATCCTTACTGCAAATCCTACAGAATATTCCGGCGATTTCGCATCTCCGGAGCAGATGATCCCACCAGCAGGAATCCGCAATGAGCTGGGTGATCCGGTACCCTGGGAAGCCTGCTTGACCCTGAATAACAATTGGGGCTACTCTTCCAGTGACCGTCATTATAAATCAGCTGAAATGGTCATCCACATGCTGGTTGAGTGTGTCAGCAAGGGTGGCAACCTGCTCCTGAATGTAGGGCCTGATGCAAAAGGTCGTATTCCGAAGGAGTCTGTGAAGATTCTGGAAGAAGTAGGAGAGTGGATGGACGAGAACTCCAAGAGCATCTACGGCTGTGGCTATGCTGAAATCGATAAACCGGAATGGGGCCGTTACACCCGCAACGGAAATAAGATCTACGCCCACGTTATGGAGCCCCAGGCAGGAGCAATCCCTCTCACCGGAATCCACGGCAAGATCAAAAAACTCCGCCGTCTTTCCGACAATTCCGAGGTAAAGCTTACGGATTACTGGAACCTGAAGGAATACTCCCAGAATCAGTTCTTCTTCCTCAACGCTGACACCTGCGACAGCTACCCGCTTCCGGATGATCGGGATACGGTTGTGGAAGTAACGCTGGAAGAAACTGAAGAATAAACAGATATAAGCAGATATAAAAAGAAATAAACAGAAAGGGACTGCCGGGAAATGGCAGCCCCTTTTTGGATTTATAAGAAAGCCAATCTCTGGCACTTTCCTGAACTGGGCAGTGTTTATAAGAAAGCTAGAGCGTGTTTGGAAAATCATTCCCGCAATCTGCACGCCCCACTTTGCGGGAGATTTCACCCGAATTCGGTTGCCGTAGCCCGCTACGGCGCCCTCATCCGGGCGAAATCTCCCACAAATTGTGACGCACATCTTGCAGAAAACCTTTTTCAAACACGCTCTGGTACAACAATGATCGTCATTGCTTTTCCTACCCGGTGGGGTTCTTCGTTGGTGGCGTAATATTATACCAGGTCTTTCCTTCATCCTTGGTCTGATAGACGGCAGTAGGGCTCACATAAATAAAGTTATCAATTTTTTTGTCTTCTCCAAATGTATAATAGGCGAATCCATCCTTTTTTTCTGTACCATCTGTTTTATCCTGAACCTTATAGAAAGGGCTGTTTTCATAGGTTGAAGGCTGCAAGGTCCAGTTTTTCAGTGCCTCCTTGAATTGATCAGCGCCTGCATAGTAGACACGGACTGTTACTGTCTTTGCACCGATTCGAAACGTTTGATTTGAAAAATATGCGGCGGTAGTATTCATATTGCCTGTGGTTTCTAATGTATTGAAATTAAGATAATTTTTTATGGAAGAATCAATCGTTCCAGAATAGCCTCCACTCCAATTTAAAATAGCTCCCTTATCTTTCTCGTAGGAAACCATACAAAATCCGTCTTCGTCTGGTTCTCCAATCCAGTTGTCTTTATCGTTGTTACTGATCCCTCCGACCGTGAGTGTCGAGCTCGTCTGCCAGCCCAGCTTTTTTTGCACAAGATCCACTTTGATCGGTTCCGGGATTTCTGTATCTATTGCTTCGGCCATGATCTTCGCATAAGCGGAGCGCACATTAGCCAGATCTGTTGCTTCTCTGGATTTTTCAAGCTGGCTGGAAAAAATGGGAATGGAGATTGCCACAAGTACACCAATGATAGCGACTACGATCAAGAGCTCAGCCAGCGTAAATCCATCGTTCTCGTTCATATTTTTTTTTACCATTTTCGGTACCTCCGGTGTGATGAAGTTGCACAATCAAGATAGTCCATTGTACCATTTAAGCTCTTTAAATTCAACCTGACACAGCGGATTTTATAGTTTGTCTATGCAAAAAACATAAGGAACCTAAATACTGCGGTGACGGTAAAAGATGGATTGCCCTGGTTTTGGCAATATAAAAAGAACTTCGAAAAAATATTTCGAAGTTCTTTTAGAATGGCTGTGTTTTCTGTGAGTCATCCGGGCAAAATCTCTCATAAGTCGTGATGCATATCTTGCAGAAAGCCTTTTATCCAATACACTCTAAAGTGAAAGTCTATTTTTTACTCTTTAAAACATTTCGCACGATCATACAAATGAGAATGGTAACCACCATATCCGGCAGTGTATTTCCCACAGGAATATCAATTCTCATTAAAATTCGGTACAGCACGAATCCGATCACCCAGATTACCGCATTTGTTATGTCAACCGATTCGCTCAGACTGTCAGCACGTTTCAGCAGGAAGAAGTCTGCAATCTGAATGGCGATCATCGGTGCAAATACAGAACCTATGAGGTACAGGAAATCGGTAATGTTGTCCATTGGATATACAATTGCAGCAATTGTTCCGATGATGGTTACGGCAATTGCGGCATATTTTCCATTAATTTTGGAAAATACAGATTCAGATGAAATTCCGGCGGAGTAAGCATCCAGGAATGTAGTGGTAACAGTGGAAAATACAATGATCAGAAGACCTGCAATTCCCAGTCCGGCTTTCACCATAATCTGAGCAATGTCGGATTCACCGGTATAAATCGCTGCACCCATACCGATTACATACATCCAGCAGCTTACAAGACCGTAAACAATAGAGCTTACAGCAGTTGCTTTCACTGGCTCCTTCGCCTCACGGGTATAATCACTGATCAGCGGCAGCCAGGACAGTGGCATTGCAACAGAAAGCTCAACCGCAGCACCAAAGGACATGGCTTCCTCGCCAATGGCAAGTGCAGTCCCGCCATCAAAGAAGATGAGCTTGCAGAGTACCAGTGTGAGGATAAAAAGTGCTGCCATAGCGATGGTGTTGATTTTTCCAAGGTTTGTGATGCCGATAAAAATCCACAGTACGATCAGTGCACCGATTACCAGACACCATACCCAGCTTCCGGTATGTAACACACCGTTTGCGGCCAGAGCTCCGTCGTAGATCATAATGGCAGTCCAGCCAACCAGCTGAAGTACGTTCAGGAAGGAGAAGAAAATCCCGCCTTTTTCCCCAAAGCTCATTTTTACGGTTTCCATTGCACTGCGGCGTGTTTTTCCGCCGATCACTCCGGCGAGGAAAAGCATGGTACAGCCAATAATATGTCCGATGATAATGGCAAGAAGACCTTTTCCAAAGCCAAGTGAGGCAAAATAGGTTCCGGTGAGGATTTCCGCCAGGGAAACACCAGCGCCAAACCAGATCAGGCCGTTTTCAAAAATGGAAGTACGTTTTTCAGTCATGTTATTTTGCCTCCTTATCAGCGGCTTCTGCCGTAATCTCGTCATGTGACAGTGTGAATTCATTTTTTATTGCAAATCCGTGATCCATAGGACCACTGCCTTTTCCAAGATCCAGCATAGCAGCAAGTGCTCCGGAAATATATTTCTTTGCCCTCTCCACGGAAGTATCCAGGTCAAATCCCTTTGCCAGATTAGAAGCAATGGCACTGGATAACGTACATCCTGTTCCGTGAGTGTTAGGATTGTTGATCCGCTTTCCCTGGAACCATTTGTAATTGCCTTCGCGCCACAGAAGGTCATTGGCGTCATTCAGCTGATGACCACCCTTGCAAAGCACTGCACAGCTGTATTTCTCCCCGATGGCAGCAGCGGCTTTGATCATATCCTCGGCAGTTTCTATTTTCATTCCGGACAGAACCTCTGCCTCCGGAATATTCGGTGTCAGGACTGTGGCCATTGGAAGAAGCTGACTTTTAAGGGCTTCAATGGCTTCATCATTGATCAGCTTGGCTCCGCTTGTAGCGACCATAACCGGGTCTACTACAATGTTCTTTGCTTCATACTGGCGAAGTTTTTTCGCAATGGTTTCAATCAATGCGCTGGAAGATACCATTCCAATCTTCACTGCATCCGGATAAATATCTGTAAAAATATTATCCAGCTGGTCTGCCAGAAATTCTGGCGTTGCTTCCATAATACCTGTTACACCGGTAGTATTCTGTGCGGTAAGTGCGGTAATCGCACTCATGGCATATACTCCATTGCTGATCATTGTCTTGATATCAGCCTGGATACCGGCGCCTCCGCTGGAATCACTTCCAGCGATTGTTAATGCTGTTCTCATAATTTTCTTCCTTTCTCTTGGCCTTGTTTGAAGCAGTTTCCACGAGTTATGAGTTATAACGTGAAAGAATCTTTTTACAAACCGGCACTGTTGTTATGTATGCATTAATTTTATATAGCGTCCGAAAGTGGTGCCCCCAGCCGAACGCTGCATTGCTGCCATATGAAAAAAGAGACACCCCAATGAGGTGTCTCCGAAAAAAATCAAACCCATGATGACTTCCTACGGCGGCATTATCCGCATCAGGTAATAGGGTCGAAATTCACAATTTCCTCTCAGCCTGTGTACAAGCTCCCCTGTTCTTTTGTTATTATAGTAATAATGGGAAAAATTGTCAATAAGGTGTTGGAATACAATAAATACCAAGCGCACAAAAACACCTCGCGGAACGTTATCAGTGAACAGTGACCGAAAATCGTTTACGCTAACTCCACAACCAGCACCTGATATCCATGCAGCTTAACTGAATTTCCATCCAGAACCATATCCGGGTAGTTATTGATCAGCACCTTTTTGCATTCTGATGGAAGTGTAATTTCCTGCTCATCCCACTGATAATTGCCAACCACAAGCAAAGTTTTATCTCCTTTACGGTAGTATGCCATTAAATTATGCCGGTCTTCCATAAATGGCTCCAGAGCACCATACACAACGGTTTCTTTATATTCCGGATCCTTGCGAAGAGCGATCAGTTTCTTATAGAAATTAAGTACGGAATTTGGATCAATCGTCTCTTTTTCCACATTAATTGCGGTATAATTGGAATTTACCCGAAGCCACGGTGTACCAGCTGTAAATCCAGCATTTTCCTCACCAGTCCACTGCATGGGGGTACGGGCATTGTCACGGCTGCGGCGGGCAACAGCTTTCAAAGCTGCTTCCGGGGTAAGTCCGGCGTCAAGTGCAACTTTATATTCATCCAGAGTTGAAATATCATCTACCTCGTCAATTGATTTGAACGGGATATTTTCCATGCCAAGCTCCTGTCCCTGATAAATAAAGGGAAGTCCACGAAGCATGAAATTCAATGCTGCCAGCATTTTTTTGCTTGTGTCACAGCAATCACCTTCTGGAATATAGTGACTGACACCGCGAGGCTCGTCATGATTCTCGATAATATTGGAAACGAATCCGAAATCCCCCATTTTGGCCTGTGTCTCAAAACAGCAGCGCTTGTAGTCGTCAGGTGTGATTTCTTTGCAATCGTACCAGCCTTTTTCAGAACCTCCGAAAATGGTTTCGTTAAAGTCGAACATAGAAGAAAAATAACCATTGTTTCCAATAAAATCCGGGAGCTCTTCGTCTTTTGCGTTGAAAACCTCACCTACGGAAAAAGCATCGTGAGGCTTGAAGGTGCGGTCACGCATTTCTCCAAGAAATTCTCCGATTCCGGTAGCTTCCTCCAGCATTTTATTAATGCTGCAGAGTCCGTCCTCACGATCAGGCTCATAATCATGCATAGGAAGAGCTTTTTTGATATTAATGATAGCATCAATGCGGAAACCGCCAAGACCCTTGTCCAGCCACCAGTTAATATTTTTATATACTTCCTCACGGAGCTCTGGATTTTCCCAGTTCAGGTCAGGCTGCTTTTTATGAAAAACATGAAGGTACTGTTTGTTGGTGCCAGGCAGATCCTCCCATACCGAACCTCCGAAATAGGAGCGCCAGTTAGTAGGAAGCTTACCATCTTCTTTGTCTCTTAAATAGAAGAAACGGCCGTATTTTCCATCCGGATCTTTACAGGCTTTTTTAAACCATTCGTGCTCATCAGAGCAGTGGTTTACAACCAGATCCATGACAATATACATGTCCCGCTTCTTTGCTTCTGCGATAAGGCGGTCCATATCCTCCATAGTTCCGAATCGCGGGTCAATGTCGTAATAATCGGAAATATCGTATCCCTGGTCGGCAAGAGGGGAGCGATAGCAGGGGGAAAGCCAGACAATGTCAACCCCCAGCTCCTTTAAATAATCCAGTTTCTCAATAATTCCCGGCAGATCGCCGATTCCATCACCGTTTGTGTCATAAAAGCTTTTCGGATAAATCTGATAGGCTACTTTATCCTGCCACCATTTTTTTTTCGTGCTATTCATTTATGTCTCCTTATATATAATGATTATCTTTGAACTAAGTACATTATACATACATGAAAAAGAAAATACTTCCCTTAATTTGATTAAAAAATACGAAATTTTGACCAGAGATTGTTTGGAAAATCATTTCGTACATAGGGGGGGGGCAAGCGTGTTTTATAAGGAAGGATTCTCAATCCCCTGGCTGTGTTTCCGATATTGCAGAGGTGTGGTTCCTGTATATTTGCGAAATTCTCTGAGAAAATTCCCCATATTGTTATAACCACAGTCCAGACATATCTCGGTCACTGGAAGACTGCTGTCTTTTAATAAACGTACTGCCTGGCGGATGCGATATTCATTCAGGTATTCTATGGGAGACATGCCGATTGCTTTTTTAAAAAAACGGCAAAAGTATTGCTCATTGAGTCCGATCAGGGATGCCAGATCGCGGATATAAATTTTTTCCTGGTAATGGTCGCGGATGTAAGTGATTGTGGTTTTTATGGTCTCGACCCTGTGGTCATCAGATTTTTCAGTCTGGGAAAAAAGCTGGCGATTGGAAAAATCTGCAAAAATATTTAACAGGGAAGCCTTGATCAGAAGCTGATCTGCCAGGCCGACAATGGCATTTCCAGAAGCGCGGAATAAATTTATATGTAAGGAATCATGAAGCTCTTCCAATTGTTCAGAAAAGCTGCAGCGGTAAAATGCGTTAGTGATGTTCTGGAACTGCTCCTTTATAATAGGAAAAACAGGATGGTTTGCAGAAATACATCTTGGAAAAATCAGACGTCCGTTTTGCAATGGCTGGACAAGCTGAGTCTGAACCGTATCGTAAAAAGGAGAGCAGAGCAGTTCCGGTTGGAAAACGACAGCGTATTCCATGGAGACTTCTTTTGAGCGTGCACGTATGCTGTGCAGTTCGCCGGGATTAATAAAATAAAAACATTCTGAAGATACATCAAATGTTTCCATATTAATATCTAAGGTGAAGGTTCCACCGGGAAAGTAAATAATCTCGACCTCCTCGTGCCAATGGTGCTTGACCAGGATTCCGTGTCCGCTTAGTTTTAAACGGTAAAAAGCACAGGGAAAAGCCTGGGAGCCATGAGGATTTGTTTCTTTTAATGCTGGTGATTGCTGTTGATACATAGAAACCTCCAAACTGGGGAAAGGGTA
>ERZ772818.2945-NODE-2945-length-12223-cov-3.636999_pt1 | contig 12223 bp, 10 predicted proteins | sample MGYA00580837_ERZ772818 | MGnify/ENA primary metagenome ERZ772818 (study PRJEB29015, sample SAMEA2737671) | human gut metagenome | biome: human gut; feature: human-associated habitat; material: faeces | place: China | collected 2012 ...
CCTTTCCTCCACAAAACGACAAGGAACTCTACAATCTGCTAATGTTGGACCCGAACAATACAAAAGCCTCTTTGATACAATACAGGGTTGCCGGTATTCCGGCTGCAACCGACTTTTCAGCTATCCAGCGACGCCAGGATAAAGTCACTTATTGGCTTTACACCCAAGACCCGCGGATCAATCATATCAATACGAGTTCTATAGCCAATTTACGAATCGGTAAAATCTACCGGCAAACCTTTTCCTCAAATCCCCTGCCGGAGACCAAGGAATATGTCCCTCCTTTTTTTAAGGATCCTTTCAATAAAGATGTTACCGATCTTTATCTGCATACGGCAGACATCAGTATCGATATTCCGGCAACCGTCCATACTGAGTATGCTTATCTGGCAGTTTACGATGATGTAACCTGGCAGCCTGTAGCCTATAGCCCTATCCAAAAGGGAAAGGGATATTTCAACAAACTGGGACGAAATTGTATCTATTTACCGGTATATTATCCCGATAACCGGATACAAGCTTTCGCCCCACCGTTTATACTGAACAATAACGGCCAAATTACACCGTTCCGAACTGATAAAACTCATTTGCAAGCTCTGCATATCAGGAGGTTACAACCCTATTCCGCCGAAACCGATTATATGGGATATTACCTGAAGAATGCCCGTATCGAATGCGCAGACGACAGTGCTTTTCTCCACGCTGACACCGTATTTACCATCCAGGAATCACCTTATTATTACCAGGATACCATACGCCCCGACAAGCATTATAAAAAACGCTATTGGCGGATCAGTCCACAGTTCGGAATTTCGAATCTCGCCGAACTCCATTTCTATGACTCTTCAGGCGAAGCACTTCATGGCGTTCCTATCGGTCCGGACACGACCTTCTATCGTAATCTGACCGACCACGACCCCGCTAGCAATAAGGCCATCCGGAAATGGTTCGGCTATGATTTCGGCCATCCGGTATCCGTTTCGGAGATCGTTTATCTGAACTTCAACGACGGCGAGAACATTTGTGTCGGTCACGAATACGAGCTATGTTATTTTGACGAAGGCCAATGGCAAACAGCAGGAGTAACAACCGCTACCGACCATGTCATCGAATTCAATCGAGTCCCCTCATCAGCCCTTTTTCAGGTAAAAGACAGAACCCGAAACAGAAACGGTAGCCTGTTTACTTATGAAAATGGAAAAATCAGATTTTGGTAAAACCGAACGATATGAAAAAAAAGACAATTATACTTCTCTGGTTAGTGACCGCCTATAGCTGCAGCAACTATTCTTCCCGTCTGAAAGCTGTACTGGATTACAGCGGTACGAACAGGGCAGAACTGGAAAAAGTACTCGACCATTATTCTCAAGATCCTGCCGACAGCCTGAAACTGAAAGCAAGTATCTTTCTGATCGAGAATATGCCCGGTCATTATCCCTTCGGCGGTCCATACATGAAATCCTATAACGAGCAACTCGGTTTACTCAAAAATTGTCCCTATTATGAAAAAAAAATCATCCAAATGGTCCCCTTCGATCATATCGGCTATAGGCAACAACTGGATATACAAGAAGATGTCAAATACATAAAAGCCGATTTTCTGATCCATCAAATCGAACTCGCTTTTAACCAATGGCAAACCCGGCCCTGGAATGAAGGTGTCGATTTCGAAAATTTCAAGGAATATCTCCTGCCTTACCGGGTTGAAAACGAACCGCTCGATTATTGGCGCGATTCAATCTCTCCTCTGCAAAAGAACCTGGAAACCTACTCGACTTATTACGATAATTTTCGTCACTCGATCTCTCAAATCGAAAACAGATTTCGCACTTTTCTATTCATGTTAGACAAAAAAATCCCGGAACCCGATTTAAAGAATTTTAAATCAGACTGCATCCCGACCAGTAAAGCCAATTTGTTTGTATTACGGATACTGGGCGTACCGTCTGCAATCGATTTTATTCCCCATTTCGCAAATCGAAACGGTCGTCACTATTGGGCTACCGCTATCGATCCCCGAATCAACTCCACCCAGGTATATCAGGTGGGAATCTATAAAGCACCCAAAATTTACCGACGGACCTATTCACATAATCCGACAGCTAAACCGGGGAAAAGAGAATATGTTCCCTATTTTTTTCTCGATCCCTTCAATAAAGACGTCACAGACCTTTATATCCCCACTTCCGAAATCAGATTGTCAGCCCCGGGGATCAGGAATATTCGACACGGTTATCTCGCTATTTTCAACGATTTAAGCTGGCAGCCCATTGCCTGCAGCAAACCCGCCGGACAGGAGATTGTCTTTCCCAAAATGGGAAAAGATATTGTCTACCTGCCGGTTCATTATACCGACAAAAAAGAAATGGTCCCTTTTGCTCCTCCTCTCATATTATACTCCGACGGAACTGTGCATCCGATTATTGCCAACAAAGACTCTTTACAGTATATGAAGCTCGTCAGGAAATATCCTAACAGAGGAGAAAGCGACTATTGGTACTCCGCTTTTATCGATTCACATTTCGAAGCCGCCGACAATCCGGATTTCAAATCTCCTCATTCCATCTGCACGATCCGCCACAAGCCCGATTATCGCTATCAATTTATTCCGATCGATACCACTTTGTCTTACAGGTACTGGCGATTCGTAGCCAATGAGGCCTGGAGGGCCCATCTGTCGGACCTTCGCTTTTACGATAAGCACAAGCAAGAAATAAAAGGAAAAATCATCGGAATGGATTCGACTAAAACAAACGAACTCTTCGATCCGGACCCGCTCAGTATGTGTATGATTCCGGAATGGGTGGGCATGGATTTCGGTAAACCTGTGGCCTTATCACAAATCCGGTATCTCCCGCGGAATGATGCCAATGGGATTTTCCCTGATAATCAATATGAATTATTTTATTATGATTTCCCCCAAGGATGGATTTCTATGGGCATAAAAACAGCTACCGGCACTTACATCGAATACGACGACGTCCCCAGCAACGGATTATATTGGTTGCGCAACCATACCCTGGGACAGGAAGAACGGATTTTTACGTGGGAAAACGGAAAAGCACACTTTTGGTGATTTAAGGTGGAGGATACTGGATTTATTGCATTAAAATATTTTTAATCCCGGAGGAAGGACCTCTTCTTTACGGACTAAAAACACAGAAGGAAAACTTTAAAATCCTAAACGCTCATTTAATTTCACAAAAATAAAATTCGCGTCAATTCCCGCTTTAGCAAAATCCACAGGAAATCTGCGGTTAAAGATTGTTAAACCCTCACCGATTAGTCGCTTCCTGATTATATTTGTTACACGATAATACTTCGTGTCGAACAAAAGGTTACTAAAAAGGTGCAATATGGATGTTGTGGTTGAAAATCTGACAAAGTCTTTCGGCTATCAGAAAGCAGTAGACTCTGTGAGCTTCGAAGTCAAAAAAGGAGAGATTCTGGGATTTCTGGGACCGAACGGTGCCGGTAAAACCACCACCCTGAAGATCATGTCGTGCTTTCTATTTCCGGATTATGGAAACATCCGTATCGGTAAATATTCCATCCATAAAAACCCCTATAAAATCAAACAAATCATCGGTTATCTACCCGAGCACAATCCACTCTACGAAGAGATGAATGTGATCGATTTTCTGGATTTCATCGCCCGGGTGCACAATATTCCCAAATATAAGATCATCCCCAAAGTCATGGACATGATCCGGATGTGTGGCCTGGACAATGAAAAACACAAAACCATCCGGGAGTTATCCAAAGGCTATCGCCAGCGGGTAGGATTGGCCCAGGCGTTGATCCATGATCCGGAGGTATTGCTGCTCGACGAACCGACCACCGGACTCGATCCGAATCAGATCGTCGAAATCAGGGAACTGATCAAAAATATCGGCAGGGAAAAAACGGTGATCATGAGTTCACATATCCTGGCAGAGATCGAAGCGACCTGTGACCGGGTGCTGATCATCAATAAAGGAAAAATCGTCGCTGACGGAACTTCTGCCGAACTGCGCAACAAATCCGATAAAGGCAAGCTACTGAAGATTTGTATTCAGGGCGGAGAAGACGAAGATATCTACAACGAACTGGCATTGATTCCGGAACTGGAAAACATCATTTCCTCCACTCCGCATCATTTTGAAATCCAATGTGAGCGGGCTACTGAAATTGAGAAAAAGATTTTCGATATTTGTTGCCAAAATAACTGGTATATCAGCGAAATGACTCCCGTGGAAACTCGTCTGGAAGATATCTTCCGCCAGGTAACTAAAAATTAAAATGGTTATGAATACGGTTAAAATACTCGTTCATAAAGAATTAGCCACAACATTCAATTCATGGAGTATCTATATCGGGTATACCCTGTTTTTCTGTGTTTGCGGATTTTTTTCATGGCTTTCCAGTAATAATCTTTTATACATCGGACAGGCCAATATGATGCAGGTATTCGGTATTATCAACTGGACACAGTTTTTTCTGATTCCAGCCCTCACCATGAAAAGTATTGCCGACGAAAAAAGAAACGGAACGATCGAATTAATGCTGACCAAGCCTATAAAAACAGCCGACCTGCTTTGTAGTAAATTCTTTTCCAATTTAATTATCACGACACTGGCATTGGCCCTGACACTACCCTATTATATTACGCTCTCTTTCTTAGGAGAGGTGGATCATGGAGCAGTCCTTTTAGGCTATCTGGGCCTGATCGAGATGAGTGCATGTTATATCTGTATCGGCATCTTCTCCTCTTCCTTGTCCCGTACTGCCGTATCGGTTTGTGTTTCCAATTTTTATTCGGCATGTTTGCTGAACAGATCGGGACCGGCATTTTTGCAGATCTATTCAGTTATCTCTCTATGGAAGAACATTTTGATTCGTTGTCAAGAGGCATACTGGATTCCCGGGATATTATTTATTTCGGATCGGTCATCACGGTTTTTCTGGCTTTATCGAAGTTTTTCATATGTAAGAGCCGATTTTAATATTTCAATCTTTACAATGTCACGATCTGTATGAAGAAAATTATAAAAGATATTATATCCATTCTCACAGTAATATTACTCGTGAATATTTTCTCTTTTTTCATTTTTTTCCGTTGGGATTTTACCAAAACCAAACGTTATTCCCTGAGTAAAGTCAGCAAGACCAGTATCCGTAATAACGTCGAACCCATTGTTGTCGATTTTTATGTCACCGAAGATCTGCCCCAGGATACGAAAAAACTGGTAAAAGAATTCCGTTCATTGCTGAAGGAATATAAATCTCTCAGTAATGTCAGTTTTACGATAAACACCATTTACCCGGATAACACAGAAAAGGAATTTAAAGCGACCCAGGAAGGAATTATCCCGTCATTCAACGAGATCCGGGAAAGGGATCTGGAGAAAATCCAGAAAATTTATTGCGGAGCTGTATTTCATATCGGCAACAACAAGACCGTACTCCCCAACATTTCATTCAATACACCCATTGAATATGAAATTACCCGGATGTTGAAACAAGCCTCCGATACCATCAAACCCCGGATCGGTTTTGTTCGCGGACACGGCGAAACGACCCTTAACTTAATGTCGGAACTGGTCGACGAACTATCTCATCTGACGGACATTACGGTTGTAGATCTGAATCTGAACACTTATGAAGATTGTAATGTACTCTGCCTGATCAATCCCAAAGACAACTTTTCCCCCTATGAAATCGCCCAACTGGAAAAATTTCTTTCCAAAGGCGGACGGCTTTTCATCGCTTTGAATCATGCAATCGGACTGTTGGATCATCCGAACAATGGATACATCAATTCCACAGGCGTGGAAGATATGCTCGAGAAAAAAGGACTGAAAATCAGGAACGACTTTATCATCGACAATAATTGCGGGGTATGTAATTTCGAACAACAATACGGTTATCTGAAATTCCAGCGTAGTGTCAGTTTCCCGTATTGCCCGGTGATCACCAATTTCAGCAAGCATACGATTACTTACGGCCTACGGTCCATGCTACTCATGTTTGCCAGCAGTATAGAACAGATCAAAACCCCGACGCCTTATATTTTCACTCCTCTGGCACAAAGTTCCTCCATTTCGGGAGTGCAGCAAGCTCCGGTATGTTTCGATCTGGAAAAGCAATGGACCCAGCGCGATTTCAACCGTCCGCACAATATCGTCGCAGCCTTACTGACGAACGACGATAACAACAGTGCCATCGTCACCATCACCGATGCCGATTTCCTGATCAACCAGTCGGCTATCGACGGCCATACGGACAACATCACTTTTGCTTTAAATTCTATCGAATGGCTGGCAGACAATTCCGGGCTGATTCAGTTGCGAAATAAATTCACCACCTTCCCGGTACTGGAACCTGTCGGAGACACCAGCCGGGAAGTGTTGAAGTACATCAATTTCCTTTTACCGATCCTGATTATTCTGGGAATCGCCTTTTACCGATACAAACGTAACCTGAGAAAACGGGAGGACCGTTCTCATCCAGGTTATATCGATTAATGAAGTTTCAACAGTCCGATGATTTTATTATAAAGAGCGTCACTCACCGGAGTTAAAGGTAAACGCAGGGTATTTTGACGAATAATGCCGGCAGCATGTAAAGCAGCCTTTATGCCTGCCGGATTTCCTTCTTCAAATAAAGCTTTACAAAGTTCGGCCCTGTCCAAATGGATGCGACGGGCAGTCGGATAATCTCCCTGCAACGCACTTTTCACCAGACAGGCATAATCGTTCGGAAGTACATTGGCAATCACCGAGATCACGCCTTCGAATCCCAGTGACATCAGAGGCAACAACAGTGCATCTTCACCGGACAAAGCAGCGAAATCGGCCCGTTTGGATTTTAGAATAGCCGTAGCCTGATCGAAACGGCCGGAAGCTTCCTTCACAGCGATAATGTTGGGACAATCGTGTGACAAAGCCGCTACAGTCGCAGCTTCCATATTCACCCCACTCCTCCCCGGAACATTGTATAAACACAAAGGCAGCGGCGAAGCAGCGGCAATCGCTTTAAAATGTTCGTAAAGCCCCCTTTGAGTCGGTTTGTTATAACAAGGAGTTATGCTCAGTATACCCTGACAAGCTTTCAACCAGGTGGCCGTTTGAAGTTCACGGATCACCTCCGCCGTATTATTCCCTCCGATACCGGCAATCACGGGAAGACGCCCCTGATTGGCTTCGAGAATCGTATGTACCACCACCGCTCTTTCGTCGGCCGATAAAGTCGCAGTCTCTGCCGTAGTTCCCAATGCCACCAAAAAATCCACCCCACCGTCGATGACATAATTCACCAGACGGTACAGAGATTCCCGGTCTATTCGTTGCTGTTCGTCGAATGGAGTAACCAAGGCCACTCCTGTACCGATAAGTCTGTCCATGTTAGTATTTGTTTATCCCCGATAATATTACGTTCAATTTATTTACAAGGCCGAAAGGTTCGGTCACTTCGTCGATCACAATATCGGCCACTCCTCCCTCCTTTTTCATCCCTACAATACAAGAAGCCTGAGTATGTTGTAATACAAATTTGATTAATGCAGTTGTTTCCTTATTCAGATCGATAAACAAATCATATTTACAGCCCAGCATAGCGATCAAACGCCCGTTCCGTATCTTGCCACCGAATCCTAAATCAGCATTCCGTACCGCCACCCAATCATCCGTTTCCAGCATCTCGATCCCATCCGGAATAAAACACAGTTTATCCATTTTCACCCCGGCAAAATCGGATTCCAATTTCCGGAACCATTTGTTCTGATCGGTATCGGCACTCCAAAACACCAGACAAGTTTTTATCTCCCTCTTCTCCTTATACTCTACCTCCCTGGTACTGTTCCCGACACGCTTATTCAGTGAATCTTCCTTCAGACGATGAAGGAGATTGTTCAAAATCTTTTTCATACTTCTAATATTCTCAGACAAAAATAGTAATAAAATAATGATTCCCCCTGCTTTGTTATATCTTCTACAAAAAATCACTTTGTCATAAAAAAAACAACAAAAAGCTTGCACAGTATTATTTTTGTACATATCTTTGCACCGCTTTAGAGATAAGACACGGACTCGTAGCTTAATGGATAGAGCACTTGGTTACGGCCCAAGAGGTTGTGGGTTCGACTCCCGCCGAGTTCACCAGTTCAAAAAGCAAAAAATTAAACTCCTGAAAATTAAAATTTTCGGGAGTTTTTTATAGACTCCCAGGGACGGGGCAGTGGGTTACTTTTTCCCTTATCAGAATTAATTAAAGGTGTCTATATACATGTTTACCCCAAATGTAGGTTTATAAGTGTAAATATGTATATAACTGTCTATGTTTTTTCACGATATATTACAGGGCTTGTTTATTGTGTTATGGTTTCCTTTTTTCGAATGTCACCTATTTTTATCTTATACCATTCCCACACCTGCTTATTTGTTACTGGATTTCCGATTCCTATGACATGATTCATCGAATCTAATAAGAAGGTTTTATACCGTGGATTGAAGGACAAGTTATTTTGCTTGTCCATGATTCCCAAAGAATCGTAGATGATGGGGGTACCAAACCGATTCAATTGCTGACTGACTTCAACAGGATGATAATGCTTGGCGAATACCACATAGACAATGGCAATATCTGTTTGCAAACTGTCGATTTGTTTTTGCAATCTTTGCCATTCATAGAATTTCAATTGGCACTCATGGCAACCATTTGTATCCACATAATGGAGTATTTTATACTTATGGTTTAGTAATGAATAATCTAAAGTATCTTTTCCATATATTTTCATGGTCAAATTGGATGGAAAAACAATCTCTTTTCCCATCCAATGTTCGACAACCTGTTTGATTTCTTTTTTAGAGGAAGTACATCCCATGGTTATTGACAAACAAGCTAACAGAAAATTTATTATGACATATTTCATGCTATTTGGGAGAAATTGCTTAAGTTTATTTTAGATGGTGGAAAATGAGGACAGGATTATCCGTTTCTTTTAAAGAGATTGAAGTGAATTGGTTTAATCCATATTGTTTGTCGACATTCAATGCTAATAGGGCTGGAATATATGAAATTATTTGATCTTGATATACACAAAATGCGCTATATAAGAAAGGGTATTCTGGAAAAAAATCATCACCCAGTTTTATCGTTTTCACTTCTTTTGTTGCTGTATCAATTTTTGAAATAAAGTCTTTTATCCCGGAATTTTTATAAAAAATAGAATATACAATATTCAATGTCCCTTGCGAAATATATAATCCTTTTATTCTTCTCAGAGTCTCTTTCCCTTGTAGGAAATGATATGTTTTTTCTCTATCAGTATATATGAACGGGGGAATTTGATCACTGGTATTGAATATAAAAGAGTATAAAGGTTTCTTTTCTTGGGAAGTTAATGAAAAGATTGTATGTTCGTATTGTTCACTAACCAATAAATTACTATCGAGACAATGAAAGGGGGAATATTCAAAACTGAACCCTTGATTTTTTTTAAACTTGTCTAATCGATTGATAATTTCTTTTGTTATAGGATTGTACACGACATAATTGTATAATTGATTATTTGAATAATCAGAAAATAAATAGATGGTACTATCGTTCTGAATATGAAAACAATCATACCAATCATTCACTTGTATAGTATTTTGAAAAACACCGTTGGTATCATATTTGAATATTTTCTGATTTGTTCGTGAAAGGCAATAAACATGAGAGTCATAGACCTCAAAATCGGAAATGGAAAGGTACTCTCCCGGAGCTCTTCCTTGATTGGCTATTTTATTTTGGTATTTCCCGTTATGGGTAAAAATAAAAATGGTGGCTTGTTTTTTATCAAGAATATATATATGTTCGTTTTGAAGAACTATCTTATCAATTCCTCCTATTAAATTGTTTGGAGTGGTTTCCAAAGCAATAGTGTGATAAGCATTAAAAAAATTTGTGATTTTATCCTGCCGATTAATATCTATTACAAATTTTTCATTAGCTTCTTTTATTAATTCTTTTGATATACAAGAGCCTAAAAGAATTAATATTATGAAATTGAAGAGATAGGTTACTTTCATACATTTACTTTTAATTCGTAAGTAGTATCTAACAAATTGTTTCATATTTGTTAGATACTCTGTGTATTATGATTAGAAAATAATTTCGTAAAGTTCTTTGCATTCTATGGGCGTACAGGCAAAATCACCTCCACGGCTGCAAGCTACTTGCCCGTCAAATCTTACATACCCATCTACTCCTGCACTGATTATAGAACCACCCAATAATTTGACTTTACCTTTGGCGCCAACATAAATTTCACATTGCGATGGATGACGATTGTAGTTGCAATCCAATCCGCCTTCTTCTTCTGCCAATGCTTCAATATTACCTGTTATAAGTCGAACATTTTCATTTTCTTGATTAATACTGAGATTATATCCCATTGTTCCAACAATTGCAATTACTCCAATTACAATATTTTGTCTGAATTTATTTTTCATTTCTTTTTAAATTGTTGGTTTTGAAATATTTTTATTTTACTCGTAAATCGTACATTCACCACCTTGTAGTAAATTATACTAAAAAAATCAATACATTTGCGGTCTCCTTTCCTGTATTGGAGGAACAGTGGGAGGGTGGCTATTTTGCTTTGGTAGAGTTTTTCAGCCATCCATCCTGTTTCTCCTTAGTTTAACATTGCTTATCGTTACAAAAATATACAACTTTTTTAGGGAAATCAAAAGAAAGGTATTCCCAATTATTCCCTAATGTTAAAATGTTATGAGAAGGCGGGTTAAATAGTAACGGTAAAGATTAAAAGAGACAAATTTGTCGGGATTATAAACCTTTCTTTTTACTAATGTGCTTACGGTTACCTGATGAACGGATTGTTGCTACTGAAAACTTTTTCTGTGGTTCGGAGTCAGAGAACGAAATTTTTATCTATGGAGGACAATATTGTATACAAATTAGTAGTAAGGAAGAGTTTGCCAGTATGGCAAAGAGGGCATTTACAACCGGTTGTATGAAAATGGTTTAACATAGTAGGTTGGCATTTAGTCATAACGGACATATTTTTCGTAGAATTTTGTATATTTTTGTAGTAGTTATGGAATATAGTGAAAGTGGATTTGAAAATAGCTGAAGTACGGACGTTGGGTGTTGCCCATTGGGAACATGAATTAAAAAAAGCTTATAATGTCATTAGTTGCGGCAATGAAAAAATGTGTAATGCTTTACAAGGGGGGATAAATAAATGATGAGACAGACCGGATTTGGTTTGTGACTGGTATTTGTAAAAAATGACCGATGTTTACAAAAGAAGTGTTTGTGCAGAAAACAAGAAGATGGGAAAACAATATTTATTATAAAATGGCCAAAAGTTATAGTATGTCGGGTAAAATTTTATATGCGGAAGATGATTTTCTGACACGCGAAATAGTCGGTGAGAAACTGGAAGAAGAAGGGTATGCGGTTGTATTGGCAAAAGACGGTAAGGAGGCGTGGAACGAATTTCAGCAAAATGTTTTCGATGCGGTTATTCTGGATGTAGATATACCGGTATATAACGGCTATGAGGTTGCAAGTCTGATACAGTCCGAAAATTTACAAATACCCCTGATTTTTTATAGTTCACTTACCGATGTTGAGTATATAAAAAAAGGATTTGATAATGGGGCGAAGGTGTATATTGTGAAATCGGGAAATATGGAAGAGTTGGTGGTAAAACTTAAAAGTGTCTTGCGAGACAACAGTTCCCGTTTATGCTATCTGACAGAACAGCTAAGTTTTGATACCTTAACAAATAAACTGTTTATGAAGGGCAGAGAAAAAGTTTTGTCAACTTTAGAAGGAAAAATATTAGCAGTACTATGCAAAAATCCTAACCAATTGGTAAAAAAAGACTTGCTTTTAGAAATCGGTTGGAACAGTACAGACGTAAATTGGGAAAGTCAATTGATAAAAACAATCTCCAAACTGAGAAAACTTTTAGAAGAATGTGAGGGTATCAATTTACGCAACGACACCCGAAAAGGATATTGGTTGTTGATAGATTCGACAATAAAGAGTAAGAACTGTTGATAGCAAATTTATTGGCCTATCGGGTAATTTGATTCGACAGTGATATACATATTTACACTTATATATGTAGAATTATTCTGTCGTTACTTATTCGTCTTCGGTGATCGGAATTGGCGACCCGGTCGCTTCTGTCGGTCGTCTGGCTTTTTCTATCACTGACCGGCGG